>RRZT010326732.1_pt1 | contig 13107 bp, 7 predicted proteins | sample 2165551 | NCBI WGS metagenome assembly RRZT01 (sample SAMN10456910, study PRJNA506462) | wastewater metagenome | biome: wastewater; feature: sludge; material: wastewater sludge; isolation source: wastewater sludge with Escherichia coli K12::gfp cells carrying plasmid... | place: USA: Moscow, Idaho ... | reverse complement strand
TACGTTTTGGAACCATTCGAAACAACACAGCTCTAAAACCAACGAAAATGCCGAAATCACTTCGGACAAGTTTTGGAACCATTCGAAACAACACAGCTCTAAAACCTCGTAGACTATTTTTGGTCTCGAAATTTCGTAATCGCGCCATTCGTCCCAGCCAGACTTCAGCTTCAAATAATTCCATTTAACTACGTTAATTATACCTTAAACCCCCTATAAAATCAACGTCTTCATGAGTTTTGACTTATAATTGCAGCTGTTTTTCCAAGGCTTTGGTCAGTACTTCAGAGTAATTAATCTGTTCACGATCTGCAAATCTCACCAACCATTCTGGTACAGTGACATTCTTGCGAATCGCTCTGCTATTTTTTAAAAATGGTGTCGGATTAGCTTGAATAAGTGTCGCAAAACCATCAGTAACCTTTAGCGTTTGAATATCAGTCGAAGTAGGCAACTTCATTCCATCATCCAAATAGGAAGCTAATATCCCTTCTAGCATTTCGCGCGCATTTATCATGGCAGCTTCAAGATCAGAACCCTCTGTTCCTCCACCAAAATCTGGGAATTCAACCCAATAACCGCCTCCTTCTTTGTGAAAAATTGCTGGATACGTTTTTAACATATTTACCTCCTCAAGATTCCCAAATCTTTCAAAATTTTCTTTTCTAAACCTGGCTTAAGCGATTGATTGTTGTGGATGGGGATGGTCACCAAATACGGAACACCATTTTTCTTAAAATGATGATGGCTCCCTCTAACACGAACTTCCACCCACCCATTTTCAATAGCAAGTTTCGCTAATTCTTTACCTGATAAAGGCATTTCTCCTCCTTTTTATTTTATACGCATTATACACATTTGTCAACCCATCAAAAAGGTGTCTGACTATTTTAGCCGACACCTTTTTATTCGTATTTAAGCCATGTTTTCTGCCATTAAAAAATAATCATTATCCAAAACATATTGAGGTAAATCATACAACCGTCTTGGCTCCAAAAATAAAACGACTTGATTAGAGAGTTGGATGTACTCTATCAATTTTTCCATTTCATTTTTTGTTAAATAAGCTCCTACGTTGATAAAAATCAAAAGTCTTTTTTTACTCAGATAATTGTAAACTTGCAGAATTTCGAAGCATTTTTCAAATACGGTATCACTCTGTGTTTCAATCTGAATACCTAGAGCTTTAATCAATTCCAAAATGGTGATTTCATCGTATTCCAAGTCCAGTTCATTTTCCAAACATTCATAGGAAATCAACTCTGTAATTGTATTCGCTAATTTTTCAACCATAGACTTGACTTCTGGCTTCTCATTGAGCTGTTTTTCAATATCAGCGTGGATAAGTTTGAGCATAGCTGCTGAATTGACATCAAAGCCTAAAATATCTGTCACCACCATTAACTCAGATTCTTTAAGTGATTTAAATTTATCGTCAAAAATATTAACTTGATCATCCTCTGTGTACGTGTAAAAATATCTAACCAGCGACGAAAAGACGGTCACATCTTCGACTGTTAAAACTGTTGCATCACTAAGAATTAGTGGTTCGTCTAAAATTGGAAAGTTAATCTTCAGCATTATATGCCTCCCCAAGAAAAATCAAGCGACTGTCAGAGTTACCAACGCTGGTACTGCGCTCACCATTCAAATAAATCATGCGGGCAAACTGTTTTTCGGTTACGGTCAACAAGCTAATACTCCCCTTTTTAGGATTGTTGGCCTGCAATCGATCTATCATGGCTTTGTTTGCTGAATTATTGAGTAAAAGCTTACTGTAAACCGAAAACTGATGCATGATGAAACCCTCACTCAATAAAAATTTCCGAAACTTACGATAGGCTTTACGTTCCTCCGCAGTATCAGTCGGCATATCAAACATTAAAATCATTCGCATATATCGGTAGCTCATATCCTAAACTCAGGAACTCCTTTCCCTCCGTTATTCAGTGCCTTAATCACCTTTTTGGTATAATCACTGACAATATTTGTCAAGTACATCTCTTTATTATTGTAAAGATAGGTATCTGAAAACATGCCAAATAACTCACGCTTTATTCTAACAAAAGAGTGATTTCGATTCTCATAAACAATCCGATCAACGATAGGACGGAATGGTTCCATAATATCACTGGCAAAGTTAAACTGGTTGAACTGATTGGCATGTTTAAGACCAAGCTGCGTCATACAGCCAGACACAACAACTTCACGCGCAAACATGCTTAAGAGCAAAGTGTAACCATAGTCAAGTCCGGCATTAATGTTATTATCATGCTCTCGTGAAAAATCATTTCCGAACAAGGTATTGAAATATATTCGCGCCGAATGTCCTTCTCGATTACTAGGGTCGAAAGGCTCTAAACTATGATATAACTCCATGACAGATTGAGATTTTTCAAAAAAAGTACACTCTTCCAAATATCGACTCTGATTTAAAATCTTCTGAGCAATAATATTGGTCCAAACATTAGATTTAACTTCTTCTTCCCATGAAATTTGATTACTCAACTGCAAACTAGAATCATGCCGCGCATAGTAAGGCATAAGCATAGCTGATGGCAACCGTTTATCGTCACAAAAAACGACTAGAATATTCTCGTCTACTAAACGTTTCATTAGCATAGTGGATAAAACAATATTCGTTGTCTCCAGTAGAAGAATATCGATTTCAGACAGATGAATCAATTCTGTCTGGTAAGCATCCTTAAAGATCAAATGATTATTCTTATAAGACAACTTTGAATGCGTATTGACAACCACTGTCCGCCAGCCCATTAGTCTCCTCCTAACTTGCTTAGATCAATGCGGGTTTCATAAAGGCCTGTGATAGATTGGTGGATGAGAGTCCCCTCTATACATGGTAAAAGATAATCTTTTTTCCCTGTATATTGCTTTTGATTGAGTTTAGTTCCCAAAAAATTAAATGGCGAAGTTGCTCCAAGTTGAGTAAATCCTAACAAAGCAATAAAACTGGTTGATAAATCTTCTATAGAAGCTGTATTCTTTTTTTGTGAATATGCTTCTTCAATTTTCTGAATATGCTCTTTTCCTAATTTACATTTTTTGGAAAACGTGATGATTTCATAAAACAAATTATCAAATTGCCAACGGTAAGTTTGAAGATAATTTATACTAATATCACTATCTAAATGATGTGCATGATAAAGCAATTCCTGACTTTTTTTAGACACAATTAATTGATTCCCTTTATGAACTTCTTTAGAACTCGCCCAAAGTCTTTTAATACCATCCCCAATATCTACTATTGAATACTTAGGAAGCTTCACAAAACTATTCTTTTCTACTTGTTTATAACCTCTTTTCTCCAGATACAGAACCGGATCCTTCTCAAATATCTTCTTATCCATTACTGTAATCGGAATGAGTTGCTTACCATGAGTCAACAACAAAATTGGATAAGCTGTCGTTGGTTTTTGGTATCCTCCATATTTCGATGTGTCTAAACCTTGCTTGAATGGAATTAATTTAGTAGGGTCAACACTGCAAGGAGAGACCATATTATTATCAAACAATCCTCCGTTTTGACCAACAGTCTGTTCTTCTACTTTCTTGACAATATTGACTTGTGGATACGATAAAACTTTTTTAACAGTAGCGATATGTTTTGTCTTATCCCATGCAATTTCGCCAGTTTCTTCATTTGCTTCAATCATCGGTCTTTCAATAATTCTGCCATCAGCCAGTGTCACTTTTGTTTTGAACATATTCATAATATTTGAGTAGAAAAACACTTTTTGAGTCGCTGATTTTCGCTCCCGATAACTGTTATATTTTGGATACTCTCCGTAAACAAATTCAGGTTCCACATTGGGATATCTCACCAAAAGTGCCTTGGCAATAACTGCATTAAGATAGGCATCGTGTGCATGGTGATAATCATTGATTTCACGTACTTTGTAAAGTTCAAACTCTTTGCGAAAAGTTGAGACAAGATTGGATTTCAAAGTGATAATTTTAACATTTCGAATACGTTTATTATTTTCATCAAAGTCCTTATTAAATCGCTCATCCAAAATACGAGCTACGTGCTTGGTAATTTGTCTCGTTTCAACTAATTGACGTTTGATAAAGCCTGCCTTATCATCTTCTGTCAATCCACCACGCTCAGCCTTCGTCAAATTATCAAATTTACGTTGAGAGATGAGTTTAGCTTTCAGCAGTTTATACCAAAAACCTTTCATCTTTTTAACGACTTCTTCACTTGGTACATCATCTGATTTCCCACGATTTTCTTTAGAACTTGTTAATATTCGGTTATCAAGTGAATTATCTTTGATAAAAGCTTGTGGAATGATGTGGTCAATATCATAATCGCTCAAACGGTCGATATCCAACGCGTTGCCTGTATACATATCTTTACCATTTTGCAAATAATAAAGGTATAATCGATCGTTTTGAAGTTGAGCATTTTCAACAGGATGGTCTTTTAGAATATCACTGCCAAATTCTTTGACAGCATCTGTCAATCCTTTCAAGCGCTGCTGCGAATTTCTACGACCTTTTGCTGTTGTTTGATTCTCGCGCGCCATCTCCACTACGATTTGCTTAGGTGCATGCCCCATAACTTTAACTAATTCATCAACAATTTTGACACTCTGCAAAATTCCTTTTTTAATAGCAGGACTACCAGCTAAATCTTGGACAATATGGTGTAGACTATCGTTATCTCCAATAACCTGTGCCTTTGTAATCTCGTCCTTGAAAGACAGATTATCATCATTGATAAGCTGCATAAAGTTACGATTTGCATATCCATCATCAATCAAATAATCCAAAATTGTTTTGCTTGATTGTTTATCTTTAATACCATTAATTATCTTGGCGGATAAGCGTCCCCAACCAGTATAGTGGCGACGAGAAAGATTATCAAACACTTTCTTATCAAAATGTTCCGCATATTTTGCAAGACGCTGCTTAATCATTTCCCTATCTTCAAAAAGAGTCAAAGTTAATACAACATCTTCCAAGATATCAGCATTTTCTGCAGCATCCATAAAATCTTTATCTTTGATAATTTTCAGTAAATCATGGTAGGTTGCATAGGATGCATTAAATGTTTTGGTTTCTTCATCTAAGCCTTGAATATCAATAATTCTAAACTCATCGAAGTTCTTGTCAAGAAAATCAATCAGCTTTTTCTTAGTGACTTTTCGTTCTGTTTTGAACAATCTGTCAAAAATCTCCTGTTTGAGATTGGCGCAGAAAAACTTGCTTTCCCCATTTTCAGTAACATATTTCACCTTAGTCAGTTCATTATATACCGTAAATTTCTCGTAAAGCATGCTGTGCTTTGGTAAAACTTTTTCCTCAGGTAAGTATAAATCATTGTTGGTCATGCGCTCAATAAAGGCTTGTGCAGAAGAACTCTTATCAACTACATCATTAAAATTCCACGGTGTAATTTTCACATCGGAATTGTAACTAGCCCAGGCAAAACGGCTATTTCCACGAGCTAAGGGACCCACATAATAGGGAATTTTGAAAGCTAAAATCTGTTGAATTCTTTCAGTATTTTCTTTTAAGAACGGATAAAACTCTTCCTGACGACGTAAAATAGCTTTCATTTCTGCCAAATGGACTTGGTGGGGAATAGAACCATTATCAAAAGTTCTTTGCTTCCGCAGAAAATCTTCACGATCAATCTTTTCTAAAAATACTTCAGCACCTTTAATTTTGTTTAATATCCCCTTAAGATATTTATAAAACTCTTCCTGGCTCGTTTTCCCTTCAATATAACCAGCATAACCATTTTTTGTCTTATCAGAGAAAATATCCTGGTATTTATCTTGCAAGTTTTCACGTACAAATTCTTTCAATCTTACCAAGTCTTTTTGGTGTTTTTCATAACGTTCTACCATTGAAGCCGATAAAGGAGCCTTTGTACTTGGATCACTTACGGTTAATATTCCAGATAAGAGAATACTATCATAAAGGTTTCTAGCAGCAATAAACACATCGGTGTAATCATCACCGATGTGACCTAGTAGGTTTTCCAAATCTTCATCGTAAGAATCCTTAGAGAATTGAAGTTTGATATCTTCTGCCAAATCAAAATTAGACTTAAAATTAGGGGTTAATCCGAAGGTCAATTTAAGTAAATTATCAAAGAATGAGTTTTTCTTTTGACCTGAGAAAAGTGACAGTAATGCTTCAACTTTACGAGATTTACTCTCTTTAGATACAATAATTTCAGTAATATCGATTTTTATTTCCGCTAGATGACTGTCCTCTTGTGTCAAATCATAAGTTGCCAAGAACTTATCAAATAGTTTTTGACTGTTAATGTTGCGAATATCAATTGGTTCATCAATCAAAAAATGCCCACGGTATTTAATCATATGTGCCAGTGCCAAATAAACCAGACGTAAGTCAGCTTTCTCTGAACTATCTGCCAAATGCTTTCTCAAATGATAAATCGTTGGAAATTTCTGATGATATTTCACTTCATCTGTAATATTAGCAAAAATCGGGTGACGTTTGCCTCTTTTATCTGCCGCAACTAGAAAAGAGTCATCCAGACGTTGAAAGAAACCACCATCTACCTTACCCATCTCTTCTGAAAAGATTTCTTGCAAGTAGTGAATACGATTTCTACGGCGTGAGTACCGACGACGAGCTGTCCGTTTCAGACGCGTTCCTTCTGCTGTCTCCCCCTTATCGAACAGCAAGGTACCAAGCAAATTTTTCTTGATACAAACTTTGTCTGTGTTACCGTGAACCTTAAACTTCTTTGCAGGTACTCTATAGTCATCAGTAATAACAGCCCAACCGACGCTATTAGTTCCGATGTCTAATCCGATTGAATATGATTTTTTCATAATTGTCCTCCTCAAAATGTCTTGTCAAAATAACAATTTTGTTGTAAAATATAGCTGTTGGAACCGTTCGAAACAACACAGCAAGTTAAAATAAGGCTTTGTCCGTATACAACTTTGCAAAAGTGCGCACCGATTCGGTGCTTTTTTATGCCCAATTTGTTTCAGAACCAAATACTTATACTAACTATTCTACTACTTTCCCAGCAAAAAACAAGCGCTTTCAGCACTTGTTTTTTAGTTTTTTTGTACATTTTTTTGAATATTTATTTTAGATTTCTCTACACCCTCACGACCTCTACTTCCTGGCCTCCAAGGAGGATGAGATAGGTGTCTACTTGCTTGATTTGGTAAGATTCTTGGAGGGCTTTGGCGTAGAGTTTCATTTGGAACTGGTAGCGGTCCTGGAGCTGGCTTGAGTGTTGGTATTTGTCAGTTTTGTAGTCAAAGAGGACGATGCGGTCTTCAAAGACGAGGTAGCCGTCAACGATCCCGCGGATGACAAATTGCTCCTTGCTGATGGGGTCTTCTTCCAGCATGGCAAAGGGAGCTTCTCGATATAGCTTGTCCAAATTGCTCAGAATCAGCTGGCCAAGCTCGGTGTCAAAGAAGCTGAGAATTTTGTTCAAATCCATCCTTTCCTTAACCGAGTCTGGGGCCTGGACTTGGGCAAGGGCCTGCTCAAGGTCTGCCAGGCTAATCTTTTGGCTTAGTTGCAAGCGTTGCATGAGTTCATGGGTGGCAGAGCCGATAGCTGTGCTGGTGGCGCTGCTTTTTTGACCCAGTTGAGGTAGGTGGAAGCGGATGGCTTGCTCTTTTTTAGCAACAATCCTGTCCATGATTTCCATGCCTTCTGTATCCATGACTGGCTCATAGAAGGCCTTGACCTGACTGGGAGTCCGTAAGCTTGGCAGCTGGATGGCTGGGGCATAGGCCTGATTGAGCCTCTCCACGCTGTCTAATACTTCCAGGGCTCGGCGGATATCCTCGGACTGGCAGTTGTGGGCCAGATTGTCAGCATCGACCTTGCCTTTCAGCTGGCCAATCTGACTTGGGAGGACCTCTTCCTGCTCAACAAAGCGAATCCGATAGGCCAGGTCCTGACTTGGAAAGGCGGCATCAATGGCCAAGAGCCAGTCTTGGAAGGACAGGAGTCCTTCTCTTTGGCTGGCTGGTAAAAAGCCATTTTCACTGGAGCCATCAAACTTTTCAGTCAGCTTATCCTTGCGTCCCTTGCCAACCAGATAGAGTTTCTTTTCAGCCCGGGTCATGGCTACATAGAGGAGGCGCATCTGCTCGGACAGAGTGGCCAGGTTGAGTTCTCTGCGGTTGACTTGATAAGGCAGGGTTTCAATGGCGACTTTGAGATGAGGGAGGTTGGTTTCCACCTGGTCCTTCATATCGGCCAGATACTTGATCCCCAGTCCCTTTTCCCGGCTTAGGATGAGGGGCGAGTGGGTATCCTTCATACTGAAGCGCTTGTCGATATTGAGGATAAAGACATATTTGAACTCCAGCCCCTTGGAATGATGAATGGTCATGAGGTTGACTGCATTTTTGGGGGCGGCCACTTCCACTTCCATCAGGTCCTTGTCACTTTCCAAGACCTTGTCAATCATGCCGATAAAACGGGCTAGACCCTTGAAGCCTGTTTTTTCAAAACCGTTGGCACGAAGGGCCAGAGCATAGAGGTTGGTCTGCCGGCGTTGGGCATGGGGAAGGGCCCCTACATAATCATAGTAGAGTCGGTCATTGTAGATTTTCCAAATCAGATCATAGAGGCTGTGCTTTTTCGAAAATTGTCTCCAATCAGCCAGTACCTCTAAGAAATGGCTGAATTTCTCCATCAATTCTGGCGAAATCAGCTGGGGATGCTGGCCTTGGCCAGCTTTTGCCAAAAGAAGCTTCTCGTAGAGCTCTGTCTGGTCGGCCTGTACTGCCAGTCGGGCCAGTTGGTCTTCGTCAAAAGCGAACATGGGGGAGCGCAGGAGGGCGGTCAGGGCAAAGTCGTTGAGGGGGTTGTCGATGACGCGCAGGGTGTCCAGCATAATCATGACTTCCAGAGACTTGAGGTAGTTCTTCTCGCCCCCGTCTGACTCGACAGGGATACCATACTGCTCAAAGCTGGCAATCAGGGGCTCGTTGCGGGTCCTGGAGGCCACTAGGAAGGTGATTTCTGAGAACTTAACCCCTTCTTCATTGTGGAGGCGGATGATTTCCTTGGCCACCAGGTCGATTTCCCCCTGGCTAAAGCTGAATTCTTCCTCCTCCAAAGGAGTCTCTGCATCTTCGGTATTGTAGATCAGGACTTCTGTTTCATGCTGGGGTGCTACTTCTTTTTGGGGTTCGCTTCCGGCTACTAAGAGATGGGTCTGATCATAGAGGATATCCCCTACCTGTTCATCCATGAGATGGCTAAAGACCCCATTGGTCGAATCCAGGACAGTGGACTGACTTCGGAAATTTTCCTTGAGGAGAATCAGTTTGCCATCCTCTGGATGGTCTTGGTACAGTTTGAATTTGCTGTTGAAAATGAGGGGATCTGCCTGACGGAAACGGTAGATGGATTGCTTAATATCCCCCACCATAAAGCGATTGTGGCCATTGGAGAGGAGTTCCAGCAAGCGTTCCTGCATGTGGTTGTTGTCCTGGTACTCATCCACCATGACTTCGTGGTACTTGTCTTTGAAAATCTGGGCTACGCTGGGATTGTCCTCCAAAATCTGGATAGCAAAATGGGCGATGTCGTTGAATTCGAAGGCATTTTCCTGGAGTTTGGCGGCCAAATACTGGGCTGAAAACTCCTCGACAAAGTCTCTGAGGAGCTGCAAGAGGGGCAGGATGTCCGCCTGATGGGGTTCCAGAGCTAGGATGGTAAAGAGAGACTGGGCCAGGTTACGTAAGGGTTCCAGATAGCTATTGCGGTCCCGGTTATAGGCCGCGGCATAGGATTTTAAGGTCTCATCCTTGGAAGAACCGATGGCCATGACCAGATTGCGGCCAGAAGCTAGGCTGTCAATCCGAGCACAGGCTTTCTGAATCTCTTCCAGATTGGCCTGAATCGGAAAGCTGGCCAGTTCCTCTATGAGAGTTGAAACATTGCTCAGGTACTTGTAGGACTTCTGAAATTCCTGGGTCACGGTTTCATAATGGTCCTTGAAGTAGGACTCGGCCTTAGAAAGAATCTGGTTCAGGTCCTGCCCTGCCAAAATAGTCTGGACAAGGTCTGCTGGCTGAGTGGTTTGGGGATTTTCATAGGCCTGAAGCAAGATTTCCTTGAGCCAGTATTCTGGTGAGGCAGTTGACTGACTGAATTGGTGAATCTGGTAGATGACATCCCGAAAGGCCTGGCTATCCTTCCGATTGCCAGCAAAGTTTCGGACCAATTTTTGGAAAACTTGGGCATGGTCACCCTGCATATACTTGGCAAACAGGTCTGTATAGACCTGTTTTTTGAGGATGTCTTGCTCGGACTCGTCCGTCATGATGCGGAAAATTGGTGAGATGCCCATCAGATAACCATATTGGTTGACCAATTTTTGGCAAAAGGCATCCATGGTACCGATATCCGCTGTTGGGATGGCGGCGATTTGGGCTGAAAAATGCTGGCGCTCCTCATCGCTGGTCGACTGGGCTAGTTTGGCGGTCAAGCCTTTTTCCAAACGCTCTTTTAGCTCTCCTGCGGCCTTGACGGTAAAGGTGGAGATGAAGAGCTGGTTGACGCTGATGCCACGGCTAATCATATCCAAGATTCGCTCTACCATGACAAAGGTTTTACCGGAACCAGCCGATGCCGACACCAGGATGTTGGTCCCATTGCTATAAATGGCGGTCAGCTGCTCAGGAGTCATCTTTCTTTCCTTGTCAGATGCGGCTTCTGCTGCAATCCGAGCTTGGATTTCTTCTTTGGTTAAAAAATTCTTTCTGTTCATAACTTATCTGACTTCTAGGTCCAGAAAATCAACAATAGACGAGGCAAAGCAACGCAGACATACCTGAAAGTAGACCAGGAGCTTTAACAATCTATCTTTTTGATTTTCAATGTGGCCTAGGCGTCAACATCTCCTCCTTTCATCAAGTCTAAATAGGCGGCCTTCTTACCTCGGCTTGGTAATTTGAGCAGGCGCCGGGCTTGACCCATGTGGCGATCCGCCTCAAAATGGGTAATACTCTTGAGCTGCTCCCCCTTGACACTTCTGCCATCTTCTGTATAAGGGTTGATTAGGAAGACACCCTTACGAATGCTTTGGGCAGCATCCAAAAAGAGGCTCTGGTTATAGGTCAAAAGGGTCTCTAACTCCTCGGTTTCATAGGTGGCATTGTTGAGATGATAGGCCCCATCTGCCAGAAATTGTTTTTCCTGGTCGGCAAACAAGCCCTTGTAGACCAGCTCTGCACTGGCCTGCTGGGCCAAATCATCAAAGGACTTGGCCTTTCTCAGGTCCAGTTTTGGTTCCTGCATGTGCAGATACATAGCCCCAAACAGCTGGTCAACGCCAACTCCGTATTGACTCCGCAAGGCTTCCAGATAGGTCACCAGCTGAGAATTGAGGCCGTTGTAGAACTTGGCAATATCGAATTGGTTGGCCCCAGACTTGTAGTCCACAACCCCCAAACTGCCATCCGATAGGCGGTCCACCCGGTCGATTATCCCGCCAATTTGTACGGTACTTTGGAGCATGAGCTTGAATCTTTCTTCCTGAGAAGCCACTTGAATGGCCTGGTTGGCCCGAAAAAGACTGGCAGTCGAACGGGCAATGTCCTCCAAGATGCTTCTTGAAAAGCGAGATTCTTCATCCTGCTGATAGAGGGCCTGGTATTCCCTATCCCGATTGGTCTGGGCGATGGCCTCTTCCAGACGTTGGTCAAAGGGCTGGCCATTGTCCTTCAAGGCTAATTCAAAAATTTTATGCAAATAATTGCCGTGATGGCGATGATCGGGATGAATGCTGTCCTGCTCCTGGAGCTGGAGAATGTAGTTGATAAAATATAAGTACTGGTTGTTATAGAAGGTGGTCAAGCCGGATGCGGATAGGTGAAGGGGCTGGTCATCTGGAAAGCGAATCTGAATAACCTCATCTGACACCTTGCTGGTTTTGACAGTATCCAGGACTTGCGGCAGGCTCAGCTGGTTTTGGGCCAGGCGCTTGCGCAAATATCGGACTGCAACGGCCCAGAAGCTTTGCTCCTCCTGGCTCCATTCCTGATCCAGATCCAGCTGGTTGACTGCAATCAGGGTTGAAAGCAGGTCTTTGTAGTTTCCAATCTCATCTCCGCTAGCAGCCAAACGACTCCTCGTCTTATCCAGTTGGGGAAGGCCCAGCTCTATCCATTCCTTGAGATAGACGGAGATGTCCTCCTCCCCTTCATTGGCCACCTGCGGATAGGTCAAAACCAGACTTTGACTGGCTGCGTTGAGCAGGGACAGGGCTGCAAAGTGGTTCTTTTTAACATTATCCGAAGAGGGAATTTCAAAGGATGAAAAATCACCAGTGGCTTCATTGATCAGCTGCCTTTCCTCATCAGTCAAAAGGCTCTTATTTTGGGCAATTTTTGGGAAATTGGACTGGCTCATCCCCAAAGCAAAGATATAGGGTGCGGTGTGGGGTTGGACTAAATCATAGGATTTGATATTGACCACATCCACCGTGGCTGGGATAGTTCGATAATCAGCCGCCAGCATGCCAGAACCAAGCAGGGCTAAAAAGTCATCCACAGCCAGCTTGTCCTGCCCGAATATGTCTGCCATCTGCATCAGCAAATCCGAGAAGACTTTCCAGACCTGTTCATGTTGGTCTACTTCCTCTTCACTGGCCCCACTGAGCAGGGCCTCCATATTTTCAGGCAGGGCGATGGCAGTCAGAAACTGGGTCAGTTTTTCCAGCAGACTGAGGCCCTTTTGGGGACGGGCAGAAAGGAAATTATCCAGCGGTTCCATGATGGTCTGACGAATCTGATTGAGCTGGACCAAATCATACTTGCCAGCAGAATCCGCTGTAAAATCTCTCAGAAAGCGGGAGCGACCCTTGATGTCGGCATAGGCCACATACTGGGCAAAACGGTCTATCTCCATCTCCGTCAGCTGGCCAAAGAGACCGGACTTGAGAAGATTGAGCAAATCTTCCGCCCGATAATTGTAGCGCTTGACCCGCTCCAAGGATTCCACAAAATGCACCAGAGGATGGCTGGCCATGGACTCGGCCTTGCCGAAATAATAGGGAATGTCAAATTTATCAAAGAGTTTGCCAATCTGGAGCTTATAGCTGTCCAC
>RRZT010362481.1_pt1 | contig 13109 bp, 14 predicted proteins | sample 2165551 | NCBI WGS metagenome assembly RRZT01 (sample SAMN10456910, study PRJNA506462) | wastewater metagenome | biome: wastewater; feature: sludge; material: wastewater sludge; isolation source: wastewater sludge with Escherichia coli K12::gfp cells carrying plasmid... | place: USA: Moscow, Idaho... | reverse complement strand
GACGATATTAAATCGGCTCTGAAAGTGGGCTTAATTCTTTTGCTCGATGAGTTTGGCTACCCACCCGTTGAGCGTGATGAGGTTTATAAGGATATTTTTGAACAAGCTGAGAATTTTAAGAAGAATAGGTTGGAGATTTAACTATGTAGCTTGATTGAAAATAGATCAAGCTACACACATTTATACTGTTTTTGATTTATATGCTCAGTTATCAAGAGCATTAAGCTGTCTTTTGCATGTGGATTGGTTTTTATTAAAACTCATTATTTTTCGTCCTTCTTGTAATTTTATAGTTTCAATATAAGATATTGAGCTAATGTCAGATTTCTTCAGTTTCTCACAATCAGAAATGCTTAAATAGAATAAGATGTAGCGTTGATGTAGATCTTGTTTTATTGAAAAGCCAGTTAGAGTTTCCTCCACATGTCCATCCTTTATAATGTTAGTGCCCTTAATGTTACGATCGATCAGTTTTATTGTATTTCCATCTTCAAGAAATAGTAAAGCATCATTTGTCCACAAACCTTCTTGAAATTGAAAATCAGATTCCTCCCAAAAAATTATTACCTTTTGTTTTTCTTTTTTTGCTAGTTGAATATAGGTCATAGTAGAATTAAATTGACCTTCAAAAACAAGTTCTCTTTCGCCCGACATCAATTTTTCTTGCCCCATGTATATGTATGAGAGCGAAGATTTATTTAAATCTATAAGTTCCCATGTTCTGTTCTCATAAAGAATAACACGTTCTCCGTCTTCCGTAGTTGCATATTTTTGAGCGGTTGCAGTTAATGAAGACAATAACACTAGAAGCATTATAGTATATTTTATCTCTTTAAGTATCATTTGCTTAATATTTTTTTAGTGAAATTTTAAGACAGTTTAATTTCAATCTATTGACAATACTTCTTAATATAATCATAAGCCTCAGTTCGGCCTAATTCGCCAGCTTTGCTCCAGTTTATACAGGCTTTCTCCTTATCATTTTTATTGTGGTAAGCTCTGCCAAGTAAAAGGTAACTGTTTGAAAGATTTGCATTTAACCCGAGAGCCTTATTGGCGCTTGAGATACAACCATCATTGTTGTTCATATTCAATTCTATTTCTGCTTTGCTATCCCATGCGGTGTAATTAGTAGCATTGAGTTCTACTGCTTTATTTACATCAGCTAATGCTTCTTTATACTTTTTTAGGTTGAATTTAGCCCAACCCATATTGTTATAAGCCATAGAGTTGTTCGGTTCTAGTTCAATACACTTCTGATTATCAATAATGTCGCCATAATAATCACCAAGAGATGATTTAATAAAAGCTCGTCCGAAATAGCCATCTGCTGTTGGATGACTTGATATACTTGAATTGAAACTTTCTAAGGAATTCTGCAAATTTTCCGAGAAATAGTATATCCATCCTATTCGATTGTAGAGCTCCCAAGGCTCTGAATATCCTTTACTTATAGATTCTTTATAATTTTTTACAGCTTGATCAAATTGCTTATTATGATCCCAATAAATACCTCTAAAATAATATGCATTAGCAAATTCAGGTGCTAGTTCAATCACCTTGTCTAAATAACTCTTGAGATAACTATCATATCTTTCAGCTTCTAATTCAACTAAAGCTAATTTCCAATAAGTATTTGCGTCATCGTTGGTACTTGCTGTTGATTTATTATTCTCATTTTTTGAATTGTATTTGTCAATAAGCTCTTTAATGCCAAGTTCTACATCTCTAATTTCATCGTTCATTCGGGATAGGTCTTGTCCATCAAAACTACGCAGAGTTTTATAATAATCAGATAAGGCTTCTTTGAATTCTTCATCTGATGTTTGCCCTTTTAGTTCATAAATCCAATCAATTAATCCATCTATTTTCTTCTGATTATCATCGTACTCTTGTTGCCTCTTATTTATGGCATTTTCAACAGCATTTAAATCAAGTGGTGTGTAGGTGCTTTGGATATTTGCAGGGATTGGGCCATTTGAGTATCTATTAATTTGAGCAAATGACCTCAAAGCTATACCTAAAAGTGCAACTGTTATATAAGTCTTCATATCTAAAGTTTTTGTTGTTAATAATTTGATTCGGTATAGTCCCATCGTTTATAAAATTCGTTGTATTTGTAATGACCTATTTTGTTGCCATTTGCATCATATACATCGTATCTCTTGTATAAGTCATTCCACTTTTTATATCCTTCAGAGGTTCCATCGCTATCATAACTCTCAGTTCTATTATAGAGGGTATTTTGTTTTTCGTAACCCTCCTGTGTACCCTTGTTATCATAGGTTTCTGTTCTGTTATACAGTGAATTGTGCTTTTCATATTTAACCATATTACCATTAGCATCAAAATACTCCAAACGATTGTATAACGTATTTTCTTTTGCGTAACCTACCAGATGCCCATCGGCATCAAAGAACTCAGTTCGCTGATAGAATGAATTGTATTTTTGAGTGTAATCTTGTGAATATACGGTGGCTAATAATCCGAGTAGGATTGCGATAAAGATTAGTCGTTTCATTTGTTAGAGTTTTTATGTTTGGGTTAAAACTATGTTCTTTATTGATATTTTTTTTTAAACGTTATATTGTATTCGTATTTTGTAAGTACTTCCCTTAAGTATTTCAAAGAAGAGTTTAAGTTAAATGCTCAAAATATTACTACAAACTTTTTTATTTTACTTCACTCTCTGCAATCTACAAAATTCAACTCACAAATCAATCAGAAATAATCCCCGATTAAACTGATGTTAAGCAAATTGATTCAATAAGTGAGACCAGTGCTACCTCCTTTACAGGTTCTTAGTCTCACACCTTACACGCATGGCAACGAATACGTTTAAAAGCTTATAGTGGTGCTTTATTCTATTATTATTTTTCCATCAATAGTGGTTACGCCCAAATAGGTGTAGGGTATTACAAAGCACTCTTCTTCAAGCTCTTTAAGCTTTCTTTGGAATTGAATTTCATCGGTGATTGGCACTTCAATACATTCTAATCCGTTAGGGCCAGACAGGGCTAATAAGTGGCAATTTGGCTTAAATGTATTGGCTCGAAGCTCCTGTTTTTGCTTTGCGCTCAAATCTAAAAAGGTATCTTTTGTTTTACCCACTGGAACAATGCCGTCAATAGTAGCTCCGCTATCTAATAACTCTTGTATTTTTTTAAAATCCATGGTTTTATTGTTTTTAAGTTTATTTATTGTACTCTATCTCTATTACACCAAGCCTCAGAAAAAGTATGAGTTGGTATGTAATTAATTTGTTAAAAGTTAAGCTATCAGTAAATTCAATTAAAACGGCAGATCACCACCCACACCATCTTCGTCAATAATATATGATAACTTTTCTTGAGCCCTACCATATCTCTCGAACATTTGTTTTACACTTTTTTCTTCAGTTTGAAATATTATTGTTCGTTTAATAGGTATGGAAAGTGAATTTGCAACAGCTTCGACATCAATGTTTGCACCTATTAAACCAAATGCCCAGTTCGGATTTTCAGACAGATTTTCAATTAATAATTTTGTCTCTTTTTGAGTGAATTCAGTTGAATTATTCTCCTCGCCATCTGTTATTACAGTAATTAAAACATTATAATCTTCTTCGTGGTATAGTTCGTGTTTTAATCTTAGTACACTTTTGCAAATTGCGTCATAAAGAGGCGTTTGACCATTAGGTTGGAAAGAGTTTTCATCGATATTATTTAGTTCAGTAACAGGTTGGTTGAAAAGTCGAAACTTAATACCTGCGTCATTAAATGTTACGAATGAGATGTAATGAAGTTGATTAGGATACTTTTTCTTAGTCTCCTTTATTTTTGTGGCTATGCCATTGAAGCCAGAAATTATAGGATTCTTGATTGTACCCATTGATCCACTTTCGTCAAGGATAATTAGATTGTAAATTTTTGGGATCTTGCTAGTCATGACTTATTTTTTAGTTAATAATTTGTATTTACTGTTACTTCTTTCAAATTCTAGTTGTAAATGAAATATGAGAAAAATGTGGTATTATTATAATTTATCTCCTCCACGAACCTATCAAGAGGTGAGTTAGCTGATAGTCATCAGTATATTAATAAACAGAAATGGCATTTGTCTATTATAAAATTTCTGCCTTAAACTTATGTCGATAGGTAGTGCTGAGATTATTTTCATTATGAATAAAAATATTTCACAAAATTAGTTCTGCTACCATATTTTATAAGTCAGGAATATTCTCCTCGGGTCATGAACACTAATTATGTGTATAGTACGAGTCGTATCAGCATAGTTGTAGCAATTAATTAATACACCTTCTACTTCATCTTGAATTCTCACTGAATTTACAGTAATTGATGTTTGGGTTCTTTCACCATCGGTTAATAATTGTGTGCTCCCAAATGGCTCAATCATTATAGTATCTATGTCGTTAAAGATAAGCATGTTTGAAATTGCTAAAATTTCGCCTTCGCATGGCTTGTCAAGTCGATGATATTTTTGTGCTGAACTCAATATTGAAATCAAAAGGGATGAAATTAAAAAAATAATAGCTTTCATATTTCTAGTTTTTAGTGAATAATTATTAATTCGGATCTTTGATGTATCTATTTTTACAAAGTTTTAAAGTTTAAAAAGAGTCTGATATGCTCTCCTTAAGAGCGCCATTAGGCTCCTCTTCGGGTATAACAAAATATGAGACTACTTTTTTTGTATATCCACCTTCTTCATTTTTGGATCGAAATAAATGCAGTTCCCAGAATTCTTCATTGATTCCAAGAGATTTGTAAAGAAGAAGACGTGCAGGCTCTGGTTCTTTATCAAAGGTTGCTAAAACTTCATACCTTTTCATGAAATACGTTGTTGGTTCTTTTGAGTCGCTTTTCACACACCCTTCTGTATCAGATAATCTTTGCAGTATATAGGTTTTGTCAATGTAATTATCCCTAATTAGAATGTAGTCTTTACAAATTCTAAAAGTTCCAACTCTAAATTCTGTCGTGCTATCAAGTAATGCACCAATAATATTGAATTTTACGCATTCTTGACTTTTAATTAAGTTGAACGGAAGAAAACCTATTGCAATAATTGAAATAATTAGTTTCGTTTTCATATTCTCTAATTTTTAGTTTGATTGACAATCAAAATCCCAAACCATCTCTAAGACTATCCATATCACCTCCAGCATCAAGCCAATCGTCATAATCACCATACATTCCATCTGTTAGTGCATCGAATGTATCTTCTCGCGTCTCTCTGTTGCTTCGGTATGAATTGTTATCGTAGAAGTCGTCGTCATCATCGTCATATTCTTCGATAAGAATGGCATATTTTTCGTTTAATTTATTCTTTGCTATGTCTGACATAGTAAAGTTCGGTTTAATCAAAATAATCTCATCTATTACCTCGTCAGAGATGTAGAAATGGTCAAGTGTGATGGCGCACCAGTTTAAATACGAAGGTTGCAAATCAAGAATTTGTCGCACCGTTTTTCCTTCATATTTTCCAAACCCGAAGGTTGTTTCAAGTTCATAGACTTTCATATTACGTTGTTTTATATTAATCTTAAATAGTATTTCATCATCATTGATATATTGGAATAGGTCAAAAGCAACTCATCACGCTCTTAAGATTTTAAGTGAATATCTTGAGTCGTAAATCTGTTCAACTATCACTTTAACTTTGTCACCTTTGGGAATAAGAGATTGTATTAAGGTAGCTCTCTCTGAGTGATTTACTTTGAGTAAGTGGTAGTCTTCAATAATATTAGACACGTGAACAAGGCCTTCGGTATAATTATACCTTACCAATACACCAAATCCACATGTCTCAACTACGATGCCCTCAAAACAGAATCCAACAGTTAGGCTTTCAAACTCTCTTTGTTTGAAAAGTTGGAGCTGCTCTTTTATTTTGTGATGTGTTGATAGTCGAACATATCCATTTCTAACCTCTTTTACCTTGAATTCTTTGAGTTCATTAACAAAATTATCTAGTTCGGTTTGTGATAATTTATCAACCACTTCTTGTCGAATTAACATGTAGCATATGAAGCCATAATAGCTAACCAGATATTGATTATGTTTGACAGCAATGATGTTACCCTCAATTGTTACATCGGTGCCTGCAATTGATTCTAGATAGCTTAAATGCACGTTGTGATTTATTATTGGATCTTTCACATAACTTCCATAAGTCTTTGTTGTTGCAAGCTCAAAATCAATAACATCACCCGATCTAAATTTTGTTACACCACACTCCTCAATAGGTAGATTCACTGTAGTTTGAGAATCAACTCTTACTATATAGAATTTACCAGCTTTATTGTATTCTACAATTATCCCTTGTTTCATAACTATTTTTTTTAGAATTGATTAACTATTTACTGTTCCAATAAGAGGTATTATGTTTTGAATTGCGAACAATCTCTGATCTTCGTTAAATGCTTTATTTAAGACTTGTTCTACCATCGACATCTCTTCGTAATTATCAAACTCAACACCATTAGATTCATGTGCACTTTTCAACTCTTTTAGCAATATTTTTGAGCACTCAAGTCGCACTACTTCTTTTGTGTACCTTAAATTATTAAATGCTACTTCACCAATAAGGCGTTTTGTTTTGATGGCGTAAATTTTAATGCCATTTAAAAAGGTATACCTAAAACCAACACCTACATCCTCCTTAATAAGAATGCCTTCGGCAAAGCGGACATGATTAAAATAGGTGTTTCCTAATGCAGAGGTGAAACCGTTTGTAAGAAATGAATTAGCTAACTCAGAGTAAGTTACATTGCTGTTGTAAAGGCCAAACGTATTGGCAATTGAAAATGAATTTGTCATGACTATAAAGTTTAAGGGAAACAATTTATTTTGCGTCCATTTACCCTTTATGTCTAAAAACAAAAAAAAGTAACCCGACTTGGATTACTTTTTTAAAAATATTTTCACTTGTCTTAGTCAAGCATTACAAAAGCCGCCCAATAATAGGGCTCTTTAAACTTTTGGCGACAACTGTTTTGTGCCAATAAAAAGGCTTCACGTTTGCTTTTGCCCTTTAGTAGCTCTTTATAAAAGGTGGTCATCATTATGTTGGTAGCTTCATCGCTCACCTCCCAAAGGCTCATTATAATAGTTTTACAACCAGCCTGCTTGAATGCACGTTGTAGTCCAAAAACACCTTCGCCAGAGACTTCTCCTAATCCTGTTTCGCAAGCCGATAATACAACGAGGTCAGTGCCTCGTAAATCGAGTTGTGAAATCTCTTTGGCAGTTAAAATGCCATCTTCTATACCTGTTGGTATGGAGTCTCGTTTCCACGCACGATTACCGCCTGCAAGCATTAAACCAGCACGTTCCATAGGATCAACGTTGTAACGATGCATCTCATCACCACCCATACGCATAGCGTAAAATGGCTGAGTTGCGGTTTCATCGGGCGTTAAGAAAAACCCATGAGTTGCTATGTGAAGTATGCCTGTTTGTTTTCCTGAAAGGGCTTTAAACGACTCCTCGTTTCCTTTTGCACCTGTATAAATGGTGTAACTGTATTTCCCTTTCTTAATCTCTTTACCTATACTCTCTACTTCGCTTAATGTTCCATACAAATAGTTCCAACCTGCACGAGTAGTGGTATCGGTTACCATGCCACGCATGGCATAGAGTGATGGCTTATTGGTGTAAGTTGAACTCTCTGCAACCATAAGCTCGTTACTAATATCGTATTGCAAGCCCCCATAAAGCGCACTTGTTTTATGGGGAAGTGCTTCCTCTTTTATGGCTAACTCCTTGGTAGAGGTTAGTCGGTGGAAATGGTAAATATCTCCCATTAAAGCACTATCGTTGGCAGGAAGCGACTCAATAGCCAATTGGTGCAGTAACCCTGAAGCAGAGAAGTAGATATTATCGCCCTTTTGAAAATATGGTAATAGTGGTTTAAAAACCAAATCGTTAATTTTGCTACTCACATTACCTTTGCCGTATATTTTAGATACCTCTTGCTTCGTGTACTCTTCCATTTCTGCCTTGGTAAAGAGTTGTACCATCTTTGGTACCTGCCAATTATGGCGTAATAACAAGGCAGCATAAAAGAGGGTATCTCCATCGAGGTTGGGGTACTCCACAAACTCAATAGCTACATCGGTTTCTTTAAGGTTAGCTTTTACATCGCACCACGTTACCTTTAGGTTTTTGGTATAATCGCCATATGTTTTTGAACGTGCAACCAACTCCTTTTCCATTTTATAGGCAACCCCTTCAAGTGAATCGGCATTCAAATAGCGTTCATTTATTGGCTTTTCATATAGACGTTGTAGTTGCAGTTTTTCAATTTTTAGTTCTTTGTAAAGTGACAAAATTGTATCATTGTCACTTTCAAGTAGCAGATTATCTAAATTACGGGTTGATTGCAAAAGTAGCCCTTTGCTAAAGAGGGTATTGTTGTAAACTTGAGCTATGTATTTGGGGGTTGAGGTGGTGTCGTGGATGTAAAAAAGGGGTGATTCGCCCAGTTTTAGCTGATATTTATTCCAATAATCACTTCTCTGCTTTTCGGTCATTGTAGTGAAGTTAGCAATAACGTTATGAATGATTAAACTGTCGTATTCATTTCTGAGTTTCATCGATTCTGCAATGTTTTTGTTTTCAAAACAATACCAAGATTGATTAGACAAACTATTCAAATAATCCGTGTGGTTCTGCCCAAATGTTCTTTTGTAAAAAATAATAACGTCTAGATTTATCTTTATAGCATTTAGATAATCGCCCATATATGCATATGTAGAGGCAATATTATTTAAACTAGAAAAATAGTTAGGATGGTTTTCCCCAAGAGTTTCTTTTCTTATTTGAGAAACTTGATTTAGTATTTTCAAAGCATCTTCATAATCCCCAATTTTTAAATAACACGAAGCCAGATTACTACTACTAGCTAGATAAATTCGATTGCTTTGTCCAAATAATTCTTTACTGCTTCGAATAACCTGTAAGTTTATATCTATTGACTTTTGTAGTTCTCCTAAATCGAAATAGTTCTCCGCAATATTATTTAAGCTTCCCAAATAATCTGGATGTTTTTTGCCGTGTACTTTATTGTAGATTTCAGCAACCTCTTGATTTAACTCCAAAGCCTTTGTGTAATTCCCTAGCTCTGAGTAATTTAAAGCTAGATTATTTAAAGCACTAGCATAGATTGGGTGAGTTACTCCTTGACTGTTTATTAACTCTTTAACAATTTTCAAATTTATTTCTAGTGCTTTTTGGTAATTACCAATATGTGTGTAATTAGATGCCAAATTATATAAACTAACTAGATAGTCAGGATGTTTTTCGCCGAACACCTCTTTGCGAATTTCTAACACTTGTATATTAATCTCCAAAGATTTTTGATAATCTCCTAAATTTGAATAAATAGCCGCCAAATTATTTAAACAGATTAGGTAGTCCGGATGCTTTTCGCCTAACACCTCTTTGAGATCTTCTGATACTTTAAGATTAATCTCCAAAGCTTTTTGATAATCGCCTAAATTGGAATATTTATATGCCAAATTACTTAAACTCATTAGGTATTCAGGATGTTTTTCTCCTAACACCTCTTTGCGAATTTCAGTTACTTTAAGATTAATCTCCAAAGCTTTTTGATAATCGCCTAAATCTGAATAATTAGATGCCAAATTGCTTAAACTGATAAGATAATCAGGATGTTTTTCGCCTAACATCTCTTTGCGAATTTCAATTACCTTAAGATTAATCTCCAAAGCTTTTTGATAATCGCCTAAATCTGAATAATAATAAGCCAAATTGCTTAAACTGTTTAAGTAGTCATTATGTTTTTCTCCTAATACCTCTTTGCGACTTTCTAACACTTTTAGATTAATTTCTAGGGCTTTTTGATAATCGCCTAAATTTGAATAATTTGATGATAATTTACTTAAACTTGTTAGAAAATCAGGATGCTTTTCTCCTAACACCTCTTTGCAAATTTCAGTTACTTTAAGATTAACTTCTAGTGCTTTTTCTTAATCGTCTAAACTTGAATAACCAGAAGCCAAATTACTTAAACTGATTAAGTAGTCAGGATGTTTTTCGCCTAACACCTCTTTGCGAATTTCTAACACTTTTTGATTAATTTCTAATGCTTTTTGGTAATCGCCCAAATCTGAATAATTAGATACCAAATTACTTATACTGATAAGATAATCAGGATGTTTTTCGCCTAACACCTCTTTGCGAATTTCAGATACTCTAAGATTAATTTCTAATGCTTTTTGATAATCGTGCAATTGATAATAATCAGTAGCTAAATAACTTAAGCTATAAAAATAATAAGGATGATTTTCGCCAAGTGTTGCTTTTAGAATTTCTGTAACTTGTATATCTATCTCTAGTGATTTTTGGTAATTGCCTAGGCCTCTGTAGTTAAAGGCTATATTACTTAGGCTTGCAAGATAATCAGGGTGATTTTCTCCAAGTATTTCTTTTCGAATCTTCGCAACTTGTAAATTTATCTCCAAAGACTTTGCTGAATTTCCTAATTCTTGATAGCAAGATGCGATGTTATTTAATCTAGTAAGATATTTTGGGTGATTTACACTAAGAGTTTTTTTTTGAATCTCGGCAATATTCAAGTTGTATTCCAAGGCTTTTTTATAATTACCCAAATTAGAATAATTAGAAGCAATTAAAATTAAACTTGTTATATAGACAGAGTTGGAGTCACCAAGCATCTCTTTTCGTGCATCGGCAACTTTGATATTTATTTCAAGAGCATTTTGGTAATTCCCAAGATCACTATAGTTATAAGCCATATTGCTTAAGACCCATAAATAATCTTGGTTGTTTTCGCCAATTGTTTCTTTGTATATCTCTGCTACTTTGCTGTTTATTTTTAGGGCTTTTTCGTATTTGCCTAAATCGCTATAGTTGTAAGCTATACTTCTAAGTGTTACTAAATATTCTTGGCTTGTTTCACCTAATGTCTCCTTTTCTATTTCTGCTGCCTCAAGATAAATATCAAGCGATTTTTGATACTCACCTAATTTAGAATGGTTTAATGCAATACTATTAAGGCTGTATGTATAATCAGAATGCCTTGTTCCATAAAGTTCATTAGCTAGAATAGATGCTTGCGTAAAAAAGGTAATAGATTTTATGTATTCTTGCTTTTCAAAATAATATTGTCCAATAGCAAAATTGGCATTAAGACTTGTTTCCTTCTCAATATCTGTGCTTTTACAATTTTTTTCAATAATGTCAATAGTTAGCGCATTCCTATCACCATTATTATACATATCAATGGCTAAATATACAGTCTCTTGTAATGTTTGGTTTTGCGCTTCTATTGAGCGAAAAAGAAGTACTAGGATTAGGAAGAGTAAATACTTTTTCATGGGTTCAATTAAAGACTCAACATTTTAGATATAGCGAAATTGAAAAATCTCTTCGCGAGATACTACTCTAATTCGCCCAACAGGTTCTCTGCCTTTAACGCAAACTCACTCTCTTTATTCAATTTTAGTTGTTCGATAAGTTTTACAGCCTCTTTTTTATTGCCCTCCTTTAGTTGTGCCAAAGCCAAGTACCATTGAGCAACATCTATTTCAATATACTGCAATGCATTTGGCTTTGTAATAATGGTTGTAAGTTGTGCTACAGCTTTCTCTGAGTTTCCGTTTTTAATTAAGGTTATGCTGTTTATTAAAAGCGAATCAGAGCTGTTCATTATCAAGGCTTCGCCTCTCGAAGGCATATCGTAAACACTTTGGTAGGCGGTATAATAATTATCGGAGAGTTGATTGTAGGTATGCAATTGATAGAAGTGGCTAAACAGCAATATCCCTGCAAAGCAAGCTGCCGCTGCTAATGAGGTTATTTGCACAATAGTTTTGCGGGTAAACGTATGCTTTATTACCTTGTTCTTGTTGCCATTAACCACATTTAGCATGTTTTTTTTATAAATAGCTTTTGCAATGGCAGTTTGTAACTCAACCTCTTCGCTGAGCTCACTATCGTTGGCAATAAGTGTCTCAAATTCTGCAATTTCTGAGACGCTCATTTGTCCTTTTATGTATCGATCAATTTGTTGATCTTGCTCTATATTTATCCCCATCTTATTCGATAATAAGTTTTAGTTTTTTAGCTAATACACTCTTAAGCTTTTGCATACACTTGTATTTCTGAGTCTTAACTGTATCAGCATTTTTATACTCCTTCTCAATTGCAATTTGGGAGCAACTCTTATCTTCCCAATAATATTTATCAAGTAAGCTACAACAAGGCTCACCCATTGCATTTACCTCTTTTTCAATAACTTGCTCCATCTCTATGTTTGGCTCATCTAAAGAAATTTCGGGTATTTCGGGTAGTATTTCAGCCACTTCCCATTCCGATTTTTTTCGATTGTGAGCTTTGAACTTATATTTGGCAACGCCATACAAGTATGTTTTAAAACTGCATGTTAAGGTAACGGTGGTGATTTTACACCTCTCAATTTGCCAACAAAGCTCTATCCACGACTCTTGGTATAAGTCTTCGGCATCGGCTTTTTTACTCGCCATGGCACCAACAAAGAACCCTAGAAACTCACGACGTAATAGATCGTAGGTTGCAGATATCTCTTGCTCGTTTCGCAACTTTATGGCATTAATAATCTCTTCGTTGCTTTTAGCTTTTGTCATACTAAAAAATCTTTTTTTGAAGATACATATTTTCTCCTTCCAACGATGGTGTTTGCGGATATTTTGACACTTTCATTTGTTCTCGTTTTTGTTCTATTATTGTAAAAAACTCCTCTATTGTTTCGTTCTTAGTTAATTCGCTAAATGCAAGTTTTACGGCATAGCTCAATGAACCGTAATAGGTACCGTTAAAGCGGTATTCGTAATTGGTTTGGTAAGATTGTGAGGCACTTATCGCAACCCAGTTTAACTTCATTTGCTTTTTGCTTCCTACTACTTTAATTGCGTGATTGAATTTAGCACTTGTTCCTCTTGTAACAACGCTATCTTCTTCGCTTCTAGTGCCTCCTCCGCTATGGCACGCATCAATAATCACTATTAAGTTGCCGTTTTCGCCGATGGCCTTTTTTATAGAGTTTAGATAAATATTAAGTTCATCATCGGTCAGATGATTTTC
>RRZT012629849.1_pt1 | contig 13112 bp, 10 predicted proteins | sample 2165551 | NCBI WGS metagenome assembly RRZT01 (sample SAMN10456910, study PRJNA506462) | wastewater metagenome | biome: wastewater; feature: sludge; material: wastewater sludge; isolation source: wastewater sludge with Escherichia coli K12::gfp cells carrying plasmid... | place: USA: Moscow, Idaho... | reverse complement strand
TTATCTATAGATGTTTCATTTTCAAAGTCTTCATCATCATTTTTAGATTTTATTTTTTGCTTTTTTATACAATAAGCAAAATATCCACTTTGATATTCTTCATCATTTCTATATTTAACCTCATTATATCTCCAATTTTCATCGATATCAACAAATATTTCATTTACTGTTTCTATTATTTTTTTATAACTTCTATATGATCTATCTAATTCTTCTACATTTGCATTAATTAATGTATCTAAATTCGAGAATAATTCTTTTTCTCCACCTCTCCAACCATATATACTTTGCTTTTCATCTCCCACGCAAATTACATTTTTAGCACTATTCATCATTAGTTTCAATATTCGCCATTGTAGTATGCTTGTATCTTGAAATTCATCTATCATCATTGTTTCTATTTTCCCACCAATTAATTCTAGAAATGTCTCCGTTACTTTATTATCTTTTATAAATCCTAGCTCTTCATTATAAATAAATTTATGTGTATAGTTAGAAATGTCATCGTACGTTAGTTTTTTTTCTATTACTTTTTTTTCATCGCAAATATTAAATATTATTTCTGATAACTCTAATATTTTATTTTGTAGTGGAATTAAATTTGTGTGATATATATAAAGAGACAATTCTTCACAAAAATTCTCATAAATATTTTCTATCTCTTCTACTTCTTCACTAGTTTTTCCTAGTCCTGATCTATTTTGTAACTCTTTCGTCAAAAATAATTTATATTTTTCTATTATCAAATCTTTTTTATGTTCAAAAACATCAATTTGATTATCTGATTTCTCTTTTAATTCTAAATATTTATTATAAATTTTAATAAAATCTGTTTTGATTAATTTTGATATTTCTTTATTTTTATTTATTGAAACTGCATTTATTATATTTAAAATATCATCTAATTTATTTACAAATCCAACATTTGTATACTTATCATTTTTATTTTTTTTCATATTTGATGACTTTAACATTGAAAAGGCAAATCTATTTTTTACTATTTCTTCTATCACAGAAATATAACTATCTATATTTTTTGTATCTTTTATTTCTTCAAATAGAAATTCAAACATTTTCATATATTCATTGTTTTTAAACAATGTTATTAGAACATCACTATAAAATGATTCATCATTCATATCTAACGTTTCATACCCATAAATACCCATATAAGGAGATATAGCATTTTTAAATATTTGATTTAAAAATCCATCTATTGTAAATATTCTAATATCATCTTTATTTTTTATCATTTCTAAATATGCATTTTTTAAAAATAATTTGTCAATTTTATCAATTCCATACACATCTTTAATGCTTTTTTCTAATCCAATGTAATCATTTTTTTCATATGCTATATCTTCTATAAACTCAAATATTCTATCTTTTATTTCTGCTGTAGCTTTTTTGGTAAATGTCATTACAACTATATTTTCATAATTAATTCCACTTAATAGATTTGCTATATATTCTAATGATAGTCTATACGTTTTCCCTGTTCCTGCACTTGCTTTTATAACAGTTCTATATCCATTTTTTGTATTAGTCATTATATTATTATTCAACCTCATCACCTCTTCTGCAAATACCTATGTAATTACAATATTGACAATCCGATATATTCATTGATAATGTGTAGTTTCTATAATCATAGTAATTATCTATTACTCTTTGAATATCTTGCTTAGTGATGAAATCTCTATCTTCTGATTTCGCATTATCAGCTACATTTTCACCATTCCATGCATTTATAATTAGTTTTTTTGTATTTTCTTTTTGTTCTCCATGCATTATAATTTCATAATAATCTAGTTGTTTTAATGCTTTTATTATATCTTTTTTTTCAACTTTTCCAGATTTATAATCTACTAACAACTCACTATCACTTGTTTTCACATGTAAATCCATTATTCCACTTATAGTTACTCTTTCATCTATTTTTATTTCTTGCTTCTGTCTTACTTTTTCTTCAAATGTTATTTTTACATTTTCTTTATCTATCAATTCATCATGTAGCACTCGCATAAAATTCATAACTGCATTAACTATTGCTTTAAATGATACTTTTTTATAAAATTCTAAATAATCTCTAGGAATAATATAAATATTCAAATCTAATATTTTATCTAATTCTTCTTTAACTTCTTCCTCAGTCACTAAAAATGACTTATTTTTTTCTATATCATCTTTTTTCTTTTTTACTATCTCTTCAAATATTCTATGAATTATATTTCCAAATGAATTTGCTTTAAATTGTTCACTTATCTCTTCTATATTTATATTATACAACATTTTATCTAAATAATATCTGTACTGACATTTTTTTAATATGTCATACTGATAATATCCTAAATTTATATTTTGAAGCTCTTTTTCTTTTATTAGTTCAGATCTATAAAATTTATTATTTCCTAAATATTTTACTTCTTCATTTGTTTCAAAATAATCTTTCACAATTGATAATACTAAATCATCTGATATATCACTCTTATTTACATTTAAATTATATGTTGTAATAATTTCAGAAATCAAACTACTAGAATCAATTTTTTCTTCTAAGTTTTTTATATAAAATAAAGATACATTTTCGCTACTAAATATATTTTTATACAATAAAAATGATTCAATAAGCTTTTCTTCTTCTTTTATAGGTAAGCCTATACTAGCTCTTTGAATTTTTGTTAATAAAAAATTATTTACTTTTACATTTGGTACATTTCCTTGTAAATTCAATAAAAATAATTTTTTTTTGTTTAACTCCGATAATGATTTTAAATCTTTTATTCTAAATATATCTTCTAATTCTCCAGAATTTATTTTCAATTCTACTTCTTTTTTATCTAAATATTTTATAAATATTTTTAATAAATTTGATGATATTGTTGTATTATCAAAAAAATCACTCCATAATCCAGTAAAGTTAAATTCTTCTATTGTCATAACTTCTGATAAAGCTTCTAAATATACTTGTTTTATCGTATATTCATCTTCATAATCATAATTTGATAAATCTTCTAAAAATTCATAATAATCTTTATATGTTTTATTTTTAACTAACAACTCTAATTTATTAATAAATTCTAACATTTTATTGTATTTATTCACTACTTTATCAAGTTGATGGTCATCATTTAAAGTTTCTCTATAATATTCGATTTGACTATTTACAATTTCTTTTGATATATATTTATATTCTTTCTGTGCAAATTCTTGAAACAGATTATACACTTCATTTAAATGAAATTTTTTTCTAAAATCAACATTATTTATCGCTGGCAATATATCTTTCATTGCAAAAATTATTTCACTCGTTGTTTCTCCATTTATCATTCTTTTATATTTTATACTATGTAAAATATTACTCAGTAGTTCTATAATTTTATATACTCTTGTTTGATTAAAAGATTTTGCATTACTATAATATATTTTTGATTGATTTAATAATTTGTAGTCATCTTCAAATTTATTATCTACATCATATATATCAACTTTATCTTGTAGTTTATATAGCATATCAACCATTTGATTAAATTTACTGCTATTTTCTATGATTTGTATATTATTTTTAATATCTTTTAATGATGGTAAAGATATTTTTCTTAATTTCATATTTTTCTCATCAAAATCATCATTATCCAATTGCATTATGATAGATATTTTATCTGTAAATAACTCCATTATACTTTTCTCTAATGGTGTATATTTGAACTTATTCACAAACATTATTTGATTATATTTTTCTATAAATTTTTCATCTACATTTTCTATCTTTCTTAATAGATGTTTTACTATTATTCTTCTTTTCTTTGATTCGTTTTGTATATTATCATCTATTTCTTTTAGTACCTTAAATATTTCAACCTGCCATTTTTCTAATTCAATTGTTTCTAGATTTATTTGATATTCATTCAACTCATAAAATAAACTATAATAATTATATGCAATATCTATAACATCGAAGTAATTTTTAACATTTAATTTTTCTTTTATATCTTTTGTTAATGAATTATAAAAGAATACTACTTCTTTCTCTTCTTTCAATAAAATATTTTCTGTATAAAATATTTTCTCATAAAATTCAGTTTCATGCATAAATTCATAATTTTCAAATATAATATTATTTTCTTTTTTTATATTTTTTTTAATTTCATTCATTGATTGATAGTTTTGAAATACATATATTTTTTTATGATTTTGACTTACTTCTTCTTTCATTATATCTAGAAGATTAGACTGCAATCCAAAATATTTAATCTCCATTTATACTCTCCATTTTATTTAAAATTTTCATTTTCCAATTTATCTAACTTTGCTCTTAATTTATTTGATATTTCTATAGCTATGTTAATTGATTCTTTTGTATATTTTTTTATTCCCTCTGACTGTCTTAATTTTAAAATCTCATCTATATCTGATTCTGTTAACACCTCATCATACATTTTAGCTACATCTACATCAATATATCTACGAAGTATTTTTTTTATATCTATTTCTACATCATCTTCTAAGTTTTTTTGTTGAAATGATTTAGATATACTTTTTTCAAATACATTTCTGTCTTCATCTAACATTATTTTTATTTTTTCCCCTTTAATCCCTTCTAATTTATATGGAGTATAATCAGTTGGATTTAAGATGTATTCTAAAATTTTTTTTGTATCTAATGAACTACTTACTTTCATTATTTTAACTATAGATGGACTATTATAATAATTCAAAATATCATCTATTTCACTTTCTGTAAATCTTTTATCATATTGATCTTTCATTTCTTCATCTAACAAACTGTATATCTGATCAAAAAATTTTTCGTATGATTTTTCATCTATTTTTGTTTCTATTCCTTTTTCTGTTAATATTTCATTTGCTGCATTCAATGTTTTTTCTCTTAATTTTTTTAAGCCTTCTTTATCTCTTTTATTTATTATAGTTTCTATTTTTTTTAATTTTGTTTCTTTATCTGCATAAGATATACTTACTGTAAATAGAATTATTAATAATATATAAATCTTTCTCATTTTTATATTCTCCTTATTTTAATTAATAAAAATTAAACCAACACATATAGTGTTGGTTTATTAGAATTATCTTATGATTTGAAATATAACTGCAACAATTAAAAATCCTGCTGCTATATACTCAGTAAATTTTTCTATTCCTTCTTTTTCATAATCTATTACATTACTATTTTTAGCAATTCCTTGACTTCTATCAGGTTGTAATAATATTAATGCTATCATTAATATTGCTAAAATTACAAGAACTACTACTAACAATGCTCTTATCATTTTACAATTTCCTCCTAATCTTATTCTCCAGCTTTTACTATTTCAGCAAAACTAGCAGCTTCTAAACTTGCTCCACCAACTAGTCCTCCATCTATATCTGTTTGAGAAATCAATTCTTTTGCATTATCAGCTTTCATTGACCCTCCATATTGTACTGTAACATCTTGTGCTGTAGCTTCTCCAAACATTTCAGTTAATAATTTTCTTATGAATGCATGAACTTCTTGTGCTTGTTCAGGTGATGCTGTTTTTCCTGTTCCTATTGCCCAAACTGGCTCATATGCTATTACAACATTTTTCATATCGTCAGCTGTTAAGTCTTTTAATCCTCCAACAGTTTGTTCTTTAACTACTGCTTCTGTAGTTCCTGCTTCTCTTTCTTCTAACTTTTCTCCTACACATAAAATAGGTTTTAATCCATGTGCTAATGCTGCTTTTACTTTTTCGTTTACAATAACATCTGTTTCTCCATAATATTCTCTTCTTTCAGAATGTCCTAATATTACGTATTCTACACCTATTTCTTTTAACATTACTGGTGAAATTTCTCCTGTATATGCTCCATTATCTTTAGCATTCATATTTTGAGCTGCTATTTTAATGTTTGTTCCTTCTACTTCTTTAACTGCTGCATACAATGCAGTAAATGGTGCACCTATAACAACACCTGCATTTTTAACATCTTTTACTAATGGCTTTAATTCTGATAAAAAACTAACTGCTTCCTTAACAGTTTTATTCATTTTCCAGTTTCCTGCAACAATAACTTTTCTCATATCTCGTCTCCTTATAATAGTAAATTAAAATTTTATTTTCCTTATATTTAACAATATAACATAATTACATACTTTTTTCAATATTTTAAAAATATTCATTTATTAATGCATGTAATGCATGTTCATCGTTAGACGTAGTTATATATTTGCATATTTCTTTTATTTCTTCTCGTGCATTTTCCACAGCAACTGGTAATCCTGCTATTTCTAACATAGACATATCATTAAAACTATCTCCTACACATATCATATTTTCTGTCGTTATATTTAACATATCACACAACCTTTTTAATGATTCCCCTTTATTTATTCCTTTTTGAGTAAATTCTAAAAATATTGGTTTAGATATATTTATTACATAGTTTTTAATATATTGTTCTTGTAACTCTAGTTGTGTTATTTTTAATTTTTCTGGATCACCTAAAATCATACATTTAATTGATTTTTCAATTGGTAATTCCTCTATTGAATTTATTTGTTGCCATTTCATTCCTGTAAGTTTTACTTCTTCTCCTGTATACTCATTCAATTCATTTCCATAAATGATATCATAACCATAAGCTAAAAAATGTAAATCTCTTTTCATAGCTTCATTGTATATATTTTCTATATCTTTTCTTGTTAATACTTTTTCAAATACTACATTTCCTGTTTTTGCATCTATAATTTCTCCACCATTATAACCTAATATGAATCCACCATGGTTACTTAATTCTAATTCTTCTGCAAAGCTATGCATAGCAAATGTTGGTCTTCCACTCGCTAATGAAAATGTTACTCCTCTTTTTTGAATATCTATAATTGCATTTCTGTTTTCATCACTTATAACGTGATTACTATTTAGCAGTGTATCATCCATATCAGTTGCTATCAACTTAAAACTCACTAAAATCACTCCTTGTTATTTTATGTATACCTATTGTTGATTGACATACTGAATAAATCGTTCAAGTCCATTTTCTCCTAATTCTGTTTTTTTATAAACAGCACAATCTTCTAAAACTTTTGAGAATGTTTCCCCAATTGCTTTTTCTAAAAATTGTTCACTCGATTTTTCAATAATATTTCCTATATTTTCATAACTCATATAATATTTTACCCAATCAGCATGTTTAGATATCTCATTCGATTCTTTTATTTTACTATATTTAGAATTATTGTCAATATTTTTTGATAACACTTCTGATAACATTTGCATTTCTTCTTTTAATCGTCCTGGTAAAACTGCCAATCCCATTACTTCTATCAATCCTATATTCTCTTTTTTTATATTATGATGCTCACTATGTGGATGAAATATACCTAATGGATGTTCTTCATTTGTTCTATTATTTCTTAAAACTAAATCCATCTCATATTTCCCATCTCTAAATCTTGCTATTGGAGTGATTGTATTGTGTCTTTCCCCATTTGTATGAGAATAAATATCATTTTCTTCATCTGAATAAGATATCCATTTATTTAAGATTCTATCTGATAAATCTATCAGTTCTTCTTTATTTCCTCTTATTCTAATAACTGTCATCGGCCATTTTACTAATCCTGCTTCAATATTTGGATGTGTAGAAAACTTTACACTTTTATACACATTTGCTTTTTCCATTGGAAAAATATGTTTTCCTGCTTGAAAATGATCATGTGATAATATCGATCCTCCAACAATAGGTAAATCTGCATTCGAGCCTATAAAATAATGAGGAAACATTTCAACAAATTCTAATAATCTTTGAAAGCCTTCTCTATTTATTTTCATTGGTCTATGCTGTGCTGAAAACACTATTGAATGCTCATTATAGTACACATATGGTGAATATTGTAAAAACCAATCTTCATTAGTTAATTTTAAGTTTATTAATCTGTGATTTTGTCTACCAGGATGATTCACATGTCCCATATATCCTTCATTTTCTTTACACAATAGGCATTTAGGATATCCATTTGACACAATATTTTTAGCTGCTGCTATCTCTTTTGGATCTTTTTCTGGTTTAGATAAGTTTATAGTTATTTCTAAATTTCCATAATTATTTTCATAATACCAGTGCATATCTTTTACTATTCTATCTGTACGAATATAATTACTCTGTTTTGATAATTCATAAAAATAATTTGTTGCTTCTTCTTTTGACTGATCATATCTTTTATTAAATTCATCTGTTATTATTGATGTTCTTGGAATTATTTGTCCCATTATTTTAGAATTTAGTAAATCTTTATATGTTATTGTAGTATACTCTAATTTCCCATTTTGAGAGGCCCATTCTGTAATATTATCTAATGTTTCTGTTATATATTTTGTATTATCTATATACTGTTCAATTTGTTGAATTTCTAAATCTGTGAATTCTCTATAATCTTCTATTCCAATACATTCTAGAACTTGATTTGTCACTAATTGTTTATCTAATATATTTACTAATGACTTTTTTACAGAATATCTTATTAATGTTTCAATTTCTATAAATATATCTATATTTGCACTCATCATATTCCTTTCAATCCGTTAATATTTTCTATTAATCTCCCATTTCCAAGCAGAATCAACTATTTGTGCTAAACTATAATGTGGTTTCCATCCTAATTCTACTTCTGCCTTTGTTGAATCTGCTATAAGTATCGCAGGCTCTCTTGCTCTTCTATCAACATATTCTATCTTAAATTCTTTTCCTGTTATATTTTTTACATTATCTATTATTTCTTTTACAGAATATCCTGATCCACTTCCTAGATTGTAATTTAAACTTATATTTTCTTTTATCATTTTTTCCATACCTAATATATGTGCACTAGATAAATCATATACATGTACATAATCTCTAATACATGTTCCATCAGGTGTTGCATAATCTGTTCCAAATACTTTTATTGATTCTCTTCTTCCACTAGCTGCCTGTAATATTAATGGTATTAAATGTGATTCAGGATTATGACTTTCACCTATTATGGCATCTAAATCGCATCCACACGCATTAAAGTATCTTAAAACGACACTTTTTAAGCCATATGCACGATCATAATCTTCTAATACTTTTTCAACCATAAGTTTTGATTTACCATATGGATTTATAGGATTTTGTGGATGTGTTTCACTTATCTTTTCCATAATCGGTTCTCCAAATGTAGCTGCTGTTGAACTAAAGATAAACTTTAAAACATTACATTCAACCATTACATCTAATAATTTAACTACTTTGACAATATTGTTATCATAATACATAGATGGTTTTTCTACTGATTCTCCTACCTCAATAAATGCAGCAAAATGCATAACTACTTCTATTTTATAATCTTTAAATATTTGTTTTAATTTTTCTTTATCTGATAAATCTCCTTCAATCAATTCTACATCTAATATATCGGCAACTTCTCTATATCCTTTTGATAAATTATCATATATTATAGGATTATGTCCTTGTTTTTTTAACAAATTAACGGTATGTGATCCTATATACCCTGCTCCACCTATTACTAATACATTCATTTATTTGCCTCCTAAATATTAAATTTCCATTTTGATTTCCAAATGTATTCTTCGTCTTTTTTCAATATTGCATTTTCTACAATTTCTTTATTATTTGAATTTATAGCATTTGGAACATTTTGTGCTTCTAAGCATATCCCATAATATTTTTCATTTTCACTTGCTCCAACAGGTCTTACTATATCTACAAAATTTCCACTATAGAATACTATTGCATTTTGATTTGTATATACTTCCATCGAAATTCCACTTTCTTGAGATATTAATTTTGCTGCATATTCAGTTTCATTATTTCTTTTATTTAGTAGGAAGGGATGATCATACCCTGATGTAATCTCAAATTGCGAATGAGATTGCAACAATCCATCTTTTATCTTTCGTGGGTTTTCATTGTTAAAATCAAAAATTGTATTTTTTACATCTATCATATTCCATGTTGGAATCATATTTTCATTTAGTTCATAAACATAGTCACTATTTATTATTAAATATTGTTCAGATCCGTTTTCTCTAAAATCACCATTATCTTCTTGTCCTGATAAATTAAAATATGTATGATTTGTTAAATTTACATATGTATCTTCTGTTGATATTGCTTTGTATTCTATTATAAGTTCATTTTTGTCTGTAACTACATATTTTGCTTCTATTTGTAATTCTCCTGGATATCCTCCATCCATATTTTCACTAATATATTTAAATACAACTCCATTATCTATTACCTCTGATGAATATACTTTTTTACTTAATTTACTGCTCCCACCATGTAATGAGTTTTTGTTATTATTTAAATATAATTGATATTCTTTATCATTTATTTTAAATTGACCATTTTCTGTTCTACCTGCTGTTCTTCCAACTAAACATCCAAAAGCTGCTTTATCATTTTCATATTCAGATAATTTATTGTATCCTAAAACAACATTTTCAATTTTACCATTTTTATTTTTAACATGTATCCCTGTTATAATACATCCATAATTTATTACATCTACTTGAAATCCATTACTGTTTTTTATTTCATATTTAAAAATATCCAATTCATTATGCTGACCTAAAAGTGATTTCTTTGTAGTTATCATATTTTAAACCTTCTTTCATATTATACTAAATCAAATATTAATTATAATTTTCTTGCACCTTCACTTACACTAACAACATAAAAATCTGCACTATATCCTATCTTATTTTTATATTTTTCGCCAACATTTTTTATAAATGAATCAACTTTATCATTTTCTACTATTGCTACAGTACATCCTCCAAATCCTGCACCTGTCATTCTTGCTCCAACTGTTCCTTCTTCTTCCCATGACGCTTCTACTAACGAATCTAACTCTATCCCTGTCACTTCATAATCATCTCTTAATGATACATGCGATTCGTTCATTAATTTACCAAACTCTTCTAAATTACCTGCTGATAATTCTTTCTGTGCTTTCAATGTTCTAACATTTTCGTACACTGCATGTCTTGCTCTTTTTCTTTCTATTTCATTCGTTATTAATTCCTTATTTAATTCAAATTCCTCTATTGATAATTCACCTAATGCATTAATATTTAATTTAGTTTGCAATTGTGAAAGTGCGTGTTCACATTCACTTCTACGTTCGTTATATTTTGAATCAGCCAATCCTCTTTTTTTGTTTGTATTTCCAATAACTATTTTATGATTTTCTAAGATTACAGGAACATATTCATATTTTAATGTGTTACAATCTAGTAAAATTGCATTATCTTTTTTACCCATACCGACTGCAAATTGATCCATTATCCCAGAATTAACACCTATAAATTGATTTTCTGTTTTTTGACTCATTTTCACCATTGAAATCATATCTACATCTAATACAAATAAATCTTTCAGTACAATCGATGTTACCAATTCTATCGATGCTGATGATGATAATCCCGAGCCATTTGGTATAGTACCATAAAATAATATATCAAATCCTGTATTTATAACATATCCTGCATCTATAAATGTTTTAATTACTCCTTTTGGATAATTAGACCATTTATGATTTGGATCATTTTCTAATATTGCTAATGTGAATTCAAATATTCCTAATTTTGAAAAATTTTCAGAATACATTCTAAATTTATTGTCTTCTCTTTTTCTAACTAATGCATATGTTCCTCTATCTATCGCACATGGAAAAACATTTCCACCATTATAATCAGTATGTTCTCCTATTAAATTTACTCTTCCTGGAGAGAAGTATTGTGTTACATGCGGTACTCCAAACACTTCTATAAACTTTTCACTTAATTGTTTTATCATAAAACCATCTCCTATTATTTTATTTCGTTATTATAAAGATAACTTTTAAATATATTATTTTATACTATTAATAACTAAAATAATATATTTAACCTCATCTTCAAGCAACTTTATTTCACAAAGAAATTCATTTTTAAAACTATTAGTTATTTAAAAAACTTCTCCTCTATATAGAACAAACTTTATCTATATAAAGGAGATTTAATTCTATGTTCTTTTTCTATATTTTAATGTATCCATCGCAACTGCTGTTATTATAATAAGACCTTTTATTATATATTGAACATATGGACTTACACCTATATACGATAATCCGTAGTTTATAACCGTAAATATAAGTACACCTGTTATTACTCCTGATATCTTTCCAATTCCTCCTGAGAACGATACTCCTCCAACAACACAAGCAGCGATTGCATCTAATTCATATAAGTTTCCAACATTATTAGTTGCTGATCCTATACGTGCTGCTTCTAAAAATCCACCTACTGCATACATTATCCCTGATATCAGATATACTAAAATAAGTGTTTTAGATACATTTAGACCTGATACTTTTGCTGCTTCTGGATTCCCACCAACAGCAAATATATTTTTACCAAATGTTGTTTTATTCCATACTATCCACATAATTATAGTCGCTATTATTGCAAATATTACTAAATAAGGTATAGTGTATCTTCCATTTAGTACTTTATCCAGTAATCCTCCCTGAACTAATTTAGAATATTCAGGCTTAAACGATGCTACTGGAGATGCTCCAACTACATCAAAAAATATTGAGTTTATTCCATAAAATATAATCATTGTTCCTAATGTTGCTATAAATGGTGTTACTTGCATTTTAGCAATTACAATTCCATTTATTAACCCAAAGATTGCTCCAACTATACAAACCAAAATTATTACTACTATTATTGCAACTTTAGGATTTGAATTTTTTATAAAATTACCAAGTGGTAATTTAGACATACTCAATGCTTTTCCTGATGCTTGTAAATAAACGGCTGATACTAATGCTGCAATACCAACTTGTCTTCCTGCCGATAAATCTGTTCCTTGTGTAACGATAAGCCCTGCTACTCCAAGTGCAACGATTACTCTTACTGATGATTGTGTAAGTATATTTTTAAAGTTTATTAAACTTAAAAATGATGAATCTTTTATTATAATTCCTAACACCAGTAATCCAAATACCACATATATACCATTATTCATTAAGAATGGCATTATATCTATTTTCTTATTTTTTTCTAATTTATCTGTCATTTTTTACCTCCTAT
>RRZT010861710.1_pt1 | contig 13113 bp, 11 predicted proteins | sample 2165551 | NCBI WGS metagenome assembly RRZT01 (sample SAMN10456910, study PRJNA506462) | wastewater metagenome | biome: wastewater; feature: sludge; material: wastewater sludge; isolation source: wastewater sludge with Escherichia coli K12::gfp cells carrying plasmid... | place: USA: Moscow, Idaho... | reverse complement strand
TGGCAATATCCGATGTCTGAATTACAATAATTTTAAACAGCCCTAAGATATTCCAATTGATCAGCAGATTACCGGCCGCTTCAGCACCCGCTCCAGCTGCAGTAGCACTTGATACCACATCGCCGCCACCACTACCAGCCTGGAGAATTGAGTAATACAAATCATTTGCGCCTTTAAAAAACGGTGTCAGCATCGGTTTTTGAAGCCACCCTTCATTGACTTTCTTAATGCCCTCGTAGACCCAGAAGGCACCCAGGAAAACCCGCAGCGGCACCAATAAAAAACTGGGCGTCCGATTTGAAAAATGGCCACCAACGAAACTCCGGCAATTTCGGATCGTAAAAAACTCATGTCGGATATAGCTAAAGACCTTATTCCATCCCAAAATTTGGATAAAGTAAATGATATTAATAAAATGTTTTACAAATTGCGACAGAAACGAAGGCAAAGCAAATTTCTTTTTTTCGGTTCCGACATAAGAAATCCCATAACGTCCGCCGATACTGACCATTACACCATGGAACTTGGGGCTATATTTTTCCATCTTCCCGCTTCCGGTAATAACACTGCTTAGATTCTCGGCGACAGTAGCTGCGGATTGTTCACAGTTTTCGACCATTTGCGGCACTGGTGCAGTTTCACCCTCAGGAATATAGAAAATATTATCACCGGCAATAAAAACATCATCTTTTCCCTCAGCTCTGAGAAATTCATCAGTTTTAATTCTGCCACGACCAACCTGGGTAAGTTGAACGGCCTGGTTGGCAATATCTGAACTCTCAATACCAGCCGCCCAGACAACCGTGTTGGTAGGCAATTCCTGATGCTGATCAGCCTGTTTGAGGCCAATGAAATCGGCGCCAATACAATCAACAGCTGTTTTTAACCTTACTTCCACGCCCATTTTTTCCAATCGTCTTTTTGCTTTTTCTGAAAGTTCCTCTGACAAATTAGGGACGACTCTGTCCATCATATCAACCAGCGTAATTTTTACCATCTCGCGCTCAATTTCAAATTGCTTGCAGAGTATCGGTACCCATTCCGCCAGTTCTCCGGCCATTTCGACGCCGGTAAATCCGGCCCCTAAAACATAGAAGCTTAGTAATTTCTGTTTTTCGGCCTGATCCGTTTCCTGCAAAGCTCTGGTGAACATTTCAAAAATATGTCCCTTCAGCTTGATTGCATCTTCATAAGACCAAAGTTTATAAGTATAGTCTTCCGCTCCACAAATACCCAAAACGACGGCTGTGAACCCGAAGCCATCACCAGATAATCGTAGCTATAAGTCGCGTTTTTTCCGGTCAATTGTTTCTTTTCATAATCGATCGCGGAAATTGTATCGATTACTACCTCAACATTTCGACCTTCAAAAATACGTTTAATGCTGATTCGGATACTATCTTCTTCAACTCGATTTGCGGCCACCTCGTGCAGCTCTGTGAGCATGGTATGAAAGCTCTTTTTATTGATCAAGGTAATCTTAATATCCGTCTGGCTTTTCAAACGTTTAGCAAGTTTCTTTGCAACTAGAATGCCCGAATATCCGGCCCCTAATATAATAATATTCTTTTCCATAATGCACCTCCGGATTTCAACTTTTTATTTCACAGCTCTCTTTTCATGATTCTCTTCGTTCACTTATCGCTTAAATGAATAAGAGCCTCTAAATTGATGTATTTCACACTTCAATTTAGAGGCTCCCAAAATTTTTATTGTGAAATGTCAAACAATTACTGCTATTGCTTTAATTCCTGAACGCCGGTTACTGAACTTGTCGCATCCATTTTAAAGGTAGCCTGGGCTTCGGGATTTGTAAAATACAAATTCCCTTCGATTTTTTGATCTTTAAGCTGGAAATCTGTCGCTGTTACGTAGACATCTCCGACAAAAGTGCCATGCTCAATGCTGGCTTTGGGACTGTTGATGGTGATTTTTGGTGCTGTCAACGTAAATCTGGCAGTAACATTTCGGGCGTCATCCTGCGTGTAGAGGCCAATCTTTCGTTGAACAATGTCGTTTCCGGCATCATCTTTTTTTCCATTGACAAAGGTTCCATCCAGAACCAGATCAGAATCGATTTTTAAATCACCGAGAGTGGCAATAATCCAGGTTCCATCCTTACTGATCGCTTTAATAAAGGCATCCTCAGTATTGACAATTGAAGCCGTAGTGACAACGTCTGTTGTTTCTGCATCTTTTTTGTCTGTAGTTGCTGGTGCTTGCGTACAACCTGAAATCAGTATTGCTAGAACCAGCAGCATTCCCAAAATTACATTTCTTTTCATTTCTTTCTCCTTTTCATTGAAAATATTTTAGCTTTAATAAAGCTTGTTATTGATACCCAAAAGAAATCATTCTAATCAAAAAAAAAAAAAAAGTTATCCCAAGCTAACGTTTCCTCTTCTTACGGTGAATGGAAATCATCAATCCCAGACTTAAAATAATTGCAGTGAAATAGCCCAGCGCCCCCAAAGCCGGGATTCCCATAAACAGCGGTGTCATATCAGTGGTGGCAATGAAACTGGAGCTGATCAGAAGTGCCGCCAGAATAATACAGATCACGATCTTATTCACCATCTGATCGATTTCAGCCAAAGGTTCGTCCGAGCCCATTATTTCTAGATTCACTTTCAATTGTCCTTTGTTGGCCAAACTTAAAAAATCAGAAATCTGCCCCGGCACACTAATGGCTTTTTCACCGGAGATTAGTATTTTTTTTTTTTTTTTTTCCATAAAATTATTCAGATCAAAATTAGCTACCTGCTGACCGGCCATATGGTTGGCCATGATCCGGACAAAATTGGCATCGGGAGATATTTCAGCGATTACGCCTTCAATGGTGATCATCCCGCGACTGAGCATACTAATCCCCCGGGGCATACCAATGTGATTTTCGGCAGCAATCCGCAATATTTCTTCCAGGAATCGGCCCATGTTGATGTTACTGAGTTCTTCGGTGCCATAAACATCGAGCATCCTGTCGATGGCTTCATATAGAAGCGAATGATTGATGCGTTTGCCCTTATGAACACCGAGGGACAGAATCGCCCCTTCGAGACTTTCCACATCCCGGGTCGCCACAGCCTTGACACTTCGTCTTAACAGGCCCATCTCCCGTTTTGATAGCTTTCCCATCATCCCCAGATCAATCCAAACGATCTGGCCATCCCGGATAAACATGTTTCCCGGATGGGGATCGGCATGAAAAAAGCCATCATCAATGATCTGTTTAACATAGTTCTCAGCCAGCTTAATGCCAATTTCCTGCAAATCATAGCCGGCCTCCTGTAATTCGATCTTTTCATCAATTTCAATGCCGACTATGTCTTCCATGACCAGAACCTTGGAGGTGGTAAACTGATTATAAATTTTGGGGCAACCGATGTATTTGATTTCGGCATTAAGCTCATTAAACAACTGCGCATTCTTAGCCTCGAAAAGAAAATCCATTTCCTGCTGAGCGGTACTCCACATTTCATCAACGATCATTTTAAAATCTACCACATCGCCAATACCACTGGCGACATTGAGGATTCCGGTGGCCCGGTTCAAGAGCACAACGTCCTGGGCCATAACCTTATAAATGCCCGGTCGTTGAACCTTAATCACGACCTTAGCGCCATCAAGCAAATCCGCAGCATGGACCTGCGCAATCGAAGCTGAGCCAAGTGGCTCTTGATTAATCGTCCGAAACACTTCATTTACCGGGCATTCATATTCATCTTCAATAATTCGGATGAATTCATCAAAGGGCATCGGCGTTACCTGAGATCGCAGCTTTTCCAGTTCAATACAATAGTCACTGGGAAAAATATCCCGCCGCATCGACATAATCTGGCCAATTTTAATAAAGGTCGGCCCCAGATCTTCAATGATAAGTCGAAGTTTTTCCGGGGTCAACCCTTTGGTAATTTCGTGTTTTACCAGTATCGACACAATTTTTTTCAACCGTTTGCCATTTGTGTCCATTGGACTTTTGGGTATATCTTTTACTTTTATCCCAGAATCACTTAAGTTCATCGATTTCCTTTTCACTGACATTTTCTTCTAAATTGGACACCTCGACAATCTCTTTTTCCATCGTTTTTGCTGCGGTTAAGGCATCCAGTTTGTCTTTTATTTTCTGAATGTCTTCAGACGACATCTTATCCAAACCTTCCACGACGGTATCTACTGTGGGTGGTGTTTCGGATTTAACGACATTGACCGTCACCGATTCTTTAATGGTTTCTTTAATATTATGTTTTAATTCTTCATTAAGAATTTTTCCCTGCTGGACAGTGAGATCACCTTTTTCCACCAGCTCATCGATGAGAACCTTTGATTTCTCAGCTGTAGTTGCTACTGCTCCGACACCAAATAAAAATATTTTCTTTAAATCTTCGCTGATATTGGTTAACATTATTCTCCTCCTGTTTAAAACACAATAACAAATTGCAAAATACTTTGCGACCCGTTTTGCTATGCCTAATAAAGACCACTACTGATTGCTACTCGTTTGCTCCGATCAGTTATCTCAGTGTGCTCTTTTTCAAAAGATTTTCCCTTGATTCAAAAGCACACCACCGATAAACAGATGTTAAACACTTATCGGTTGAATTATACCCCATTTTTTTATAACCAATCAAAAATAACCGGTTTTTCATGTTAATTCTGCAATTTAAATCCGCCTTGAACCAAGCCTTCACGAATTTCGCGAATGTGTTCGTAATTTCTGGTTTCCAATTCAATTCGCAGAAAGCAGCCGTTGATATCCGAGCCTTCGTTGCTCCGTTCATGGTGGATCGAGATGACATTTCCACCCAGGTCGGCAATAATCTGGGACACTTTTTTCAACTGCCCCGGCTTATCGATCAGCTCAATATTAAAGGAACAGGTCCGGCCGGAGGTTAACAGGCCTCGTTTAATGATCCGGGACAGAATTGTTACATCAATATTCCCACCCGAAACGATGCAAACCGTCTTTTTGCCTTGAATTGGCAGTTTACCAAACATCGCTGCTGCCACTGCTACTGCTCCCGCCCCCTCGGCAATGAGTTTTTGTTGTTCGATTAAGGTCAGAATGGCCGTGGATATTTCGTCTTCGGTAACTGTGACAATTTCATCAACAAAATCACTACACAGACTGAATGTCAGCGCTCCCGGTTCTTTCACTGCAATTCCATCAGCAATGGTCGATACCTGGGGTAGTCGACAGATCTTATTGTTTTTGATGGATTTCTGCATGCTGGGGGCACCGCAGGCCTGAACGCCATAAACCTTCACTTCCGGTTTCAGTGATTTGAGGACATAGGCAATACCGGAAATCAGTCCTCCACCGCCAATCGGAACGATCACCGCCTCCAGATCCGGCAGGCTTTCCAGCAATTCCAGACCAATGGTTGCCTGACCAGCAATGACGAATTCATCATCAAAGGGATGGATAAAGGTGTAACCTTTTTCCGCCTGAAGTTCCAGGGCTTTGGCGTAAGCATCATCATAGCCACCTTCCACCAGGCAGACCTCTGCCCCATAGGCTTTTGTTGCCTCAACCTTCGAAATAGGAGCCCCATCCGGCAGGCAGATCAGGGCCTTGATCTGATTGATGGCGGCTGCCATAGCCACCCCCTGGGCATGATTGCCGGCCGAACAGGCGATGACACCGCGGGCTTTTTCTTCGTCGCTGAGCTGAGATATTTTGTAACATGCCCCCCGAACCTTAAAGGATCCGGTAATTTGAAGGTTCTCCGTTTTTAAGTATATCTCACTATCCGGACAGATTTTGGGGGCGTGTATCAAATCGGTAGGACGAATGTATTTTTTTAACGTAAATGATGCATGATATATTTTATCCAGTGTTAGCATTTTTTCTCCTGTATTTAATTTAATGGATACCCGTCAAATTCGGTTCATGGCCACTTATTTTGGTTTTGCACTGTTCACCGGATACCATTTCATAAACCATAGCGTAAAGACAAAGGTTGGGATACTCAAGAGAATCGGTATGATGGCGGCAAAATTAACCAGCATGGTGGTATTCAGCCAGAGGGTGATCCCTGCCTGAGCCAGAAACACCACCGACCAGATATAACAGATGATCCGGTTGGTTTTGAGAAACAAGGCATTTTTATGGGCATTGCGGCCATTAAAAAAATGCGTATAATCTGCTGATAAGGATACGGTTTTCAGGGTGGAAACAGCCCAGATCAACGATAGCGAAAGATACCCCATCACGGCATAGCTGTTTCCTGAATAATCCGCCCCAAAGGTCACCACCATCAGACTCATCAATGAAAAAACCAATAACGTCGCCCGTTCAAAATATACCAGATCACTGACCCTTTTCATCACACATACTAAACCACTAAGCATCAGCGGAACTACCACTCCAATCAGGGGACTGTATTCGGCAAAAAGAAAGCAGAACAGCCACGGGCACAGCGCCAGAAAAAACCAGTAAGGCGTATTTTTAAAACTGACAGGAACCAGTTTCTTTTTCTTGTCCGCATTTAATGCCACCGGACCGAAGAGACCATCCAGAAAGGCATTAAAGAGACGCATATCACCGGTAACAGTATACTTCTTTTCGATAAGTGCCTGAGCAGCATCAATTTTACCTTCAAGAATACGTTCCAGATTAGTCATACTGATGTTAATTGCCGCTGTTTCTTTGGCAAAGTCATTACGTAACAAGGTACAGGTTTCATCCTTTATAACCAGTTGATAACGTTCTTTGATATCGGTGAAATCAATTTGCAGCACGGCATTCATCTTGGGGCGAATCTTGGGATTGAAGGCTGACTGTACTTCTTTCATATAATTCCAGGCAATCAGTCCGCCATCAGAATCTTTCATCCGGGTGTCATCCACACCCCAACTGAGGTTGGTGGTCTGCAAATAGGTGGGTGTTTCAACAAAAGGTTTCAAAAGCCCTTCCCGGAGATGCCCGGAAATGCTTAAATTTTCTCCGTATTCTTTACCCGCGATCCGAACCAGATCCAGATATGGGGCAGTGAGGTTATCCAACTGGTGAAGTCCCAGTAGTTCCCCTTCCACACAGATAATCTTTTCCCACTTATCTTTTCCAAAAAGATTATTAAACTGTTCTTCTACTCCTTCATAATTATTTTTTCGTGACGGAAAACCGCATGTGCTGATTAATACGTTTTTTTTGTTGACCATTTTTTCTGGATTCCGGAAAGGATGACCATAGGTACCGCCGCCTTCATTATCAATGAAGGGAAGTAATACCGGCTGGGTTCGCTCCATAAATTTCTTCATCACACTGGAAATCCCATAATGATACAGGGGTGTCGCCCAGATAACAATATCGGCATCCTCATATTGATGGAATAACTCCGTCATATCATCCTGAAACACGCACTCCCCCGGTGTCGTCGTCCAACAGGTGTGGCATCCGGTACATGGGTTGATATTCTTCTGGATTAAATCGACAGTTTCGATTACCGTTTCCGGATCATATTCATTCAAACCCGATGCAAATCGCTCGGCTATCATCATGGTGTAGCTTTTACCAGATTTATGACTTCCGTTTAATAATAAAACTTTACGCATTTTATCCTCACTTTCTTTTTACAATCTGACTATGAGTATTATCAACCAAACCGCCAAAATTTCGGATTGTTTATTTTTTACGATCTTATATATAATACCTCACATGATAAGATTATAACAAAAAACATTCTCATCGAATACCACTAATTTGAAACTTAAGTTTGAAGCTCCTTCAGATTAAGGCTTAATCCGTGTGTCATGTGTTATAATGACACACGGATATGTCTTATTTTGGGACATGACACACCTGAATCGCCATCAATAAACTCAGTTTTTGGTTTATTTGGGGCCACGTTGTTTTGGCATGATAATTGCGGGTATATATGATACGTCCATGCTGATGGACAAATATATGGTGACTATACCAAAAGGAGATTATCATGAGTAAAACAAAAGTATCTGTTGTAAAGGTTGCACAACCAGAAGGCAACGCCTCATTCATGGGCGGAAAATATGTACGCATTGAAGAGGATGTTAGAAAAATTGAAGCCGCTGTTGCCGAAGCAGTTGAATTAGCCATTGGTTCCCTTGATACCATCATCAAAGAAGGCGATACGGTCTTAATTAAACCAAACCTTGCTTTCCAGGCACCACCAGAAAGCCACGCTGTCGTTGATCCGCGAACCATTGAAGCTGTTGTTTCTTATGTTAAGAAAAACTCCAAAGCCGGAAAAGTTGTTGTTGGCGATAATCCATCATTAGGGATGCATGTTGGTCGGGCTAAACCAGCCTTCAAAGATTCTAAAATGGAAGAAGCGGCCAAACTTGGCGGCGCTGATGAAGTTATCTATTTTGACGAACATGATGTTGTTGCGGTAGAAATTGAAGGGGCAAAATTATTTAAACATGCCACCGTCTTCAAACCTTTCATGGATGCCGATGTGGTCATCAACTTACCAAAAATGAAAGTGCATTTAGCCGGAACCGTTACCTTAGGCCTTAAAAACTGGAATGGGATCATCCCCAACTGTCATCCCAACGATCAGCAACAGGGTGCTCACCGAATCGAATTAGGCCAGAAAATGGCTGACATGTACCGAATCCGTCATGCTGATCTGACCATTGTCGACTCCGTTATTGGGATGGAAGGCCAGGGACCTCACGCTGGTTCGCCCATTGAAATGAACTTGATGATCGCCGGAACCGATACCGTTGCCGTTGACTCGGTTGCCTGTTCGATTATGGGCTTTGAACCGATGGAAATTCCTGCCATCCGCTGTGCTGGAACCGAAGGCCAGGGCGAAATCGATTTAGCCAAAATCGATGTTGTTGGTAACTCCATTGAATCTGTTATGAAACACTTCAAACGTCCCGGTGGTGATCCCATTGGCATGTATGCCGGTTTAACCTGCGTCATGCAGCAAACCTGTCCTGGCTGTTTTGTTAATGTCCGTGGTGCTCTTGACTCATTTGCTTTAAGTGGCATCGACATGAACAAATTCCTGGAAAAATCTGGCGAAGTTGTTGTTATTGCTGGCGGTGTACCAGATTTCGATCCGCAAATCTGTGTTGGCAAAAACGTCTTTATCTGTGGCGATTGCTGGGAACTCTTCCCATCTGTTGACAAGGTAAAAGAAGGGGCTGCGCTGGCCAAATCAGTGACTTACTACCCCGGCTGTGCTCCGGTTTATATTTTCGCTCAACTTAATGCTGATCTTCAAAAATTGGCTGCTGGTAAATAGATTTTCCATCTGGCATCAGGGGTTGCTCCCCTGATGCCGATTAATTATCTTTTCAGCAGCAATCAGCTTCTAAAAAATCAACTCTAAAAAGGAGCGTAAACGCCTTGAAAATGTCTGCTGACTTTGATCTAATCAAAAAGACCTGGGAAGATTTTGTTCTTTCCGGAAACATCGGCAATCATATTCGTAAACCAATCGTTGATTCCTGGCTGCGTTGTCAAAAGGCCGGGCTTGATCCCCGAGCATTAAACCGCACCCCAACCGTCAGTGAAGAAAATTTCCGAAAACGTCTGGAACAGAACAAGATTCTTCTGGATGTCAGCATTCCCTTTATGGTTGAGTTACAGGAATTTGTCAACAAATCCGGTTTTTCAACTACCCTGACCGATCCCAACGGAGTGATTCTGGAACTGATCTGCGATCAATCCATTCTCAGTGAAGCCTTCACTAAAAATCTGGTTCGGGGCAGCATCTGGAATGAACACAGGGCCGGTACCAATGCCACCGGTTTAGCCATCGATCTGCTCCAGCCGATTCAGGTGATCGGAGCCGAACACTACTATGAATGCTATCACGAACTAACCTGTTCGGCCGCCCCGATTCTTGATGCCAACGGCAAACTGCTGGGCGTCATGGATATGGCCGGACCTAAAGAAATGGCCTATCCGCACACGCTGGGAATGGTCGTTGCCGCCACCAAAGCAATCTCCCGACAGCTATGTATTGCCGAATCCAATCGTCAGGTTGATTTAACCAATCACTATCTGAGCACGGTTATTGACTCTATGACTGATGGTGTGGTAGCCGTCGATGTCAAGGGCAAAATCATTGGCATCAATTCACAAGGAGCCAAGATTCTAAAAACCACCACCTTTGAATCTTATGGAAAAAACATTCTCGAAATTATGGACGGCGAAACGATTCTGGATCATAATGGTAATGTGCCATCATCACTTGAAGAAAAAGATAAACACATAACGACTAAAAGTAAAAAAATCAATTGTCTCATAAATAGCAAACTGATTCTTCATGACAATGGTACCATTGCTGGTGCCGTGGCAACCCTGAAAGATATGGACAAATCGATTCAGATTTCCGATAAGGCAAAACGGAAAGGTACGCGTTTTAGCTTTGATGACATCATTGGTGAAAGCTCAGAATTACTACGGTCACTCCATCTTTCGCAAATTGCCGCCAAAGGCAGTGCAACTGTCCTTCTGGAAGGTGAGAGCGGAACTGGCAAAGAAATGTTTGCCCAGGCCATTCATAATGCTTATCAATCAGATCAACCATTTATTGCTATTAATTGTGCCGGGATTCCCGAAAGTTTGATTGAAAGTGTGCTTTTCGGCTACGAAGAAGGGTCTTTTACCGGCGCCAGCAAACACGGCAAAATCGGCAAATTTGAACTGGCTAAAGGTGGCACGATTTTTCTCGATGAAATCGGCGAAATGCCCATCAACACCCAGACCATTCTGCTGCGGGTCTTGCAGGAACGATATATTCAGCGGATCGGCGGCGACAAGGAGATACCCATCGATGTCCGGGTGATTGCAGCCACCAATAAAAATCTTGCCGAAGAAGTTAAAAAGGGGCGGTTTCGACAAGATCTTTACTATCGACTGAATGTATTGCAGATCAATATTCCACCGCTACGAAAACGAAAGAAGGACATTCCGATTCTGGCTGAGTTTTTTCTCAATGACATTACCCGATCCTGTGGCAAATACATTGAACCCCTCCATCCCTCCACCATTGCCACCATGCAGGAATACGAATGGCCGGGCAATGTCCGGCAGTTTAAAAATGCCATCGAACAGGCAGTCAATTTTACAGAAACCAATCGTATTGATAACTATTTTATTTCCAGTTATCTGCCGAATCTCAATGCTGAGTTAACCCCAAAAGAAGAACTACCATCACCAATAAATATTATTGAATCTAAAACCGAAGCACTCAATGTGGATTTAAAAAATATCGAGCTTGCCACCATCAAAAAAGCCCTGGCTCTTTTTTCTGAACGAAAGAAAGCCGCTGAATACCTGGGTATTTCCCGGAGTACGCTGTACCGCAAAATGAAACAATATCACCTGGAGGATTAAGCATGAAAAAAGACCTCGTTTGGATTGACCTGGGACTAATCTCCTATGAAGATGCCTTTGTCATCCAGGAACAGCTGCACGAAAAATGTGTCGCTGAAACCTGGCCGGACACCCTGCTTTTTCAGGAAAATTATCCGGTTATCACCCTGGGTCGAGGCACTCATGAGCAGAATCTGCTCATGACCCCAGCAGAACTTTTGGATCAGGGTATTGCTCTGACAGCAGTTAGCCGCGGTGGTGATATTTCCTATCACGGCAATGGTCAATTCATTGTTTCACCTATTCTACACTTTGACCAGTATGTTAAGGGTGCTCACCAGTATATAAGGTGTCTGGAGCAGGTGGTCATCAATCTGCTGGCCCATTATCAGCTGAAAGGCAAACGCATCAAAGGGCGCAGCGGTGTCTGGGTGGTTGAACCCGAAAGCGGTGAAGATAAAAAAATTTCAGCTCTGGGCATTGCGGTATCCCATGGTGTTACCCTCCATGGCATGTCAATTAATGTCAACCCCAACCTCGAACATTTTAAGGCTATCATTCCCTGCGGCATTGCGGACAAGGGGGTGACCTCCATGGAATCCTGCGGGTGCCCCCCGATCAGCCTGCCTGATCTGCGCGACCAGTTCATTCTGGCCTTCGATGACATGTTTGGCACCCACACCACTATAAGAACCTTTGCCGAAATTATCAGTCATTAACGATAAACTGTGTCAAAAAAACAATTAGTTAATAATCTTTCATAACTCAAACTAAATTTAAAGGAGAAATAAAATGAAATACGAAATAGTAATCCCCGAATTCGCTGAAGGCGCTGAAGAAATCAATTTAAGACAATGGCTTGTCGCTATTGGTGATACCGTTAAAAAAGGCGATAACATTGCTGAAGCAGCCACCGATAAAATTTCTATCTACATTGAATCCCCAGCCGACGGAGTTCTTTCCGCCATCCTGGCGCAAGAAGATGACCGGGTTTTAGTTGGCCAGATTATTGGCGAAATTGAGGGTTAAAAACATGGCTGGTATACATCAGGATAAGGTTATTATCATCACCGGGTCGTCCCGGGGTATTGGTTATTCATTTGCCGAATATCTGAGTAATGAAGGTGCCAATATCGTAATCATTGGTCGGAATATTGAAACCGCCAGAGCTGCTGCCGAAAAACTGCCCACCAAATGTATTGCCGTACAGTGCGACATATCTTCCGAAGCAGATGCCATCAAAATGGTCGACATTGTTATGGAAACCTACGGTAAAATCGATGTTCTGATCAACAATGCCGGGATCTTCCCGGTAAAGACCTTCAGTGCCATGACCCTGGAAGACTGGAAAGCGGTGATCGATATCGATTTAACCGGAACCTTCATCGCCACCCATGCGGTTTACAAGGTCCTGGAAAAACAGAAACGAGGCAAGATTATTAACGTGGCCTCTATTGCCGGCCGGGTTGGCGGACTGGGGTTTACCCATTATTCCGCAGCCAAAGGTGGCGTTATTGCCTTTACTAAAGCGCTGGCCCGGGAAGCAGCCCGTCTCAACATTCAGGTTAATGCCATTGCTCCGGGGGTTATTGAAACCGACATGGCTAATTCTAATTTCCCCAAATACGCCCTGACCGAGCACACCAAAAATACCCCGGCTGGCCGACTGGGAACTGAAGAAGACCTGCTGGGGATTATTTCCTTTCTTTGCTCATCGGGCAGTGATTATATCATCGGGCAGACCATTGCCATCGATGGTGGCTATACCATGATCTAATCTAAATCTGACAGAATTG
>RRZT012200822.1_pt1 | contig 13115 bp, 6 predicted proteins | sample 2165551 | NCBI WGS metagenome assembly RRZT01 (sample SAMN10456910, study PRJNA506462) | wastewater metagenome | biome: wastewater; feature: sludge; material: wastewater sludge; isolation source: wastewater sludge with Escherichia coli K12::gfp cells carrying plasmid... | place: USA: Moscow, Idaho ... | reverse complement strand
TCGCCCGCTCCGGTCCACGTCCCGGCCTTGCGCCAGACGGTGACGAACGTGTCCTGCAGGGCCTGGTCCACCAAGTCCTCGTCGCGGCAGCGCTGGGAGAGGCGGAGGGTGAGCCAGGGGGCGTGGCGCCGGTACAAGCCCTCGAGGGCGGCTCGGTCGCCGTCGCCCACGGCCGCCAGCAGGTCGGCGTCGGTCCTCCGGTCCACGCCTCCCTGTGTCATCGGGCCCCCTGATCGGTTTTTCGGCGGCGCCTCAGCGTTGCTCGGCCAGGGCACGTGCCGCAGCCAGTAGGGCGGCGGACGCCTCGGTGACGTCGACGGTCGCTGCGTCGCCTGGTGCGGTGATGTCGGGTGCCACCGGGGTCAGTGCGGTGACCGACCGGACGTGGCCGAGGCGCGGCCGCACCTCCACCCGGACCAGCTGGTGCTGGTGGACCTGCTGGTAGATGCGCCGGCGGACCCGCCAGGCGTCGACGCGGGGGGCGTCGCCGGCGTCGACGGCGACGTACCACCGCGGTTCGGCCTGCTTCTGGCCGCGGCGCTCGGGCTCGCTGAAGTAGCGGATGACCTTCGGCACCTGGATGCCACCCGCCCGGCTGCGCGTGCGCAGGACCACGCCCTCAACCGTCGACGTGCGCACGCAGTCGGCCACCCCGCGCCACAGCGCCGTCGCGGCGTAGCCCAGCGGTAGGAGGCAAAGGGCGCACAGCACCAGCGCCGCCCAACCGGCCCGGCGCAGCAAGTCGGGGTCGGTGTCCTCGAGGAGACCACCGACGTCGGTGTCGTGGGCGTAGCGCCACGACGCCCACATCACCGCCAGGGTGAGGCTGCCGCCGAGGAGGGCGAGCAGGATGGCGGCCGCCGGGTGCCGTCCCCACCCCGGTTCGAAGCGTGGGTAGTCCACGACGACGGGTCGCCACTCGCCGGTGATCGCGCTCCAGGCGTGGTGGTCGTCCTCGGCGCCGAGGGGGAGTTGCTGCACGGCGAGTCCGGCCAGGTCCATGGCGGCCGCGTGAGCGAGGTAGCGGTCCCAGACCGCGACGGCCGCGGCGGGCTGGTCGCCGAACTGGCCGTGCTCCACCAGGTAGCGGCGCACGCCGAGCCATCGGCTCCCGGCATCGAGGCCGGCGGGGGTGTCGCGTTGGCGGTCGGAGGTGCTGATGCGGCCGGCGACGTAGCCGGTCAGCAGGATGCCGGCGATGACCGTGACGGCGACGGGGGCGACGCTCGAGCCGTCGGAGCCGGCACCGCCGAACCACAGGAGCGCCCCGGCGGCGAGCGTGGCCAGCCAGGCGGTACCGGCCACCCACCGGGGCCAGCGGCGCCGGCAGAGCCCGCGGGCCTGGGCGTCGGCGATCACCTCGCGACGGAAGGCCCGCCACCACGAGGCCGACACGTCCTCGGGGCCGGTGGTCAGCGCCTCGGCCGGCACGACGCCGCCGACGGCCACGCCGCGGAGGTGGTCCAGCACCCGCTGCTCGTAGGGCAGGAGGGCCCCGTGGTCGCCGGCGTCGAGGCGGCAGATGGTCTGGTCCGGCCCGTAGGACTCGAGTTCCAGCCACCCTCGGGCGGCGAGGTCGAGCAGGGTGGCGGGGACCGCCTCGGAGGTGACCTCGAAGTCGTCGGTGAGCAGGTCGACGAGTGCGGGCGGCTCGGGTCCGAGCTCCATCGTCGCGTCGCCCGGGGTCGGGCGGGCGGGGCTGGTGGCCAAGGCCACGAGCGCCATCAAGAGCAGCGCCCCGCCGACGAGCGCCGCCGCGAGGAGGAGCGCGTCGTGGCGGAGCGACTCGTCGGTCCCGAGCTCGGCTGCGAGGAGCAGCGCGGCCTGGGGCGATGGCAGTCCCGGCACGCCGCGAGCGTACGATGCCCGGCGTGATGACGACGGTGGCGCCGGCCGACAGCATCGCCGCGCTGGCCGCGCTTCGCTCGGCCCGGCGGCGCAACCGAGTGGCCAAGATCCACTGGATCGACGCCCTCTACCAGGTGTACCTCACCGCCATCTTCGGCGGGGGGGCGGTGCTGGTGGTATCCGGCCTGGTCAGTGGCGACAAGCTGTCTCCCAGCGGGATCGACCAGGTGCTCCACGACGGGCCGGCGTGGCTCGGGGTGCTCGTCGCCCTCGGCATCGCCATGGGCCTTCGCTCCGGCGCCCGCGGCGGCCCCATCGCCCTCGAGGCTCCCGACGTGCGCCACGTGCTGCTCTCGCCGGTGCCCCGCCAGGCCGCGCTACGAGGGCCCGCGCTGCGCCAGCTCCGCTTCACCCTCTTCATCGCCGTGGTGGTGGGTGCCATCGCCGGCCAGCTGGCCGTGCGCCGGCTGGGGGGAAGCGCTCTCGCCTGGATCGCCTCGGATGCCCTGTTCGCCTCGGCTGCCGTTGCCCTCACGATGGGCTGCGCCTTCCTGGCCTCGGGTCGACGCCTTCGCCATTGGCAGGCGTCGGTCATCGGCGGTGCGCTCTTGGCGTGGGCCCTCGCCGATGCCTTCGACGCACTGCCCAGTTCGCCCACCGCCTACCTGGGGGAGGTGGCACTGTGGCCGTTGGACTTCCAGCCGGTCGCGGTCGTCCCGATCGTCGTGGGCGCGCTGCTCGTCGTCGCCGGCGTCGCCGGCATCGGTGGCGTCTCGCTCGAATCGGCCGAACGGCGCACCCGCCTCGTCGGCCAGCTCAAGTTCGCGGCCACGCTCCAGGACCTGCGCACGGTGATCGTGCTGCGCCGCCAGCTCGCCATGGAGCTGCCGCGGTCCACCCCCTGGGTGCGCGAGCGCCACCACGGCCGGTTCCCCATCTGGCACCGCGGGGTGCGCGGCATCCTGCGCTGGCCGGCGGCGCGCATCGGTCGTGTCGTGGTCGTGGGGGTGGCCGCGGGGCTGGCGCTGCGGGGGGTCTGGGAGGGGACGATCGCACTCGCGGTCGTCGCCGGACTGGCCCTGTTCGTCGGGGGCCTCGACGCCATCGAGCCGCTGGCCCAGGAGACCGACCACCCTGGCCGTCGCGATGCCCTGCCCCTTCCCGACGGCTACATCATGGTGCGGCACCTGCCGGTCGCCGCCGTGGTGATGCTGAAGGTGGCCATCGTGGCGGCCATCGCCGCCGTCCTCGTCGACCCGTCGCTCGACGCGGTGAAGCTGGCGGCGATCTGTGTCGTCCCCGCCGCGGTCGCGGGTGGCGCCGGCGCGGTGATCAGCGTGCTGATGGGGGCGCCCGAGCCGTCCGACAACTGGCAATTGATGCCGCCAGAGGTGCAGGGGTCGCGCACCGCGTTCCGGACCGTGTGGCCGCCGCTGGTCGCCACCCTCGGCACCCTGCCCGTCGTGTTCGCCCGGGTAGCATCCGAAAACGGCAGCAACCCGTACGAGGCCGCCGTCACCGCGGGGTTCTTCGTGGTGATCGTGGCGGGGCTGGTGGCGGGCTGGGTCCGCCAGCGCGAGGCCATCAAGGTCTGGTGGCAGAGCATGCAGGAGATGCAGGGGATGGGCGCCGGCGCAGCCGCGGCCAACGCCGGCGGTGGCGAGGGGGGCTCGGATCGCCCGGGCCCGCCGTCGACCGGGGGTGGGGCGTCCCGCGCCACGTCGCGCCCGGGGGCCAAGCCGTCCGCCCGCAAGGTGACCACTCGACTGGAGCGACCGTGAGCAAGCGCAAGAAGAAGCCGCAGGGCCCCCTGCCCATGCTGGTGGCCGACGGCCTCTCGAAGTCCTACGGGGACGCCCAGGCCCTCGCCCCGCTCGACCTCGAGGTCGCCCGCGGCGAGAGCGTCGTGCTCGTGGGTCACAACGGCTCGGGCAAGACCACCTTCCTGCGCCTCGTGGCAGGGTTGCTGGACCCGACCGACGGCGATGCCGAGATCGACGGCAACTTCTCGGGCACCCTCGAGGCCCGCGCCCTCACCTCGTTCCTCCCCGACGAGCCCGTCCTCTACGACGACCTCAGCGTGCGCGAGCACATCGACTACCTCGGCCGCCTCCACGGCACCGCGGGCTACGGCGACGCGGAGGCCGATGTGGTCGAGCGCCTGGGCCTGGCCGACCGGGTGGACGACCTCCCGGCGCGCTTCAGCCGCGGCCTGCGCCAGAAGACGGCGCTCGCCATCGGCCTCACCCGCCCCTTCGAGCTGCTGCTCATCGACGAGCCCTTCGTGGGCCTCGACCTCAGCGGCCGGGCCGCCCTGATCGAGTTGCTCGACGAGCGCCACGCCGCCGGCGCCACGCTCGTGGTCGCCACCCACGATCCGAACTACGTCGACAAGGCCGAGCGCTGCATCGCCCTCCGCCAGGGCGAGGTCATCTTCGACGGGGACGCGGCCGCCGCCGATGTCCTCGCCCTCGTCAGCTGAACCACGCGTCCCGAAGGCGCTTCTCGAACAGCACGGTTCGTTCCCCTCAGCCGCTCGGCGGCGACAGGCGCTCGTCGAGCCAGGCGTGCAGCGCAGCGAGCTCGGGGGCGGCCGACGGGTCGACGACGAGGTCGTCCGTCGGGGGCACCGCGTCGAGTTGGCTCCTGGCGTACGCGATGAGCGCCGGGTCCACGCCACTCTCGGCGGGGACCTCGTCGTCCTCCTTCAAGGTGATGTCGAGGGGGCGAGGCCCTGCCTCGGGAGCGCCCCGAGGGCGAGGTTCGAACGCGAGCACCGTGAACACCGCCCGGTCGATGGACACGTGCGGACGGACTCGGACGATCGTGACCGTGCCCGTGGTGGCATCAGCGCGCACGGCGAGGTCGGGGAATTGGCGAGCGCCCAGGTCGGGGACCTCGCCGATGGCAGTCACGCCGTCGAGCAGGGACTTCCAGTTGCCGCCGGTGAGCGTCGAAACGATCGACCGGCAGCGCAACCCGTCGGGGTCGATGCCGGCGTCGTCGATGGTGGCGGCCAGGGTGGTGATTCCGTCGGCCAGGGGACCGACCCCAGGGTCGAAGTTGGCGAACACCAACGGGCCCCAGGTCTCGACCACGAGCGGGGGGAGGGGGATGTCCTGGCCGTCGTCGACCGGTGCGCCGAAGTCGACGGCCTTGAGGCGCCCGCGGAGGTCCCACGTCCAGCGGTGGTTCTTGCACTCGATCTCGGTGAGGCCGCCACCCGATCCGACGCACAGCGGCGCGCCCTGGTGCTGGCAGACGTTCTCGAAGCCCCGCAAGCGGCCGTCGTCGCCGCGCACGACCACCGTGGGGGCGAGGCCGAAGCGCGCTTCGACGAAGTCGCCCGGCTCGACGACCTGGTCGGTGCTGCCCACGAGCAGCCAGCTCGTCCGCCACACGCGCTGGTTCTCCTCGAAGTGGTACTTGCGGTCGCTGTAGCGACGCGCCGGGACGACCAGTTCCGCCGATGCAGCCACCAGGCCAACCTAGTGCCGCAGCGCGGCGACGGCGGCCGTCGACCGGCGCGGCGCCAGCCCGTGGACCCACTCTCGCCAACGGACGCCGGCACCCGGGGCGACGCTGGCGGACCCGTGCTCGACCAGATGGCGGGTCGCAACGGGTCGATAACGTCTGGGACATGCTGTGGCCCAGGGAACGAGCCGGAACCCATCGTCGCTTCGGAGTGAGCGGCGTCCGCGTGCTCGTCGCGGTGGCGCTGACCGCCGCGGTGCTCGGCGCCTCGACGTCACCGGCCTGGGCCTCCTCGCCCCCCGGGCGCCAGAGCGACGGCTACGGGTCGACTGCTGGTTACGTCAGCGCCGGCGCCACCCGCTTCCAGGCCGGCAACGCGAGCGACGGCAGCAAGGTGTGGTGGTGGGTGCCCAGCACGCTCCGCGACGGCGCCTCCGCCCCGGTGGTGGTGTACCTGCACGGGTTCTCGCTGACCGACCCCGCGCCGTACCAGCCCCACATCGACCACCTCACCCGCCAGGGCTTCATCGTGGTCTACCCGCAGTTCAACCTGACCGGGCTGGGGATCTTCAGCGACAACAACCAGAACGTGATGCTGAGCCGGGCCATCGCCGCCACCCGGACCGCGCTCGCGTCGCTCGGCGCCCAGGCCGGCCCCCTGCACCTGTTCGGACATTCGCTCGGCGGTCTCCTGTCGGCCTCCTGGATGGGAGCGGGGGGCCCAGCGGTCGAGAGCGTCACCCTGGCCAATCCGTCGACCGGCGGTGGCGCCCCGTCGTTCGTGACCGTCGTGCCCATCGATTGGGGGCAGGCGGCACCGGCCACCACTGCCCGCACCATGATCCTCACGGGTGACCAGGACACCATCGCCCCGTCGTCCGAGTCGCTCGCCCTCTTCGGCGCCCTGACCGGCGCGTCGTCGCGGGTCGTCTACCAGGCCCACACGGACCGTCACGGCACGCCGGGCCTCGACGCCGACCACATGTCGCCCATCCAGAGCAGCGGCGGCATCCCGAACTTCCTCCTGGCGTTCTTCGGCGGCACCGCCGAGCAGGACGCCATGGACTGGCGCTACTACTGGGCTGCCCTCGACGCCAACCTCGACGGCCAGCCCACCGTCACCCACCAGCTGGGGGCCTGGAGCGACGGCGTGGCGGTGGCGGCGCCCAGCGTGCTCGCTTCCGACGTGCCGGACCCGTCGTCGGCCATTGCGGGCACGGTGACCGAGGCGGGGTCGGGCTCGCCGCTGGGCGGTGCGTTCGTGGCGGTGTTGGACTCGGGTGACTTCTCGGTGGTGGCGGGCGCGGTGGCGGACGGGGCGGGGAACTACCGCGCCGCCGTCGCACCGGGGTCCTACTACGTGTACGTGGTCGATCCGTCCGGGGCGCACACCGCGGGGTTCTACGGGCCTCCCACCCCGGTCACGGTGACCACCGGCCAGGTGGCTGATGCGGACCCGGCGCTGGCGTCCTTGCGGGGGTCGGTGCGGGCGTCGGTGGTCGACGCGGGCACGGGAGATCCGCTGTCGGGGGTGTGGGGTCTGGCGTTGTCGACCTCGTCGACCAACGTGGGCGCGGTCGAGCAGATCGTGGACGCCGACGGTGCCGGTGATCTGACGCTGTCGGGGTTGGCGGCCGGGACGCATGTCGTGGGGTTCGTGGACCCGACGGGTACGCACACCACCCGGTTCTGGCCGAACTCGCCGACCGTGCCGGGCTCCACCCCGGTTGCGGTGACCGCAGGTGGTGCGACCGTGGCGGATGCTGCTCTGCCCGCCCAGGTGCCGGTCGGGACCGGGGCGGCGATCACCGGGACGGTCACCGAGGCGGGGACCGGGGCGCCCGTCGCCGACGCCCGGGTCGTCGCGCTGCGCGAAGCGGACTACCAGATGGTGCGGGGCACGGCGGCGGACGCCAACGGTGCGTACCGCCTCGACCTCGCCCCCGGCGGGTACAAGCTGGCCATGTTGGACGGCGCCGGGCTCCACGCCATGGAGTGGTACGACAACCAGCCCTCCACCGGGTTGGGCGCCGCCGCCACGGTCACCGCCCCCGCCACCGTCGACGTCGCCCTGTCGCCCACCACCGGCTCGATCGCCGGCACCGTCACCGACGAGGCGTCCGGCGACCCGATCGCAGGGAGCTGGGTCATCGCCATCGGCCCCTCAGGCATCGCCGGCGGGGCCGTCACCGACGCCGGCGGCGACTACACCATCTCGGGCCTGGCCCCGGGCACCTACCGGGCGACCTTCGTCGACCCCATCGGCGGCCGCGCCCAGGAGTACCACGACAACAGCCCCGACTACCCCGGTGCCACCCCGTTCGCCGTGACCGCCGGCGCCATCGCAACGGTCGACGCTGCGCTCGCCCGGCCGTAGCGACCGGCCGCGGACGCGAGGCAGGCGCCCCCGGAAGGGCGCCTGACCTGGGCTTTCTCTGGTCGGGAAGGCGGGATTTGAACCCGCGGCCTCAGCGTCCCGAACGCTACCGGGCCGTATCTGGGCGGATTCGGGCGAACGGGAACGGTGCGACGCCGGGAGTTTCGGACCCGGGCGGACATGGCCGAATCGCACCGCACGCGCGATGGACGCGCGATGGAGTTGTCGCCGGCGAGCCGGTCGCCATGCCGGCCGCGGCGGCCCTTCCCACGCCTCCGGAACAGTGGGCCACGGGCAGGCAGCCCGGTGGATAGACGGGATGAACGCCATGCTGGGGCCGGGGAGGTCGGGGCCCCCTGTTGTGGTCGGGCAGGGCGACCTGATGAGCGCGCTTCTCGATCAGGTGGGGGACGGCGGTCCGGGATGGCGAGCGTCGGATGCCCCGCCTCGGCCGATGACATGCGCGGGAGGGTTAGGGGTGCGGCCCACCACGCGAATCGCAGGCGGGGCGGCTGTCGGCTCGGGTGGGTGCTGGCCAGCGTGCGGGAGCCCCCGCCGGTGACCATCCCCCACGCCCCGAGGGGGTCCCCCAGGGGGGCCAACGGGGAGTCTCATCCGTGTTCGCATTTTCCGGCGGTGTCCATATTGTTTTCGGGTTCGAGGAGGTGTTGCGAGACGGCGGGTTGTCGTGGCGGTCCATTGGGGCGGGTGTCGCAGGGTCCGGGTTCTCGCTGTCCTTTAGGACTCCAGGGATGTCTGTCCTTGTGACGTGTCGGGCGAGGTTGTGGCGGCCAGTCCGTCAGCAAACGGTTAGCACCAGCCGACCCGACGACACCTGCCCGATGCTCAGCAACGTGAGGAGCGTGTGGGCGGCGCCTGTTGGTTGTGAGTGGCCTCACCGTGGCTACCCAACCGGGCGGTCGTACAAGAGCTTCCCCGGGTCGGGTACGACCCAAATTTCTGGATGACGCAATTATTTTCTACAAATAAGGTCTAATTTATCCGACTACGCGCTACACTTGCCCCTGTAAGAACCAACGAGAGGGCCTTGCGCCCAGCCAGGAGAACAGCATGAGCACCGAACAGAACACCACCCCGCCGCCGGCCCCGCCGAGCGGTTACAGCCAGACCGACGACTACTTCGCCGACCGGTACCAGCAGAACGGCCTCCAGGTCGCCACGATCAAGGTTCCGGTAGAGCGCCTCACCTCGGGGCTCGTGGCGAAGCCCGACCCGGACGCCAAGTCCCCCTACAACCGGAAGATGACGGTGAAGCACGCCGAGGACTTCGGCGTCTACTTCGCCAAGGACCCCAACGCCATCTGTCCCGGCCTCGATGTCTGGATCGAGAAGTCAGCCGTCTCCTTCGAGCGCCATCCCGGCGTGAACACGAACCTTCCGGGGATCGAGTTCATGACCATGAAGATCGACAAGACGGCGAAGATGAAGCTCCTCGACGGTCAGCACCGCACCTATGGCCTGTACGACCAGCGCGAGAAGCTGGAGAAGGCGATCGACAAGGCCCTCATCCACCTGGACAACGTCCGGCGCAACAGCCCCGAGCTCGAGCCGACGGCGAAGCGTGAGCTCCAGCGCGCCAAGGACAAGTTGCGGGGTTTCCTCGACAACGTCGTCGAGATTCAGATCTGGCTCCTCGAGGGGCCCACGCAGGCCAAGCAGATCTTCGCTGACATGGCGGACAACCAGAAGGGCATGAACCCGACGCAGACCGTGCCGTTCGACCAGCGCAAGGTCTACAACCGTGTTGCCGTCGACATCGTTGAGCGGGCAGGAATCCTCAACGACATGGTCGACCTCGAGCATGCGGCACTCACCAAGGACAGCGCCTTCTGGACGACCTGGAAGGATGTCGCCAAGGCCGTGCAGGTCATCGGCTTCGGGCCGACCGGCCGGTGGTCCCGTGCGAAGGAGGAGGAGACCAACGAGGCCGTCCTGCGCGAGTACACGAACGCCTTCTACGAGGGCCTGGTCAAGGCATTCCCGACTCTCGACGCCGTCCTCAACCAGCGCACGCTCGATCCGTCGGAGATCCGTCCGGCCGGCAAGAAGCCCGACCTCCTCGGCTCCCAGGTGTTCGTGCGTCTTCTCGCGGCCGCCTACGGCATCCTCCGCCACGGATCTGACGGCAAGCCGTCCCTCACCCACGATCAGATCGTGAAGGGTATGGCGACCCTCTCCACCGAGGCCGGGCCCAAGCTGGCGAAGGAATGGAAGGACACGGGTCGGTTCCGGGAGCCGTGGATGGCACCGGAGTCCAAGCAGGGCGACATCAAGGCCCTTACCGACCTCGTGGTGGAGAAGATCCGCAAGGCACAGTGATGCGAGCCGGATTGCCGATGCGGGGCCCGGAAGGCGGTCAACCGCCGACCGGGCCCCGGGCGGATCCACATCCACGCTCGGCACGGGCAGCCATCAACCACTCCTGCATCGATCGCGCTTCTCGTAAGTCGGGTTACTCGGGCAAGGTTCGAGTTCGGCAGCCCAGGCGTGCATTGCACGCACCGACCCACGGCTCAGGTCTCCTCGAAGCCGTGGGTCTTGAACTTGAGTGTCTTGGCGTTCTCGGAGATGGTGCGCACGGTTGAGTCGGGGAAGGGCTCGTCGGAGGTGGCTTCGATCTCGACGGTGATGGAGACCTTCGTGCCGAGCAGGCCGGTGAGGTGGGAGACGACCTCGTCGGCGACCTTGCCGAAGTCACGGTTCAGGCGCACTGGATCGAGTTCGACCGAGGCGTAGAAGCGAGTCGGGCCGGTCGTCCCGCCTCCGTCTTCCTTCTCGCCCTCCTCGCCCTTGTGCTCCTTGCCTTCCCCCCCGCCGCCTGCGCCGCCCGAGCCTCCGCCGTCCCCGCCGGGGGTCGGCTGGGCCTTGGCCACGTCGGGGCGCACGACGAGGGTCTGGGCGGTAACCACGGGCGCGAGCTCGGCTCGGATGAGGCCGCGGTAGATGCCGTCGTCGAAGGCGTCGGCGGTGGCGAACCCGTCGGCCTCCCAGGTCAGCGAGCTGGGGCCGGCCTTGACCGACTCGCAGAGCACCCCGAGGTTGGGGAGCCGGGGCAGGTACACGTAGCGGGCGTAGTCGTCCCACAGGGCACCGACGGTGACGTGCCCGTCGGCCCACCGGGGGGCGAGGACGCCGTCGAGCTGCATCCGCAGCAGGGACGGGGCGTACTGGCCGTAGAGGACCCCTTCGTTGCCGAGCTTGCGGGAGACCCGAACGGGCAGCTCGCCTTGCCCGTCGCATTTGAGGGCTTGGAGGACCATCGCCCCGGTGGGGTCGGGCTGGTTCGGGAAGATCGCCCAGATGTAGGTCTCGATGATGCGCAGGTCGACGACACGGTTGGCCTCGTCGAGCTTGGTGCGGGCCTGGTTCTGCTGGTGGGGGTCGAGGTTGCGGCGCTCCCGTTCCTCCCAGATCAGCTTCCAAGCCAGATGGTCCGCGACCCCGGCCTCGAGCTCCTCGAGGCGGCGCTGGTCGGGGGCGAGCATGATCAACATGTTCCGGTAGACGCGGGCGGCGGTGCCGCGCTCGTCGAGGATCCCCTTGGCCGCACGGAGTGCAGCGGTGTCGTCAGACCGGGCGATGTGGGGGTGCTCGGGGCCGAGGACCACGAGACGGCATTCGGCGTCGTCGGGCACCTCGCCGGCGTTGGCCGGGGCCACATGGACACCGGCGAAGTCACCCCGGTCCCGGCACGCGTCACGAAGGCGGGCCACGATCGAGGCGTGGATCTCGTCGCGGGCCTGGGCGAGGAGGCGTTCGGCTTCGTCGCGGGCCCGGCGGGTGACGCTCTCCTGGGTTGCGTACCAGTAGCGGGCCCCGTCGCGGTAGAGGTAGGTGCACCGGTCGGACAGCTTCTCGAGTGCGTCGCCGAAGGTGGCCAGAGTCTCGCCGGGCAGAGCAGAGCCCAGACGCACCCGGGCGGCGTCGGTGCCGACGTTGGCGGTCCGCAAGGTGGGCGCGGAGCCGAGGAACACCGTTCGGGCCGTCCGCCGCGCCGCCGAGTACTTGCCGAGGTTGGGGAAGTCCTTGTCGATCGCCGCCGGCTGTGAGCCCTCGCCGTCGATGTCGCGGTCGATGATCGGCTTCCAGTTGTCCTCGAGGTTGCGGGTGAGCTCGGCAGACACCGCCGGGTCGTCCAACGGCACCGACGCCGGCAGGATCAGCGGGGCCTGGTCACCACGGATCCACAGGGCGTGGATCACCGCCGCCATGAGGCGCAACACACCTCGGGTTCGCTGGAACCGCTCCAGAGTGGACCAGTCGCGGTAGAGCCGCTCGAACAGCTCAGGATGGATCGGGTAGGCGTCCTTGATTCGGGCCACATAGTCGGCCTGAGCGCACTCGGCCGGGAACTCGGCCTTCTGCTTCACGTAGAACTGGCCCATCGCCCGGGCGGTTGCGTCGCGGTGCGCCAGCGCCTCCGTGTCAAGGTCTTTGAACAGGCGGCGACGGACGATCTCGTAGCTCTCGGCCACATCGGCCGGCCGCCACGGGTTCTCCTTGCGGGACACCACGTTGTGCAAACGCTTCAACGACTCCCGGCCGCCGACACCACCCACCTCGGCGTCGGACCCCAGACCCGAGCCGCCGTCACTGATGATCTCCGACGCCGGCAGCGACACCACCAACATCGCGTGCAGCGGCGACCCGTCGACGTTCGCGCCACTGGCCTCCTCGGTGATGGTCTGGGCGAACGAGAACTGGGTGTCGAACGAGCCCGCACCGAGGTTGGTGCTCTCGTAGAGCTGGCGGGCGTAGGCGACCCACTCGTCGATGAGCACCAGGCACGGCCCCGCGTGGCGGAACACCTCGCCCAGCATCTTCCCGGGGCTGGTTCCGTTGCGGTCGGAGTCAGCGATGATCGCGTACCCCTCGGGGCCGGCGAGCTGCCACGCCAACTCACCCCACAGGGTGTGGACCTCGGTGCCGGCGGTCTCGATGTCGACTTGGCCAGGCGTCAGCTTGGTCCCCACGATCACCGCACGGGCCACCGACGGCAGCTCCTCGACCCCCGCCGCCCGCACCAGGTCCTGCACCTCCTGAGGGAACCGGCTCAGGGGTGTGCCCGAGAACAGGTGGTACAGGGCGATCATGCTGTGGGTCTTGCCGCCGCCGAAGTTGGTCTGGAGGTCGACCACCGGCACACCCCCGTCGCCCGCCAGGCGGCCCACTGCCTGGGACAGCAGGGTGCGGAGGCCCTCGGTGAGGTAGGTGCGACGGAAGAACTCGACCGGGTCGATGTACTCCGCCGCCCCCCGACCCTCCGACACTTGGAAGAGGTCGGCGGCGAACTCGGCCAGCGCGAACTTGCCGCGTGCCACGTCGTCGTGGGGCTCCACCACGTCACGCCACGGCTTCAAGCCGGCGGCAGGCTCGGCGATGAGCGCCTCCTGGG
>RRZT010056446.1_pt1 | contig 13116 bp, 11 predicted proteins | sample 2165551 | NCBI WGS metagenome assembly RRZT01 (sample SAMN10456910, study PRJNA506462) | wastewater metagenome | biome: wastewater; feature: sludge; material: wastewater sludge; isolation source: wastewater sludge with Escherichia coli K12::gfp cells carrying plasmid... | place: USA: Moscow, Idaho... | reverse complement strand
GACCAGAGACCAATAGATGTGGCATATAGCCCAGCGACTCGGCTTTTGACACCAGATAGTAGGGATCAACACTTATGCAGTGGCCTCCAACTAAGCCTGGCTTAAATTTTAAAAAGTTCCATTTGGTGCCGGCTGCTTCTAAAACGTCGTTGGTATCGATGCCCATTTTGTCGAAAATGAGAGCCAACTCATTCATGAAAGAGATATTTACATCGCGCTGACAGTTCTCAATGATCTTTGAGGCCTCTGCTACTTTAATTGAGGATGCCTTGTGGGTACCAGCAGTTATAATAGAGCTATAAAGTGAATCAACCACCTCGGCTATCTCTGGTGTAGAGCCCGAAGTTACCTTTTTTATCTTGGTAAGGGTATTTATCTTATCGCCCGGGTTGATACGCTCGGGGGAGTAGCCTACAAAAAAATCAACATTAAATCTTAAACCCGATACCTCCTCCAATACTGGCACACAATCCTCTTCGGTACACCCCGGGTAGGTGGTGGACTCATAAATAACAATGTCGCCCTTTTTGAGAACCTTACCAAGCATACGTGATGCTGAGAGTAGGGGAGTTAAATCGGGCTGATTGAATGTTGTGATGGGGGTGGGAACGGTAACAATATAGATGTTTGAATCTCTTAACTCTTCAACCAATGAGGAAAACAGAAGGTTATTACTACTAAGCCGTTCGAGGATTTCATCCATATTTGATTCACGCGTTTCGTCTAAACCTCTATTAAGAGTAGCAATACGATTCTCATTAATATCAAAACCTACAACCTTGTAATACTTTGCAAAGGCTACAGCCAATGGCAAACCTACATATCCTAAACCAATAACGGCTATTTTACAATCTTTATTCACTTTTAATCTTTTTTGCAGACGCTAATATACAGAAAAACCTAGGAGTGTATTCCTAGGTTTTTAAAAATAAATGGCTATTTGGTAGGGACAGGTCGCGACCTGTCCGTTTTAAATATAATTAACGTGAGTTCGATGTGATAATTTGTCTATTTATTCGTCATTGTTCCATCGGAACAACCATTTCTAGCCGTGGATGTAAGTCCACGGTATAAAGTATTCACATCCTCATCGATCCATAGGATCGACCAATTGCGGTATTACATAGTGTGAACTATAGAAATTGATCGATCCGATGGTTCGAAATGGAGATATATACATCAATTACCGTGGGTTAATCACCCACGGCTATGAATGGACGATCCAAAGGATCGTAAAAATGAGAAATAATAGATAGAATAGAAAACACTTATCGCGTATCAAGACTAATCCTAAGATGTTAATTCTTTAGATCGAACTCACGTTATTTTAATCTATTGGGGCGTATATTTTGGGTCAATAGGAGCACACTCTCACTGTTAAGTTAGTTCTCAATTTAAGTGTCACCCTTCGGTTCACAGACGTATCACAGACGCTTCATATTCGGAGTTCTTCGGGAGTTCTTCGGGTTTCTTCGGGAGTTGTTCGGGACGCTTCGGGGATTCTTCGGGACGCTTCGGGTAAACTAATAACAATTTTACACAATTTTGAAGCAGAATTGTATTGTGTTAGATTTGTCAACTTTTTAAAAGTTGACAAATCTTTTTATTCCAAACCCCACCCGCCAACAAAAAAAGGATAGAAGCGAACCTCTATCCTTTTTTATTAATATTGTTATAACTACTAGTATCTGTAGTGATGCGGCTTGTAAGGACCATTCAAGTTAACACCTAAATATGCTGCCTGTTCGTCGGTTAACTTCGTTAATTTAGCACCTAGCTTACCAAGGTGTAAACGAGCAACCTCTTCATCAAGCTCCTTGCTAAGGGTTGTAACGCCAATTGGACGATTATTCTGCCACAAATCAAGTTGCGCTAATGTTTGGTTTGTAAATGAGCTACTCATTACAAAACTTGGGTGACCAGTTGCATTTCCAAGGTTAACCAAACGTCCGCGCGATAAAAGAATAATACAGTGACCATCAGGGAATATAAATTTATCTACCTGTGGCTTAATATTTACCTCTTTAATACCAGGATATTTCTCAAGTTTCTCAACCTGAATCTCATTATCAAAATGGCCAATATTACATACAATAGCTGTATCTTTCATCTTCACCATGTGGTCAATCGTGATAATATCTTTGTTGCCGGTTGTGGTCACATAAATATCACCTTCAGCCAAAGCATCTTCAACAGTAGTTACTTCGTAGCCTTCCATAGCTGCCTGAAGTGCGCAAATCGGGTCAATTTCGGTAACCAAAACTCTTGCTCCAAAACCGCGCATACTCTGAGCACAACCTTTACCAACATCGCCATAACCGCACACAACCACAGTTTTTCCTGCAATCATTATATCAGTTCCGCGTTTGATACCATCGGCCAAACTCTCACGACATCCATATAGGTTATCAAACTTCGATTTTGTAACCGAATCGTTTACGTTAATTGCTGGGAAAAGCAATTCTCCTTTTTCAACCATTTGATACAAGCGGTGAACGCCAGTCGTAGTCTCTTCACTCACACCTTTCATTGCTTTGGCAACTTTACTCCAACGACCTGGCTGGGCTTTTAAAGTTGAAGCTACCAATTTCATAAACTCTCTATAATCTTCGCCCAATGAGCTATAATCTTTCTCTAAGATAGATGGGTTTTTCTCTGCCTCTACTCCTTTGTGTATCAACATGGTAGCATCGCCTCCATCATCAACAATTAGATGTGGGCCTTTTCCTCCACCAAAATCTAACGCACGCTCAGTACACCACCAATACTCTTCTAAATTTTCACCTTTCCAAGCAAAAACGGGTACGCCAGCAGCAGCAATCGCAGCGGCAGCATGGTCTTGTGTAGAGTAGATATTACAACTACACCAACGCACATTTGCTCCTAGTTCAACTAGAGTCTCAATTAAAACAGCTGTTTGTATGGTCATGTGAAGCGAACCCATAATATCGGCTCCTTTTAAAGGCTTCTGTTTGCCATATTTTTCGCGTAAGGCCATTAAGCCAGGCATCTCTTTTTCTGCCAATTCAATCTCTTTTCTACCGTATTCGGCTAAGCTAATATCAGCTACTTTATACTCTAAATTCTCTTTCATCCGTATTGATGTTAAATTTGTAGCCAAAGGTAATTAGAAATGAGATATTTAAAAAATATATTTTTATCTCATCTAAGGCAAACATATTTAAATGATTTGTGTTCGATGTACGAGATTAATCTCTTTCGCAAAGTTTCAGACGCCATAAATGAACGTATATATCATCAGCACAACCATTTTTCTCTGGTAGAGACCTACATTTATCGCGTCTCGATTCTCAATTTGTTATCTTAAAAAAATCTCAAATACCTACATTCTGTATCTAACACACGTTAATTTTTCCAACACATTAACTCCTTCTTAAGAGCTATATTACATATACATTAGTGCTAGTTAAGTCATATACAATTCATATTTAACATAAATATATCACTGTTATGTCACAACTTTTATATCTTAAAGGTGGAATATACGTGGGATATATATGGGATATACGTGGGATATATGCAAGATTAGGGTAGATTTTCCACGAAACTTGTATAACCTTAATACGAATTATAATTGTTGTAAATAATTGATTGTAGTAACCCATTTTTTTCAAACTCTTTCCCTATGAAAGGGATTTTGTGGTGAGATCATTACAGGAAGTGAAATTTTTGATTACAATGTATTCTTTTTTAAACCGATCTTATGACATGAAAATTATTACTGTAACTTGTGTAATTAGTGGACTTTAATTTTGAAAGCGATCTTAACTCAACTTTCATCTCAGCGCTGCGTACTCTTGTTTAATGGATAAATTCAAACTTTTTCAACAAACTTTCTTTATTATGTAACCGAATTATCAATGGGAACGTATTAAAAGTTCAAAATAATTACTATTTTTATTAAGAGATTTGTTAATTTGTATTGATTTTAGCTTTTAGTTATTATATTTGGTTCCTATCTTTACCTCTGATTATTCAGAGTTTTTGTCCATATTGTAATTCGTTGATTAGTTTTTATTAAGAAATTTTTATATGTTGAAGTTAAAACTGAATATTGCTCAGAAACTTATTTATGGGTTTGGAACGATTCTTTTTGCCATATTCTTGAATGGTATCATTACTTTCTTCTCACTATCTAATAGTAGAGGACTGAATGAGGATGTGACCCAAGTTTACTCACCTTCGGTAGCAATTTTAGATCAATATAACGCCATGATCGACCAATCGAAGATGTTGATCAGAAGTTGGGTGTTTGTTGATAAGCAACCTGGTGGCCCCGATAAAACTAAATTGGTTGTTATTCACGACTCTATCTATCCAGCCATAAAACAACAGATGAAAGCTATCTCTGTCAATTGGAAAGAGGAAGATGTGGCAAAGATGACCTCTGTTATCAATAAAACGGATAGTCTTTTTACTTCGCATAAGTATGTTATGGAGAGCCTCTCTACATTTCAGTCATACGACGATGCGATGATCATGTTTGAAGTTGAACCAATGGTTACTGAAGGGGGAGACATTATAACGCTAAGTGATCAAATCAATGAAATTTTAAAAGGTCTAAGCAAAGAGTACAGTACAATCAATCAAGCTTCATTAGATGAGATGAACACTTCATTCTCTATCTTATCGTTCGTTATTGTTATTCTTTCATTAATAACTTTAGGTGCCTCTGTGGCCATGGGCTACTATCTCTATAGCTCAATTGTTGTTCCTCTTCAAAAGGGTGTAACATTTGCCCAAGCCATTGGAAAAGGTGATCTCACTGCTACGGTTGATGTAAAACAAGATGACGAAATTGGTGCATTAGCAGACGCCCTAAGAGATATGGCGGTGAATCTACGTCAAATTGTGGTCAGCATAAAAAATAATGCCAACGAGTTGGTTACCTCTAGTAGCTTATTAAAGTTTAGCTCAATACAACTAACAAAGGGATCTTCCGATCAAGCTGCTAATGCCGAGGAGGTTTCTACTTCGATTGAAGAGATGGTGGCAAATATTGAGCAAAACACAGAAAATGCTATTGCAACAGAAAAAATCACAGTTGAAACAGCTAAAGATGTATCTATAGCCGATCAACTCTCTTCTCAAGCAGCAAAAGCGATGAAGGAGGTTTCTGAAAAAATTACCATCATCGGAGATATCGCATTCCAAACCAATATTCTTGCGCTTAACGCGGCGGTTGAAGCGGCTCGTGCCGGAGAGCATGGTCGCGGATTTGCGGTTGTTGCGTCTGAGGTTCGTAAGTTAGCCGAAAGAAGTAAACTTGCTGCTAACGAAATATTTGGACTTGTAAATACTGGGTTAAAGGTGTCTAAAGAGGCTGGTGATAAAGCTCGTCTGTTAGTGCCTGATATTGAAAGAACAACACAATTGATCAAGGAGATTGCTGCTGCTAGTTTGGAGCAAAAAACGGGTGCTGATCAAATTAACTTAGCTATGCAACAGTTAAATAACATCACGCAAGAAAATGCCTCATCTTCAGATCAATTAACATCTAGCTCAGAGCAACTCTCTTATTTGGCTAATAGCCTTAAAGAGGCAATTGCTTTCTTCCAAATCGAGCTTGAAGAGGAGCAAAATGGTGAAATTGTTCCAACAGCTCCAACTCCTAGAGTTGAAAATAAAGCTAATACTTATATTCACGAGAGACCTAATTCAACTGTAACTCCAAGTAAATCATCAGATATTATTAATCTTGGTAGAGAGTTTGATATTGATAATTACGAGAAGTTTTAAGTACTTATAACGTTTATGGAAAATGTAAGCATTAAGCTTCATGATGATAAGTCAATTATCATTTTTAAAGGAGCCCTTAATATTAATCATATCTCCGCGATTAAAGGAGAACTAGAGGAGTTAATCTCTTTCGATAATGATATCGAGGTTCACCTTGAGTCACCAGATAGTATTGATGTTACATTTGTTCAACTCTTGGTTGCACTAAGAAATTCGTGCAATGCAAAAGATTCAAAATTCAAAATAACAAGTCAACTCTCAGACGATGTCTTGGGACTGATGAAAAATGCAGGTTTAGAAGATTTATTTATTAATTAATAGAATCATAATTATGGCAAAAACGGTTCTTATTGTTGACGACTCGGAAAGTATACGCGAAGTTGTAAACTTTACGCTTCAAAATGAGGGATACGACGTGTTAGTAGGGGTTGATGGCGAAGATGCGCTTAAATTCCTTGATGGACGAGAAATTGACATCATTATTACTGACCTTCATATGCCAAACCTTGATGGCTTAGGTCTTATCCGAAAAGTAAGAGAGATGGATACTTATAAGCATATTCCAATTCTTTTCTTAACTACCGAATCTCAAGCATCTAAAAAGATGGAAGCTAAAGAGGCCGGCGCTACAGGTTGGATTATTAAACCTTTTGTTCCAGCGAAGTTACTAAGTGCAATTACAAGGGTTATTAGGTAATGGAAGAGATTATAAAAGGGTTTGTTGACGAAACTGTCAAAAATTTGGCAGAAACAATTGAGTTTTGCTCAGTTGGGGATAGGTTGTTGGAGAAACGTGAGGTAGAAAAAGTATTCTTTGTTATGCACTCCCTAACAGGATCGGCTGCAATGTTCGGGTTTAATAATGTTGCGCAATATTCTTTATATACAGAGAGAGTGTATGATAAGATCCGAAAGGGCGAAAAACATATAACTCCCGAAATTAAGGATATGACCGTTACTGTTTCTCAAAAAATAAAAAAGATTGTGCTAAAAGAGGATGTGAAAGGTGATCAACCTGAACTCATCGACTTTTTTAAAACACAGCTTGAAAGCTAAAACTACGTTTGATGATTGACAAGTTTAGGGGTAAGTTTGTAGAAGAGTCCTTAGATAATATTCGTGACCTCGAAGAGTCTCTCTTTTTATTAGAGGGTGACACTAAGAATCGCGAGATTATTGAACGGATCTTCCGTGCCATGCACTCGCTTAAAGGTGGTGGTGCCATGTTCGGATTTAACGATTTGAGTGAGTTCACGCACCATTTAGAAACCGTTTTCGATTGGGTTCGTACGGGTAAGTTAGAGGTGTCTAAAGATCTCATTACCCTTACTTTTGAATCAGTAGATGAAATTAAAATTCTTCTTAATAAAGGTGACTTAACCGAAGAGTCTGACAAAGTTGAGTTAAGAGCAATTACCTCAAAAGTCAAAGGGTTCATTAATTTAAGTGGCAAAGTTGTTGCGTCAGCTTCCTCTCAGCAAAATGTGGCTGTAGTTGAATCACCAATCGAAACCTCGAAATCCTACTTAATTTCATTTATCCCAAATGAAGATATTCTTCAAAATGGAACCAATACGCTTTTCTTATTAGATGATCTTCATGGGATTGGCAATTTTGTTGTGCTTTCAAATTTTGATCATGTACCTACTTTCGAAAAACTTGATCCAACAACACACTACATCTCTTGGCAAGGGGTTCTTAATTCGGAAGAGAGTCTTAACGATATTAAGGATGTCTTTATCTTCGTTGAAGATGAGTGTATTCTCGAAATCGATGAGATTTGCGTAGGTAATATTCTCGAGAATGAGGATTTTGTGCAGAAGTTCCAATCACATAAAAATGAGGGGAAATTCTTAAATAAAGAAGAGGTTCTTGCTTTTGGGAAAGCGCTCAGACCGCAAGTTGTTGTTGAGGCTGTGCCCAAAGCGGATGAGGATACTTTAGCTGCTGATAGACAAAAAGCCCATCTCAAAGAGAGTAAAATATCGAGTATTCGCGTGGCCTCTAAAAAGGTCGATGAGTTGGTGAATTTGGTCTCTGAGCTCGTTACCATTCAGGCACAACTAAGCTTGTATGCCGAAAAGAGTGGCGATCCTGGAATACTTAATCTTACTGAGTCTGTTCAGAAGTTATCTCGACAACTTCGGGATAATGCTTTTGAAATTAGTTTGATGCCACTGCAAGCCGAACTTCTAAGATTTCAACGTTTGGTTCGTGATCTCTCGAAGGATCTTAATAAAGAGATTAATCTCGAAATTGAAGGAGGAGATATTGAACTTGATAAGAATATTATAGAGCATCTTACCGATCCTTTACTGCACATGATTCGTAATAGTATCGATCATGGTATTGAAAATCCTCAAGAGCGTATCTCAAAAGGAAAACCAGCCCAAGGAACAATTAATTTTAAGGCCTATTACTCTGGACCTAGCGTAATCATTAAGCTAATTGACGATGGTAAAGGTATCGATCCTATTCAAATTAAGAAGAAAGCCATCGCCAAAGGCTTGATAGATGCTAATGTTCAGCTAACAAACAAGGAGATATTTGACCTTCTCTTTTTGAGTGGTTTTACAACCAAGGAGTCTGTTTCTGATCTCTCAGGGCGTGGAGTTGGAATGGATGTTGTAAAACGAAAAATCTCCGAAATTAGAGGCGAGGTTACTATCGATTCGGTTGTTAATCAAGGAACTACCATAACATTGGAGCTTCCTATGACACTTTCAATTATTGATGGTTTGTTAGTAGCTTTAGCCGATAATCAATTTGTTTTACCTACATCAATTATTGAGAAGATCTTTGCAGTTAATGTGAAGGATTTGAAAATCAGCAATCATGTTATTGTCCTTGATAATCAACAATATTCATTTATCTCATTGCGAGAGTTATTTCATGAAGAAGATATTGTTACAGGAAGAGAGCATATTATCTTAGTAAAAAATGATGATAAGAAGATTGCACTTTTGGTTGATGATATACTAGGTGAATATCAAGTAGTTGTAAAACCTTTAGGAAGGGTTTTAAAGAGTCAAGATATTATTTCTGGAGCCTCGATCATGGGTGATGGAACGATCTCTTTGGTATTAGATGTTCATCGCTTGGTTCACCATAATAATTTTAAGAGAGCAAGAGTTAAAAAATCTGGAACCGAAAACTTGTAGTTAAGATGGCTAATGATACAATAAGAACTAATATTGCGGTGGTGGTCAAGAATGAACCATTTGCGTTTGATGCACTCAGAGTACGAAATATCCTTGAGGTAGGTCGTATTACGCGTGTGCCAAATGCAAAGGAGTTTATTCTGGGTGTCATCAATCATCATGGAAGTATTATTCCTGTAGCTGATTTTGCATCAATACTTGGTAAAGGTTCTATTGAAATTCATAAAGAGTGCGCTATTCTTGTTGTAAGTAGTGACGATACTTTGGAATCGCAGATAGGATTTTTAGTCGAAGAGGTGAGAGAAGTTTTCGAAATAAAGGATGAGCAAATTGCAAAATCTGTTGCTGTTGATGGTGCTGGTTTGGTTGATAGTTTCGAGGGAACTGTGAGTAAAGATGGTGAGTTCATTCAATTGATAAATATTGATCAACTTATTACTGTAATAGAGAGTTAAGAATATTATGATGGATAACGAGATTAATTCATATCTGGTTTTTAGAATTGACAGTAATGAATTTGCTGCTCATGTAAGTAAAGTTGTTGAGATATTAGAGTATAAGCAGCCTTTGCCGATGCCTGATGCTCCTTCTTTTTTACTCGGAGTTCTAGAACATCGCGATGAGATGGTTCCAGTTGTGGATCCAAGCCGTAAGTTTGGATTAAATGCCTTAACTATCACTACGGCAAGTTGCATAATCATTCTTGAGCTAACGCATGCAACCACAAAACGTAATGTAAAGATCGGTGTTGTTGTTGATGCTGTTACCGATATTATTGAACCTGATGGTGAGGAGTTGAAGTCTATTCAAAATGATTTTAGACCTGACTATATTCTTGGAACTTACAAGAAAGATGATAAGTTTTATATGGTTTTAAATGTTGACAAGGTCTTTTCAACAAATGAAATTGTAGAGATGAGCACTATTATTACTGATGCTAAAAAATAGTTGTGATGAGTTTAGATAAAAATAAAGATATGCAAAAAGAGTTGGAGTGCTTCAAAGCAGAGTTAAGCGACGCTGACTTCAAGATCTTTAGCGATTTTATTTATACTCAATATGGTATTAAAATGCCTCCTATTAAGAAGGTGATGTTGCAAGGACGTCTTCTTAAAAGGATCAGAGAGTTAGGAATGAAGTCCTATACCGAATATAAAAACTATTTTTTTGGTAAAGAGGGACAAGAACGTGAACTCTATAATTTTTTGAACGTTGTTACTACCAATAAAACAGATTTTTTTAGAGAACCTGTGCATTTCGATTTTTTGAGAAATAGTGTGATACCCGAATTTGTGTCTCATAAATTAGGTGGTCAGCAGTTTAAAGTTTGGAGTGCAGGATGTTCGAGCGGCGAGGAGTTATACACCATATCATTAGTTCTTAATGAGTATAAGAGAGAGAATATTGGATTTAATTACTCAATTTTAGGAACAGACATTTCGCATAATGTGATGGGAATTGCTGCTAAAGGGATCTACTCTGATAAAAAAATTGAAACAGTGTCACTCGATCTTAAAAAGCGTTATTTCCTAAAGAGCAAGGATCGCGATAATCCTACCATAAAGGTTAGACCCGAATTGCAAAATAATGTCTCTTTAAAGTATTTAAATCTAATGGATAGTGTTTATGACATAAAAGAGATGTATAATGTTATTTTTTGCCGTAACGTGATGATCTATTTCGATAGACCCACACAAGAGGCAGTAATTAATAAACTTTGTAGAAACTTGGAGCCAGGGGGCTATTTCTTTATTGGTCACTCCGAGTCTTTATCAGGAATGGATGTTCCACTACAACATATTAAACCAACAATTTTTAGAAAAGTATAAATTAGAAAAATATAGAAATATGAGTAACTTATCTGACAAACAGCTTTTACGTGAACTAAAAACTCGCCTTGAGGAGAGTAGTATGTACGAAAATGAAATGAAGGAGCTGACTCGTGAATTACAAGACGTTACCAAAAGGCTACGTGAGTCGGAGGCACTTAAAAGCCACTTTATTTCTAATATTTCTAATGAGATAATAAATCCATTTACTTCCATTTTAGGATTGTCTAAGGCCATACTTTCTGTTGAAAAACAAGATTGGAAAAAAGTCGTTTCTATGGTGGCTCTAATTCACTCAGAGGCATTTAATCTCGATTTCCAATTGAGAAATATCTTTGTAGCTGCTAAAATTGAAGCGGGCGAAATTCAGCCTAACACTGCTAAAGTGAATATTAAAAGCCTTATTCAAACAGTGCTCGATGGTTTTACCATTGTCTCGCGAAAAATGGGCATTGAGATAATTCTCAATTTTAATATTGAGCATGGTTTTGGAAAAAATTTCTACTTCAAAACAGATTCTGAGAAGCTAAAATTAATCGTGAGCAATTTGGTTAACAATGCTTTAAAGTATAGTTATAAGGATAGCAAGATAATTTTAACTATTAGTGTTGATGAAGACCTATTGACTATAAGTGTACAAGATTTTGGTACAGGTATCTCGGAAAAGAATCAAAAGATCATTTTTGAAAGATTTAAACGTTTGGATACAGGTATCAACTCGATTAATCGTGGTCATGGTTTGGGATTGTCTATTACCAAAGCGTTACTGGATGTTCTTGGAGGTAATATCGAAATAAAGAGTGTTAAGGGAGAAGGCTCAACGTTTGCAATCTTCGTTCCTGAAGCCAAAAATTTGGTCGATGGATTTAGTGGAGATGGAAATGATACTTTCTTTGATGATGGTGAAGAGATTTTTTAAGGCATTAAGTTGATGGATAATAATTACTTACAACATTTTTTATATCCTTCTTCACTTTTCGTAAGTAAAGAACCATACTTAGTCAAGACAATTCTTGGCTCTTGCGTGGCTATTTGCATATGGGACAAAAGACTTAAAATTGGGGGATTAAATCATTACATGTTACCAACTTGGAATGGTAATGATTTGGCATCTCCCAAATATGGAAATATAGCCATCGATAAACTTATTGAGAAGATGGTTTTTTACGGCAGTAGGGTCGAAGATCTACAAGCCAAGGTTTTTGGAGGGGGAGAGATGATGGATACTGGCAAAAGTAAAATGTTAATTGGTGAGCGAAATATTCGAATTGCGAAATTAATGTTGGAGGAGCGAAAAATTCCAATCATTGCTTCGAGCACTGGTGGAAAGCTTGGAAGAAAGATATTATTCTTTACGGATACGGGTGAAGTAAGACATAAATTTCTGGAGAAGAAAATAATTTAGTAAAAGCTCATTTCTCTTGCCTTAAGGTTCATTTTTTTTGTTTATTTTTCGTATCTTAATATCATAATCGTAAAGATACTTTCGTGGAGAAAAAGATTCGTGTTTTAATTGTTGATGATTCAGCTGTAGTTCGACAAAGTTTGTCCTCAATCTTGGAGTCTGATCCAGAAATTGAGGTAATGGGAACTGCGGCCGATCCTATCATAGCTGTTAAGAAAATTATGAAGGAAGTTCCCGACGTAATTACGCTTGATATTGAGATGCCACGAATGGATGGATTGACATTCTTACGCAAGATCATGTCTCAACATCCAATTCCTGTGGTTGTTATCTCATCACTTACCACTGAAGGTACAGAGGTGGCCATGAAGGCTTTAGAGTATGGCGCTACAGAAATTATTGGTAAGCCCTCAATGAATGCAGCGGAGTTTATCAACGAATCAAAAATATTCTTGTGCGATGCCGTTAAAGCTGCTGCACAATCTAAACTTTCTCGAAAAAAGAATATTGTTAGCTCTGCACCTTCTACCATCTCTACTAAACCAGCGATGGCAACGACTGTAAATCCAAAATATAGTGCAGACGTAATTTTAGAAAAACCAACAGGTCACTCTCAAATTGTTGATACCGACAAAATTATTGTTCTCGGTGCCTCAACTGGTGGGACTGAGGCCATCAGACAGTTCCTAAAAACGTTGCCTGATACAGTTCCTGGTATTGCAATTGTTCAGCACATGCCTGAAGGTTTTACCGCCTCTTTTGCTAATAGTTTGAATAATATCTGTTCGTTAAAAGTCAAAGAGGCAGCTAATGGCGATAAGTTGTCTCAAGGCACTGTTCTCATTGCTCCTGGCAATAAGCATATGTTGCTTAAGCGTGTTGGTCGCGAATATTTTGTGGAGGTTAAAGAGGGGCCTTTGGTTAATAGGCATCGTCCTGCCGTGGATGTCTTATTTCGTTC
>RRZT010700467.1_pt1 | contig 13117 bp, 7 predicted proteins | sample 2165551 | NCBI WGS metagenome assembly RRZT01 (sample SAMN10456910, study PRJNA506462) | wastewater metagenome | biome: wastewater; feature: sludge; material: wastewater sludge; isolation source: wastewater sludge with Escherichia coli K12::gfp cells carrying plasmid... | place: USA: Moscow, Idaho ... | reverse complement strand
GCGTCGGGCAAGGCAAAACCTGCCGCCGGACCTGACGAAATCGGTCATTTTAACCGCGCGAGACTTGCGATTCTCATTCCAAGGGACTACGCCACCGCTCGAACCATCAAGGAAATCGGAGGTTACAATGGCCCGACCCAAGATCGCACTCATCGGTGCGGGACAGATCGGTGGCACTCTGGCGCATCTGGCGGCGATGAAGGAACTGGGCGACGTCGTCCTGTTCGACATTTCCGAGGGCACGCCGCAGGGCAAGGCGCTGGACATCGCGGAATCGGGTCCCTCCGAGGGCTTCGACGCCGTGCTGAAGGGCACCAACGACTACGCCGACATTGCCGGCGCCGATGTCTGCATCGTGACGGCCGGCGTGCCGCGCAAGCCGGGCATGAGCCGCGACGATCTGCTGGGCATTAACCTGAAGGTCATGAAATCGGTCGGCGAAGGCATCAAGCAGCATGCCCCGAACGCTTTCGTCATCTGCATCACCAACCCGCTGGACGCCATGGTCTGGGCGCTGCGCGAGTTCAGCGGCCTGCCGCATGAAAAGGTCGTCGGCATGGCCGGTGTGCTCGACTCGGCCCGCTTCCGTCACTTCCTGTCGCTGGAATTCGGCGTCTCGATGCGCGACGTCACCGCCTTTGTGCTGGGCGGCCATGGCGACACCATGGTGCCGCTGGCCCGCTATTCGACCGTTGCCGGCATCCCGCTGCCGGATCTGGTCAAGATGGGCTGGACCACGCAGGAAAAACTGGACGCGATCATCCAGCGCACCCGTGACGGCGGCGCCGAGATCGTCGGCCTGTTGAAAACCGGTTCGGCCTTTTATGCGCCGGCCACCAGCGCCATCGAAATGGCCGAGGCCTATCTCAAGGATCAAAAGCGCGTGCTGCCCTGTGCCGCATATGTGGATGGCGCCTTTGGCCTCAAGGGGCTTTATGTCGGCGTGCCGACCGTGATCGGCGCCAAGGGCATCGAAAAGGTCATCGATATCAAGATGGACAAGGACGAACAGGCGATGTTCGACAAATCCGTCGACGCCGTGAAGGGCCTGGTCGAGGCCTGCAAGCAGATCGATCCCTCGCTGGCCTGATCCTGCGATCTTTCGAACCGGGAAAACCCGCGGCAATCGCCGCGGGTTTTCTTTTTGCCATCAGACGAAGACGAAATCCGAAGCGTCCAGCAGGCCCGAGGACACGCCGGACAGGCTGATCGAGGTGCCGCCAAAGCTGATCAGCGCGCCGGATGCCGACTGGCTGATGCGCAGGTCGTCGAACCCGTCATAGGTCACGCCCTGCCAGGTGCCGGATGCGATCTGGATCCGGTCCACGCCATTCTGCCAGTCGCTGATCTGATCCGCGCCATGGCCGACGGCAAAGATGAAGGCATCGGTCCCGGCGCCACCGGTCATGATGTCGGCCCCGACCCCGCCGGTCAGGATATCGTTGCCGTCGCCGCCGCTCAGCTGGTCATTGCCCGCGCCGCCCAACAGGTTGTCATTGCCCGCAAGCCCGACCAGACGGTCGTTGCCGGCATCGCCGTTCAGCACGTTGTTGAGGCCGGTCCCGATCAGCCGATCGCCAAAGGACGAACCCAACAGGTTCTCGATGCCCAAGAGGACATCGAGACCATGCCCGCCGCCGACCGACTGTGCCGCGCTCAGCCGCAGATCGACCGTGACCCCGGACGAGGCGCCGGCATAGCTGGCCGTGTCGATGCCCGCCTGACCGTTCAGGGTGTCGTTGCCGCTCGCCCCTTGCAGGATATCGTTGCCGGTGCCGCCGAAAAGCTGGTCATTGCCCGCCATCCCGCGCAGATTGTCGTTGCCCGCGTCGCCCACAAGACGGTTGCCGGCATTGTTGCCGATGATCGCATCGCCAAAGCGCGAACCGATGACATTCTCGATCCCGGACAGGGTATCGGTGCCATGCCCGCCGCCAACGGCCTGCCCCGCCGTCTGCAACAGATTGATGCGCAAACCGCCCGTCGCCGAGGCATAGCTGACCGTGTCGATGCCGTCGCCGCCATCCAGATTGTCGTTGCCGGTTTCCCCGAACAGCAGGTCGTTGCCGGCCCCGCCCGCCAACGAGTCGTCCCCGCCGCGTCCGTTGAGCGTATCGCCGCCCGCGCCGCCATTGACCGCGTCACCGCCGGCATGGCCGACGAAACGGTCGAGCCCGTCGCCCATCTGGATCCAGCTATAGCTGGTCACATTGGTGATGCCGCTCAGGTCAAAATTGTCGTTTCCGGTCGTCCCGATGATGTCATAGCCATACATCGACAGCGTCTCGGTCCCGATCACGTTCGACGCGGTCAGCAGCAGCGTCGACACCGTCACATCCCCGGTCAGCCGGATCATGTCCGCGCCATCGCCACCGTTATAGGTGTCGCGGCCGAAATCCGTGCCCTCGATATAGAACACATCGTCACCGGTGCCGCCCACCAGGTAATCGTTGCCCGCGCCACCGATGATCGAATCCGCGCCCGCACCGCCGTTCAGCGTGTCATTGCCCGAACCGCCATTGACGGCATCGGCACCGACATGACCGACAAAGCGGTCGAGCCCGTCGCCCATCAGGATCCAGTTATAGCTGGTCACATTGGTGATGCCGCTGATGTCAAAGGCATCGTTCCCGGCCGTCCCCGCGATGTCATAGCCATACATCGACAGCGTCTCGGTCCCGTTCACGGCATTGGCCGTCAGCCGCAGGCTGGATACGGTGACATCGGCGCTTAGCCGGATAATGTCCGCCCCTTCGCCGCCAAGATAGGTGTCGGTGCCGAAATCCGTGCCCCCGATCAGGAAGATATCATTCCCGCTGTCACCCACCAGAAAATCGTTGCCCGCCCCGCCGATCAGGGTGTCGTTGCCGGCCCGCCCGTTCAGCGTGTCATTGCCCGATCCGCCATCGACGGCATCGGCGCCGACATGGCCGACAAAGCGGTCCGCGCCGTCGCCCATCCGGATCCAGTTATAGCTGGTCACATTGGTGACGCCGCTGATGTCAAAGGCATCGTTCCCGCCGGTTCCCGAGATGTCATAGCCATACATCGACAGCGTCTCGGTCCCGATCAGGTTGGCCGAGGTCAGCCGCAGGCTGGACACCGTGATATCCGCGTTCAGCCGGATGATGTCCGCGCCGTCGCCGCCATTATAGATGTCATAGCCGAAATCCGTGCCGCCGATCACAAAGATATCGTCGCCGGTGCCGCCGATCAGGGTGTCGTTCCCGGAAAGACCGGTAATCGTGTCATTGCCCGCCAGACCATCGATATTGTCGGCGCCGGCGGTGCCAAGCAATGTATCGTTTCCAATTGTGGGGTAATCAGCCATACGCATGCCTCGTTGACATAAATAGAGTTACGGCGCGATTTCTCGCACAAGGCCGTTAAAAGTCAAATCCAAACTGAGGCGCTCAGGCCGGGCGGCGCCAAGCCATTCCCCGCGCGCGGGCATATGGGCGTCATATCCGGTTTTCGTGCCGGCCCGAACGATCGCAAAAGCCGGAAAAATCGTGACTTCATGCACGTCTAGCGTGCCGGAACCCCGCGAATGATCCCTTGCAACGAGTCGCTGCCTTGCCATTGCCGGCTGCCGGAAAACAGCGGCGAGCGTCCCAGAATCTCGGTCGCGTCCAGCATGTCGTGATAATGCCGCGCGCCACCGAAATGCTGACCGCGCTGCGCGGTGTATTCCAGCCCGGCAACGCCACGGGTGAATTTGAAATGCAAAAGCGCCGCGATGCTTTCCGACATGCGATAATTTTCACGCAGGCGATGGGCGCCGACGAAATTCGTGCCGGGACGCCAACGCAAGAGCGCCACCTTGTGCATATCCAGCGCGCCCTTGAAAAAGCGCCGCGTCAACTTGCGCGCGATCTGGTGACGGATCAGATCCAGACCGCGCGGCTGAACCGCTCCGCCAAGCCCCGCCACGCGGTCCAGCGCCGCCAGCGCCAGCCGGTTCATGCGCAGCCCCGGCACCCGGAACAGCCGGTCGCGCAAGCCGCCATGAACCGATAGCGGCGGTGTCGCCGCCTTGCGCCGCGCCTTGCTGGAATTGAACATGAAATGATAGCCCAAGGGTGCCGGCCCCGGCCCGTCGAACCACGGAAATGCCTGCAACAGGCTGTCCACTCCGGGACGGGGATAGAGATGCTCGGCCAGCGGCAGATCGGCATACATATCGATCATGACCGTCAGCACCGCCTCGGCGCCCTCGGCCTCAAGCGCGGCGATGTAATCGGCCAGGCTTTGGCGTTCCATTCCGGCGAATACGAAATGCTCATCCATATCGGGCAACAGGGCCCAGCGACCGGGCGCATGGCGCGCCAGCAGCTCTTGCCGCCATGCCAGCTTGTCGCGGGCATAGCTCGACCCCGCGACCGGCTGCATCAAGGTCACGTCGGGCTCGGCCGTCAGCCGCGCGCGGCTGTCATCGGTCGAGCGATCGTCCACGACGATGAAATGCGTCGGCCCCAGCGCGCGGTAATGCGCAAGAAAAGGCGCGATCAGGTTTGCCTCGTTATGGATCAGCACGATCAGGGGCAAACCATCGGCCTGTGGTGCCGGCCGGATTTCCTCAAGAAGCGACAATGGCGGCCCTTTTCGATTCTGGCGAAGAACGGGATCGCAGCTTATTGCGGATGCTGCGCCGCCGCAACGCGGCAACTTGTGATCACAGCGCCGAAATGCGTGATCACAAAATCAAGAATAGCCGCAATTTTCAGCTTTCGGCAGCGCTAACCCCTTTGAGGCAGGCGCGGGGATATGGCACAAGCCCCACCAACCGACAACTGCGGGGAAGCATCATGAACATCCATGAATACCAGGCCAAGGCGCTGTTGCGCCAATACGGCGCGCCGGTCTCGGACGGCCGCGTGGTGATCAAGGCCGACGAGGCCAAGGCAGCGGCGGGCGAACTTGACGGCCCGCTTTGGGTCGTCAAGGCCCAGATCCATGCCGGCGGGCGCGGCAAGGGCCATTTCAAGGAAAAGGAAGCCGGTGAAAAAGGCGGCGTCCGTCTGGCGAAATCGGTCAGCGAGGCCGAAGAGCTGACCCGCCAGATGCTGGGCCGCACGCTCGTCACCCATCAGACCGGCGCCACCGGCAAACAGGTGAACCGCATCTATATCGAAGACGGCAGCGACATCGAGCGCGAGCTGTATCTGGCGCTGCTGGTCGATCGCGGCAGCTCGCGCGTCAGCTTTGTCGCCTCGACCGAGGGCGGCATGGACATCGAGGAAGTCGCGGCCCACACGCCCGAAAAGATCGTGAGCTTCAGCGTCGATCCCGCCTCGGGCCTGTCGGATTTCCACGGCCGCCGCGTCGCTTTCGCGCTGGGTCTGTCGGGCCCGCAGGTCAAGCAATGCGTCGCGCTGGTGAAAAACCTGTATCGCATGTTCATCGAAAAGGACATGGAGATGCTGGAGATCAACCCGCTGATCGTGATGAAGGACGGCAACCTCAAATGCCTCGACGCCAAGATGGGCTTCGACAATAACGCGCTTTATCGCCAGCCCGACATCATGGCGCTGCGCGACGAAACCGAGGAAGATCCCAAGGAACTGGCCGCCTCGAAGTTCGACCTGAACTATATCGCGCTCGACGGCGAGATCGGCTGCATGGTGAACGGCGCCGGCCTCGCGATGGCCACCATGGACATCATCAAGCTTTATGGCGCGGAACCGGCGAACTTTCTTGACGTCGGCGGCGGCGCCACCAAGGAAAAAGTCACCGAGGCCTTCAAGATCATCACCTCGGACCCGAACGTCAAAGGCATTCTGGTCAACATCTTTGGCGGCATCATGCGCTGCGACATCATCGCCGAAGGCATCATCGCCGCGGTGAAAGAGGTCGGGCTTGCGGTTCCGCTGGTCGTGCGTCTGGAAGGCACCAATGTCGAGCTCGGCAAGCAGATCATCCGCGACAGCGGGCTGAACGTGATCGCCGCCGACGACCTCAAGGACGGGGCCGAAAAGATCGTCAAGGCAGTGAAGGGCTGATGCGCGGACTGATCGCCGCCCTTGTCCTGCTGGCGTCGGCTCTGCCGTCGCTGGCGGCGCCGTCCCGTTCGGAGCTGCTGAACAAGGCAGCCGAGGGCGCGGCGGTCTGCGCGCAGTCAATGCCCGATACACAGCGGACCGGCGACGCCTTGCGGGCCAGCGGCTACGGGCTGGATGAGGCGACTGGCGACTACAGATTGTATGCAGCGCTTGGCACGCGGGTGATCGTTTTGATCACGGGCCAAAAGCCCGGCAGCAAGGGCTGCCTCATCCTTGTCAGCGGCATGACAGTGCCCGAGGCCGAAGCGCTAATCCGGCCCTGGCTGGCGGCGTCCGATGCCAAGCCCATGCAAACCCGCAGCAGGGTCGAGAAAGGCTGGTCTGGCACCCTCAAGGGTCGCCCAGTCGAACTGGGCATCTTGAAAGAAATCAACCTCCCCATCGTGCGCGGCGCCGCAATCGTCGTCCGCTCGTTAAGGTAGCAGTCATAAGGAGAGCCATCCATGGCCATTCTCGTAGACAAGAACACGAAAGTCATCACCCAGGGCATCACCGGCTCGCAGGGGACGTTCCACACCGAACAGGCCATCGCCTATGGCACCAAGATGGTCGGCGGCGTGACCCCCGGCAAGGGCGGGTCCGAGCATCTGGGCCTGCCGGTCTTCAACTCGGTCCATGAGGCCGTCGCGAAAACCGGCGCCAATGCGACCGCGATCTATGTGCCGCCGCCCTTCGCGGCCGACTCGATCCTGGAAGCCATCGACGCACAGATCCCGCTGATCGTGGCCATCACCGAGGGCATCCCGGTCCTGGACATGATGAAGGTCAAGCGCGCGCTGGAAGGCAGCAATTCGCTTTTGATCGGGCCGAACTGCCCCGGCATCATGACGCCGGACGAATGCAAGATCGGCATCATGCCCGGTTCCATCTTCCGCCGCGGCAGCGTCGGCGTGGTCAGCCGGTCCGGCACCCTGACCTATGAGGCGGTCAAGCAGACCTCGGATGTGGGTCTGGGCCAGTCCTCGGCCGTCGGCATCGGCGGCGACCCGATCAAGGGGATGGAACATATCGACGTGCTGCGCATGTTCCTTGACGATGACGAAACCACCTCGATCATCATGATCGGCGAAATCGGCGGTTCCGCCGAGGAAGAGGCCGCCGAATTCCTGGCCGAGCAAAAGAAAAAGGGCAAATGGAAGCCCACCGCCGGCTTTATCGCCGGGCGCACCGCCCCCCCCGGCCGCCGCATGGGCCATGCCGGCGCCATCGTCTCGGGCGGCAAGGGCGACGCGGAATCCAAGATCGAAGCCATGAAATCGGCCGGCATCATCGTGGCCGACAGCCCCGCAGGCCTTGGCGAAGCGGTGCTGAAGGCGATCGGCCGGTAACGTTTTCGCAAGCTTTTTGACTTAGGAGCGGCCCCTGCCTACCTTTACGGGGCCGCGCCAAAACCATCACATCAGGTGCCAGATTGGATCGCCGCCGCAACCAGAGCCCGCCCCATCCCGCCGTGGCAGCCCCCTGCCCCAGCCGGGTCGGCGTGCAGTCTGCGATCTGCCGGGACAGGTGGGGGTGGGCATGAACTGCATCGACCAGTCCAGCGCAGAGGATCTGATGGCGCAGGCCACGGTGCCGGGCGCTGCGCCCGCGCGGGATTGGGCGCTCTGCGTCTCGACCTATAACCGGGGTCGGATGCTGGCCGATTGCGTGCGCCACGCGCTGGCCTCGACCCTGCCGCCGGCCGAGATCGTCATCGTCGATGCCAGCGACGACTGGCAGGACAGCCGCGACCGGATCGCGGCGATGATCGCGGCGTCCGGGCTGAACTGTCCGCTGCTTTACGAACCCGCCCGGCGCAGATCGCTGACCGTGCAGCGCAATCAATGCGTGGCCATGGCGCATGCCGATATCCTGTTCATGATCGACGATGACGCCATGCTGCATCCCGGCACGGCGGCCCGGATCATGGGCTTTTACCGCGACGACCCCACGGGCCGGATCGCCGCCATATCGTGCCGCAATATGGCGCTGCAAACGGCGCCGGAAACCGCGGACGACATCGCGCCCGAAGCGCGCAAACAGACCAACCGCGCCGGCAATCTGATCCAGAACCGTCATCGCGGGGTTCAGCGCGGCATCGATTTCGCCCTGCGCCACGGCCTGATGATCCCGGCCGACCAGCGTTTCGTGACCTATGACCGACCCGAAAGGCGCTGGCATGGCGAGGCCACCCTGCCCCAGGGGATGCTGCCAACACAGTTCATCACCGGCTTTGCCCTGACCCTGCGCCGTGACGTGGCGCTGCGCGAACCCTTTGACGAGGGGCTCGTCGGCTCGTGCATGGCCGAGGATCTGGACGCCAGCTATCGCTTTGGCCGACACGGACTTCTGGCCATCGCGCCCGATGCCGGGATCGACCATGTCGAGGCGGCGGCGGCGCGCAACAAGCGCCAGCTCAGCACCGCGCTGGCGATCCTGAATGTCGGCTATTTCGTCCGCCGCAATTCGGATCGTCAGCCCCGCGACCTGCTACGGTTCGGGCTGTGGTATCTGCGCATGCTGGCGGCCGAGTTTCCCAAGGATATCGCCGGGCGGCGCTGGGATCTGCCGCAGGTGCGCGGCGCGCTGATGGCGGGGCGCCGCCTGCCGGCGCTGTTACGCATTCCGCGCGCGGAACTGCGGGACAGGTATCCGAATTTTCAGACAGAGCTGATGACCGGAACAGGACCCGGTCATGACCTAAACAACACCACCGCCTGAGATCACGGCGCGAACGGACAGAATTTCCCCGGAGGCAATCCAATGAACGATCAATCCCCCAACTCGGCCTTCCACGACTCGAGCTTTCTGCAAGGTCACAATGCCGGCTATGTCGAACAGCTTTACGGTCAGTGGGCACAGGACCCGAATGCCGTCGACGCGGCCTGGGACGCGTTTTTCCGCAGCCTCGGCGATGAGGAAACCACCGTCACCCGCGAGGCCAAGGGGGCCAGCTGGCAGCGCGGCGACTGGCCGCCGGTGCCCTCGGACGACAACACCGCCGCACTGACCGGCGAATGGCCGCAAAGCAGCAAGGCCGAGGCCAAGGCAGCCCTCGACAAGATCGCCGGCAAGGCCGCCGAAAAGGGCCTCAGCCTGACCGATGAACAGCTGAAACGGGCCGTGCTGGACAGCATCCGCGCCATCATGCTGATCCGCGCCTTCCGCATCCGGGGCCATCTACACGCCGATCTGGACCCGCTGCGCCTGCGCGAGGTGCCCGATGACGGCGAGCTGGATCCCGCGACCTATGGCTTTACCGCCGCCGATCTGGACCGGCCGATCTTTATCGACAATGTGCTGGGCCTTCAGATCGCCTCGATCCGTCAGATCGTCGATCTGATGACGCGCACCTATTGCGGCACCTTCGCGCTGCAATTCATGCATATCTCGGACCCCGAACAGGCCGCATGGCTGAAAGAGCGGATCGAGGGTTACGGCAAGGAAATCGCCTTTACCCGCGAAGGGCGCCGCGCCATCCTCAACAAGCTGGTCGAGGCCGAGGGCTTTGAAAAGTTCCTGCATGTCAAATACATGGGCACCAAGCGTTTCGGCCTTGACGGCGGCGAGGCGCTGATCCCCGCGATGGAACAGATCATCAAGCGCGGCGGCGCGCTTGGCGTCAAGGAGGTGGTGATCGGCATGCCCCACCGGGGCCGCCTGTCGGTCCTGGCCAATGTGCTGAGCAAACCCTTCCGCGCGATCTTTCACGAATTCCAGGGCGGCAGCTACAAGCCCGAGGATGTCGACGGCTCGGGCGACGTGAAATATCACCTCGGCGCCAGCTCGGACCGCACCTTTGACGACAATACCGTGCACCTGTCGCTGACCGCGAACCCCAGCCACCTTGAAGCGGTCGATCCGGTCGTTCTGGGCAAGGCGCGCGCCAAGCAGGATCAGCTGTCGGATCAGGCGTCCCGCACCGCCGTGCTGCCGATCCTTTTGCATGGCGATGCGGCCTTCGCCGGTCAGGGCATCGTCGCCGAATGCTTCCAGCTGTCGGGCATTCGCGGTCACCGCACCGGGGGCACCATCCATATCGTGGTGAACAACCAGATCGGTTTCACCACCGCGCCGCATTTCTCGCGCACCTCGCCCTATTGCACCGATATCGCGCTGATGGTCGAGGCGCCGATCTTTCACGTCAATGGCGACGACCCCGAGGCGGTGGTTCACGCCGCCAAGGTCGCGACCGAATTCCGGCAGAAATTCCACAAGGACGTGGTTCTGGACATCATCTGTTATCGCCGCTTCGGCCATAACGAAGGCGATGAGCCGATGTTCACCAACCCGGCGATGTACAAGCAGATCAAGGGTCACAAGACCACGCTTCAGCTTTACACCGACCGCCTGGTCGCCGACGGTCTGGTCCCCGAGGGCGAGATCGAGGAAATGAAAGCCGCCTTCCAGTCGCATCTGAACGACGAATTCGAGGTGGGCAAGAACTTCAAGCCGAACAAGGCCGACTGGCTGGACGGCAAATGGTCCGGCCTTGCCGCCGAGGGCGAGGAATACAGCGCCGGCCAGACCGGCATCGCCCCCGCGACCATGGCCGAAATCGGCACCGCGCTGACCCGCGCGCCCGATGGTTTCGACATGCACAAGACCGTCGGCCGCCTGATCGACGCCAAGAAAAAGATGTTCGAGACCGGTCAGGGCTTTGACTGGGCCACCGGCGAGGCGCTGGCCTTCGGCTCGCTTCTGGTCGAGGGGCATCCGGTGCGCCTGTCGGGTCAGGATTCGACCCGCGGCACCTTCAGCCAGCGCCATTCCGCCTTTGTCGATCAGACCACCGAGGAACGCTATTACCCGCTGAACCACATCCGTGGCGGGCAGGCGCGTTACGAGGTCATCGATTCGATGCTGTCGGAATATGCGGTTCTGGGTTTCGAATACGGCTATTCGCTGGCCGAGCCGAACACCCTGACCCTGTGGGAGGCCCAGTTCGGCGATTTCGCCAACGGCGCCCAGATCATGTTCGACCAGTTCATCACCTCGGGTGAAAAGAAATGGCTGCGCATGTCGGGCCTCGTCATGCTGATGCCGCATGGCTACGAGGGACAGGGTCCCGAACACAGCTCGGCCCGGCTTGAGCGCTGGTTGCAGATGTGCGCGGAAGACAACTGGATCGTCGCCAACTGCACCACGCCGGCGAACTATTTCCACATCCTGCGCCGTCAGCTGAACCGTCCGTTCCGCAAGCCGCTGGTGCTGATGACGCCGAAATCGCTCTTGCGCCATCCGCAGGCGGTGTCGCGCGCCGAGGAATTCCAGACCGGTTCCAGCTTCCACCGGGTGCTGTGGGACGATGCCGACAATCCCAACGGCGTTTCGGATCTGAAACTGGTCGCGGATGACAAGATCCGCCGCGTGGTGATCTGTTCGGGCAAGGTCTATTACGACCTTCTGGCCGCGCGCGACGCCGCCGGGGCCAAGGATGTCTATATCCTGCGTCTGGAACAGTTCTATCCGTTCCCGGCCCAGTCGCTCAGCAAGGAACTGGGCCGCTTCAAGGATGCGGAAATCGTCTGGTGCCAGGAAGAGCCCAAGAACCAGGGCGCCTGGAGCTTTGTCGAGCCGAATCTGGAATGGGTGCTGTCGCGCATCAACGCCAGGCATACGCGCCCGCGCTATGTCGGGCGCAATGCCGCCGCCTCGCCGGCGACCGGCCTCGCCTCGCGCCACAAGGCCGAGCAAGAGGCTTTGGTCGGCGAAGCCATCACCATCGAGGGCTGAGCATGGCCGTCGAGGTCCGCGTTCCCGCTTTGGGTGAGTCCGTCTCGGAGGCGACGGTGGCGACCTGGTTCAAGAAACCGGGCGACCGCGTCGCCGTCGACGAGATGCTCTGCGAGCTGGAAACCGACAAGGTCACGGTCGAGGTGCCCTCGCCCGTGGCCGGCAAGCTGGCCGAGATCGTCGCCCCCGAAGGCACGGTGGTCGCCCCCAATGCCCTGCTGGCCCAGATCGCCGATATCGGCGATGCGGGCCCCGAAGAAATGTTACCGAAAGCTGAAACTGGAACGAAACCCCAGGAAGGACAAAAGAAGATGAGCGGAAAATCCGTCGATGTTATGGTGCCCACCCTGGGCGAAAGCGTGACCGAAGCGACGGTCGCCACCTGGTTCAAGAAGGTCGGCGATACCGTCGCGCAGGACGAAATGCTGTGCGAGCTGGAAACCGACAAGGTCTCGGTCGAGGTGCCCAGCCCCGCTGCCGGCGTGCTGGCCGAAATCCTGGCCCCCGAGGGCGCGACGGTCGAGGCCAGCGCCCGTCTGGCCGTGATCACCGAAGGCGCGGCCGGTGCGGCCTCGGCCCCCGCTGCGGCACCGGCTGCCCCGGCACCGGCCGCCCCCGCCGCCGCGGCCGGCAAGGATGTCGAGGATGCCCCTTCGGCCAAGAAAGCGATGGCCGAGGCCGGCGTTTCGCGTGATGCCGTCACCGGCACCGGCCGCGATGGCCGCGTGATGAAAGAGGATGTCGCCCGCGCAGGCAGCGCCCCCGCTGCCCCGGTGACCGCGGCCCCCGCACCCGCGCCGGCTCAGGCGCCGCGTTCGCCCAGCTCGGCCGAGGACGCCGCCCGCGAAGAGCGCGTCAAGATGACCCGCCTGCGCGCCACCATCGCCCGCCGGCTCAAGGACGCGCAGAACACCGCCGCCATGCTGACCACCTATAACGAGGTGGACATGAAGGCGATCATGGACCTGCGCAACACCTACAAGGACCAGTTCGAGAAAAAGCACAAGGTCAAGCTGGGCTTCATGTCCTTCTTCGTGAAGGCCTGTACCCACGCCCTGAAAGAGGTCCCCGAGGTCAATGCCGAAATCGACGGCGGCGATGTGGTCTACAAGAACTTTGTCCATATGGGCGTTGCCGTCGGCACCCCGAACGGTCTGGTGGTTCCGGTCGTGCGCGATGCCGACCAGAAAAGCTTTGCCCAGATCGAAAAGGAAATCGCCGAGCTGGGCCTGCGCGCCCGCGACGGCAAGCTGACCATGGCGGAAATGCAGGGCGGTACCTTCACCATCTCGAACGGCGGCGTCTATGGGTCGCTGATGTCCTCGCCCATCCTGAACCCG
>RRZT010237473.1_pt1 | contig 13117 bp, 10 predicted proteins | sample 2165551 | NCBI WGS metagenome assembly RRZT01 (sample SAMN10456910, study PRJNA506462) | wastewater metagenome | biome: wastewater; feature: sludge; material: wastewater sludge; isolation source: wastewater sludge with Escherichia coli K12::gfp cells carrying plasmid... | place: USA: Moscow, Idaho... | reverse complement strand
GGTCGCCCTTGAGCTGGATGGATGCCCGGCCTGCCATATCGGAGACCAGCATGCGCATGTCGTTGCCCACCAGCCGCGGATCCGTGTGCTGATACAGGTTCGCGTCCACCTTGATCGCCGACCCGTGCAAGCCCGCCTTGTGCGCGAAGGCAGACGCCCCCACGTACGGTTGCCGGGGGTTGGGTGCCACATGGGTGATCGCCGACACGGCGTGGCTGACGGCCGTCGATCGTGCCAGTTGGTCGGCCGGCAGCACCGGCCAGCCATACTTCAGCCGGAGGTCGGCGGCGACGGTGATGAGATCCGCGTTGCCGGTGCGTTCTCCATGGCCATTGATCGTGCCCTGCACGTGCATCGCCCCGGCGTCGATGGCGGCCAGCGAGTTGGCCACCGCGCACCCGGTGTCGTTGTGGCAGTGGATCCCGAGTGGGGCCCCGACCTGGGCTGCCGCGGCCACGACCTCCCCCATCTGCGAGGGCAGCATACCGCCGTTGGTGTCACACAGGACGACCACCTCCGCCCCCGCGTCGGCCGCCACCTTGACCACCTCCAACGCATAGGACGGGTTGGCGCGATAGCCGTCGAAGAAGTGCTCGGCGTCGACGAAGACCCGGCGGCCCTCGGCGGTGAGGAAGGCGACCGTGTCGGCGATCATGGCCAGGTTCTCAGCCAGGTCGGTGCGCAGCGCCCGGAGAACGTGCTCGTCGTGGCTCTTGGCGACCAGGCACACCACCTCGGTGCGCGCGTCCAGGAGGGCTCGGGTCAGCGGGTCGCTCTCCGCCCGGCCGCCGACCCGGCGCGTCGAGCCGAACGCGGCCAGCGTCGCGTGGCGCAACGGCAGGTCACCCGCCGCGGCGGCCGCGAAGAAGGCGGTGTCGGTCGGGTTGGCGCCTGGCCAGCCCCCCTCGATGAAACCGACCCCCCATTCATCGAGGACCCGCGCGATCCTGAGCTTGTCGCTCACCGACAGGCGCAGCCCCTCCTGCTGCGCCCCGTCGCGCAGCGTGGTGTCGTAGAGGTGGAACGTGGTCGGCATGGCGGGAAGCACCATCATCGGCTCCTTCGTCGAGGCGTCCGGCCGGCGCACGGCTGGCCCATCGCGAAAGTATGGCCACGTCTCGGTCCCCGGACGCAAATCTCTCACTGTGGCGCGCCGCGTCGTGGCGGCTCGACCGGGATCGTCGACCCCGTTGGGGGCCGCGTGCTAGAAACATGGCATGGCTGAGACTGCATTCAAGGGAACTCCCGTCCACACCGTGGGCGATCTGCCGACCGTGGGCCAGCAGGCACCCGACTTCACCATCACCGGCGCCGACCTGGGGGACATCGCGCTGCATGACCTCGCGGGCAAGCGCGTCGTGCTGAACATCTTCCCCAGCATCGACACCGGCGTGTGCGCCACCAGCGTGCGTCGCTTCAACGAGCTCGCCGCGTCCTTGGACAACACCTCCGTCGTGTGCGTCTCGGCCGACCTCCCGTTCGCTCTGGGCCGGTTCTGCGGGGCGGAGGGGATCGACAACGTCGCCACCGGCTCGACATTCCGTTCCTCATTCCCGAGCGACTACGGCACCCTCATGACGGACGGACCCCTGGCCGGGCTGAACGCCCGCTCCGTCGTCGTGGTCGACTCCGACGGGTCGGTGCTCTACACCGAGGTGGTTCCCGAGATCACCACCGAGCCGGACTACGACGCGGCTGTCGCGGCCCTGGCCTGAGACGACCGCGATCCGTCGTCACCGCCAGCGCCACTATGCTGGCGGTGACGAAGGGAGCGCCTAGCCATGCCCGACCTCGCTGATCGGATCAGCCGTGCCGCGGTGACGGCTCTCGATCTCGCGCCTTTCGACGAGCGTTTCGCGGCGTTGTCTCGGCAGGTGCTGACCGGTGGGGCGTCCCGGTTCACGAAGATCATCGACGAGCGACAAGCCATCTCCTACGTCATCCCGGTCGGCGTGGCCGGTGAGCGTATCGACTATGGCGCACTGGTGCTGCAGCCTGAGTCGGCGGGGCTGGTGTGGCGCGATGCCTCGGGCGTCGACCAGCACGCGACAGTTTCCGTCACCGCAGGTACTCCAGCCACCTACAGCACCGTTCACCTGGGGGGCGAGTCCTGGGTGCGCTTCAGCGTCGGGTTGGCCTCACGGCTCACCTTCCTGATTCCGCCGGTCCGGAGCCAGGCTTTGCTGCCCACGTTGGTCAGCCACTTCCAGGCGGTCCCCGGGCCCGCCCCCGCCACGGTGCTCCGCGAGGCTCCGGTGGCGATCGAGGAGTCACTGCCGACCACCGTGATCCCGACCCGCGACCTTCCGACCGCCCAGGCGGCGCCGATCGCGGCCATACCTGTCCGGGCCATTCAACCGGTCAGCCCGGCACCGGTCGAGGAGACTGGCCCGATCCCCCGGCTACCCGAGCCATCCGCCGTGGACCTGGATGCCACCCAGCCGTTCACCCCACCCGACGTGGACGCCGAGCCCACCCGCACGGTCCCTGTCCCCTGGCCTGGGGGCGATCCGGCGCAGGAAGCCACCCAGGAGATACCCGTGCAGCGGGAACAGCCGGTGGCACCCTGGGGAGCCGCAGCGCCGTTCGAACTGTTCCGGGAGCCCGCCCCGATCCCCGAGCGCACCCAGGTGCTCCCCGATCTGACCGACTACCCGCCGGCACCGACGCAGCGCCCGGCATGGGCACCTGCACCGACGCCCGAGGCGCGGCTGGCACCTGTGGCAGAGGAGGGCCCGGGCGGTTCAGCGACCTTGCGCGGGTTCGTCATCGGGCTGCTGCTCACCGTCGTGCTCGGCAGCATCGTCTTGGCTTTCCTGCTCTTGGGCTGACGCCACTCCCCGCTCATCGGGCTCGCCAGGGATCTCGTGGCTCGCGAGGGCGACGCCTGCTGCCCCGGCGACGGCGAGGGCAGCACCCGCCCACTGGATCGCCTCCGTCGGTGCTGGGACCTCCGAGGCGACCGGAGGCGACGTCGGGGTCGGGCTGGGCGCGGGGGGCGCCGACGCCGTGGCATCAGCTTCAGGACTCGCCGTCGCCGGCGACGTTCCGTGCAGCAGGCGAACCGCCGCGGGCTGGAGACGTGCGGCCAGCAGCGGGTACAACGCGTCGCCGGGACAGGCGGTTCGCGACATGTCTCGGTGCCCGGCTATCTGGTCGGTGGTGACCTGGGCGCCCGCGCGCCAGCGATTCGAGCCGCGCGAGACGAACGTCGCGGGCGTCGTCAGGTCGAGGCCGTTGCGGGCGGCCAGCCAGGCGAGCAGTGCAGACATGGAGGTCAACGCCTCTTCCGTGGGAGTCTCGGCGGTGAAGTCCCCTACGAAGCAGGCCAGTTCGGCAAAGCCCTGCGAGCCGCCAGTGGCATCGCCCCGGACCGGTCCCGCGATGCTGCCCTGGCGACCCTCCCAGATCACCCCATGCCGGTCGACGAAGAAGTTGTAGGCCACGTCGGGCCAGCCGCGCTGGCGTCCGGTGTGAAACGAGAAGATGCTCCGCAGACGCTGGGCGGTGTCGTCCGGCGCGTCGGTGTTGGGGGTCTCAGTGTGGTGGATGAGGAGGAACCTGACGTCCGTCTCCGCCATGAGGGTGCCGGTGGGCATCAGCCCCTTAGCCCAGGCGCTGCGCGGCCGGATGACCGGGAGCGCCGGAGCCGCGCCGACCGGCGGAGCCGTCCAGACGGCGAGCGGAAGCATCGCACCTGCGACCAGCAGGTGCCGCCGGTGCACACTCACCGTGCGCCTTGGATCTCCCGCGGATAGCAGCGGGCGCCGCGGGGCACTCCCATCTGGTCGCAGACGGCGTAGGCGTCGGCCTGCGAGCCGAGACCCGTCACCGCGATCGCGTAGAACCCAGGGTTGAGGCCAGCGATGGCGTTGGTGTCGACTGGGGAAGCGGTGAAGCCGTCGCGACTCAGGGCGGCGGCGCGGGCCAGGGCGGCCTGCGGTGTGGTGCCCTGCTGTGGCAGCGAGTCCAGCACCGTCACCCAGCTACCGGCGGCCAACTCCCGCACGATGCCGGGGACATCCGCGCTGGCGGAACCCGTGGGCGTGGCGCTGGCGGTCGCCGTCGGGGTGGCCGCTGCCGAGGAGCGCGTCGGCGTCGGCGTCCCTGCCACGGAGGGGGACGGCACGGGCTGTGCCGAGGCGGGGCCGCCCAGGGCGAACCAGGCCAGCCCCAGAATCACCAGTCCGGCCACGACGCCCAAGGCGGCGCCCAGCCACGCGTTGCCGCGCGGCTGCACGGGGTTGGAATAGGTCACCACACCAATCTAGACGACGCGCTGCAGCCAGCCGTACACGTCGGGGGTACGGCCGTACTGCACATCGAGCACAGCGTCGCGGATGCTCAGCGTCTGGGTGAAGCCCTGGCCGCTGGGCCGGTACTCTCCCTGTTCGGTCACGAACCCCGAAATCGGGCTGATCACCGCGGCGGTGCCGCAGCAGAACGCCTCCACGAACGTGCCATCGGCGATACCGGAGAAGACCTCCGACGCCGACAACCGACGCTGCTCGGGCGTGAGCCCGAGCGAAGCCCCCACCGCGAGGATCGAGTCGCGCGTGATGCCGTCCAGGATGGTGCCGGTCAAGGCAGGGGTGACCAGTTCACCCTGCGCGCTGATCAGGAAGACGTTCATCCCGCCGAGTTCCTCGACGCGGTCCTTCTCGGAGGCTTCGATGAACATGACCTGGTTGCAGCCATGCTCGTAGCCCTCGTACTGGGCGATCAGGCTGGCGGCGTAGTTGCCGCCGCACTTGGCCGCCCCGGTGCCACCCACGCCGGCACGCGCCCAGCGGTCAGTGACCCAGATGTCCACGCCGGTGACTCCCTGGGCGAAGTACGGCCCGACCGGGGAGGCGATCACGTAGAACGTGACCTCCTCGGCCGCCCGCACCCCGAGGAATGCCTCCGAGGCGAACATGAAGGGTCGCAGGTAGAGGCTGTGCTCCCCCTGCGCCTCGGGGACGTAACGAGCATCGATCGTGACCAACTCACGGACCGCGGCCACGAAGAGATCGACCGGCAGTTCGGGCAGCATCAGCCGCGCTGCGGAGGTCTGGAACCGTTGCGCGTTGCGCTCGGGGCGGAACAGCCACACCGAGTCGTCCTCGTGCCGGTAGGCCTTCATGCCCTCGAAGATCTCCTGACCGTAGTGCAAGACGGCCGCGGAGGGATCCAGCGACAGCGGGCCGTAGGGCACGATCTTGGCGGAGTGCCACCCTTGCCCCTTCGTCCACGTGATCTGCGCCATGTGGTCGGTGAAGTACTGGCCGAAACCCGGATCCTTGATGAGGTCAGCCACCTCCGCATCGGTGCGGGGCGACGGGTTGGGCGAAATCTCGAACGTCACGGACATGCCCATCACAGTATCGCCCGGACCGCTCGGTGTGGGCGTCCGACCACCGTGCGATCCCGCATCCTGGGGCCCGAGAGGCGAGACGGATTCGTCCACCGTGGGCCCGCCTCCCTAGGCTGCGTCCATGACCGACACCGCTGCCGCCGCACGCCCCACCATCGCCGTGATCGGGGGGGACGGCATCGGCCCCGAGGTCGTCGCCGAGGGCTTGAAGGTGCTCGACGCGGCGGTTGGTGCGGACGCTTTCAGTTACGTCCCCTACGACCTCGGCGCCGAACGCTGGCAGCGGACCGGCGAGGTGCTCCCCGAGAGCGTGCTGACCGAACTGGCCGGCGTGGACGCCATCATCCTCGGCGCCGTCGGCGCGGCGCCCGGCAGCAAGGCCATCCCGTCGGGCCTGCTGGAGCGCGGCCTCCTGCTGAAGCTCCGCTTCGCCTTCGACCATTACGTCAATCTTCGTCCCTCCAAGCTGTACCCGGGGGTCGTGACGCCGCTGTCCGACGCCATCGTTGCGCGTGGCCCGATCGACTTCACCGTGGTCCGGGAGGGAACCGAGGGTCTCTACGCCGGGGTGGGCGGCTCACTCGCCCGCGGCACGGCCGCGGAGGTGGCCAACGAGGTATCGGTGAACACCGCCCGTGGGGTGGAGCGTGTGGTGCGCGACGCATTCGAGCGTGCCATGCGCCGCCGCAAGAAGATCACGCTGGTGCACAAGCACAACGTCCTGGTCAACGCGGGCGGGCTGTGGAACCGGGTCTTCACCGCGGTGGCTTCGGAGTACCCCGAGGTGACCACCGACTACCTGCACGTGGACGCCACGATGATCATGCTGGTGCAGGATCCGCAGCGCTTCGACGTCATCGTCACCGACAACCTCTTCGGCGACATCATCACCGACCTGGCTGCGGCCGTCACCGGCGGGATCGGGCTGGCCGCCTCGGCCAACATCAACCCCACCGGAGCGTTCCCCTCCATGTTCGAGCCGGTTCACGGTTCGGCCCCCGACATCGCCGGCCAGGGTATCGCCGACCCCACCGCGACCATCTCCTCGATGGCGCTGCTGCTGGACCACCTCGGGCGGCACACCGAAGCCGTGGCGATCGAGCAGGCCGTGGACGCCGACGTCGCCAGCCGTGGCACCGCAGCTCGCAGCACGTCGCAGGTGGGGGACGCCATCGCGGCACGGGTGGCCGGCTGAGCACCGCGGCGCCAGGTCCCTGCGCGCCGAGGGCCGAGGCTCAGCGCTCGGCGTGACGTCTCGTCACGACGGCCTCCTCGGCGTCCTCACCGCGAGGAGCCCACAGGATCGCCGGAACGCCGAAGATCCTCGCCCGGATCCACCAGGCGGCCTCGACGAGTCCCGCACTGAGCAGGCCCATCAGCACGCCGGTCTGCATCATCGGCCCGTTCGAGATGTCGAGCCGGAAGAGGTGCGCGGTGACGGGGAGGACGAAGATCGCCGCATACGCACCATAGGCGGCCGCGACGAGGGCGACACGACTCCAGCGATAAGGGCGAGCCACGACCGAGAGCACCCAGGTGGCCCCCACGATGAGGCACGCCAGCGTGGCCGTGGAGACCTGCAGGGAGACCGCATCACCGAGTTGGTTCCCGTTCCGCAGGATCAGATAGGTGACGAACGTCGTCACGGCGACGATGCTGCCGGCAGGTAGCCCTAGGCGCATGACCCGCTGCACGAACCCGGGCCGCGCACGTTCGTTGTTGGGGGCCAACGACAGCAGGAATGCCGGGATCCCGATCGTGAACCACCCGGTGATGGTCACGTGGATCGGCAGGAAGGGGAACGGAAGCCGCCACAGCACCACGAGAAGGGCCAGGATCGCGGAGTAGATCGTCTTGGTGAGGAAGAGGTTCGCGACGCGCTCGATGTTGCCCAGGACCCGACGCCCCTCCCCCACCACGGCGGGCAGGGTGGCGAACCGGTCGTCGAGCAGCACGATCTTGGCGACGGCCCGAGTCGCGGGCGCGCCCGACCCCATGGCGACTCCGAGGTCGGCGTCCTTGAGGGCCAGCACGTCGTTGACCCCATCGCCGGTCATGGCGACCGTGTGGCCCTGCTGCTGCAGTGCCCCGACCATGGCGCGCTTCTGGTCGGGGGTGACGCGGCCGAAGACGTTGTGCTCCGCGACGGCCTCGCTGAGTCTGGCCGGGGTGTCCAGGGTGCGGGCGTCCACCGGCTCCCCAGTGCTGACCCCCAGAGCCGATGTCACGGCCCCCACCGAGCGGGCGTTGTCTCCTGAGATGACCTTCACGGTCACGTCTTGGTCGTGAAAGTACTCCAGCGTGGCACGCGCGTCGGGGCGGACCCGCTGCTCGAGGACCACCAAGGCGACGGGGTCGACGTGCCCCGGTGCCGACTCGGTGGCGATGTCGTCCGAGCGGCCGACGAGCAGCACCCGCAGCCCCCCGGAGGCCAACTCCTCGGCCTGGGCTGCCACCGGGCCATCCGCCAGGACGTCCGGAGCACCGAGCACCCAGCCCTCCCGGTCCCCGAACCGAGCCCCCGACCACTTCTTGGCCGACGTGAACGGTGCCCGCTGCGTCGGCGTCCAGGGACGTTCCGGCGTCCCGACCGCCTCGGCTATCGCCACAAGGGAGGCGTTGGGATGCGGGTCGGCAGCGGTGAGGTTCGCCAGGACGTCGCGCACCTCAGGTTCAGCAAGGTCGGCGATCGGGAGGATGCGCTGGCAGCGCATCCCCTGTTCGGTGAGGGTCCCGGTCTTGTCGGCGCAGACCACGTCGACGCGGGCGAGCCCCTCAATGGCGGCAAGCTCCTGCACCAGCACCTTCTGGCGGCCGAGCCGGATCACCCCGAGCGCGAATGCCATGGACGTGATGAGCACCAACCCCTCGGGCACCATCGGGACCAGTGCCCCGGCCATGCCCAGGATGGCCTGGTTCCAGGCGACTCCCGGCAGCGTGAGCTGGACGACGATCGTCGCCAACCCGACCGGGATCAGAAGCCAGGTGATGAACCGCAGGATCTTGTTGATGCCGCCTTGGAGTTCGGAGTGGACCAAGGTGAACTTGGACGCCTCGGCCGCCAACTGGGCCGCATACGCATCGGCGCCGACCTTGGTGGCCCGATAGAGCCCGGCCCCGGCGACCGCGAAGCTGCCGGACATGACGGAGTCACCGACCTGCTTCGGCTCCGGGTCGGCCTCTCCCGTGAGCAGGCTTTCGTCGACCTCGAGATGGTCGGCGCTGACGACCTCGCCGTCGACGACCAACTGGTCACCGGGGGCCAGTTCGATGAGGTCGTCGAGGACCACGTGGTCTCGGGGAAGCCGCAGGACGCCGTCGGCTCGATGGACCAGCGGCTGGGCCTCGCCCACGACTGCGAGCGAATCGAGCGTGTGTTTCGCGCGGAGCTCCTGGATGATCCCGATGGCCGAGTTGGCGATGATCAGCAGCCCGAAGGCCGCATTGATCCAGGATCCCGTGGTCAAGACGACGACCAGCAAGACGGCCAGGATGGCGTTGATGCGGGTGAAGACGTTGTCTCGGACGATCTGCCCGACCGTCCGACCGCTACGGGGAGGGAGTGTGTTGACCTGGCCTCGCGCGACCCGTTCGGCCACGTCTGCCGCGGTCAGTCCCTGGGTTCGGATGTCCTGCACGCAGGCAAGAATGCCAGACCCCTTCCAGCCCTCTGGGGGACCCCAACCCCACATCCCTGAGAAACTCCCGTGAAGTTACTTTGGTTTTTCTCAGACTTTGGCTTAGGCTGACGCTGCAACATCCTCTGGTCGGCCCTGCGCCGGGGGGATACCGCTCGAAAGGAAAACCATGAACCACACTCCGAAGCGTCTGCTCGCGATCATGGCCACTTCGGCCGTCGCCGTCGGCGGATCCGTCGCCTTGGCGGCCCCGGCACACGCGGACGTCTGGGACTCGGTCGCCCAATGCGAGTCCGGCGGCAACTGGGCGATCAGCACGGGCAACGGCTACTCCGGCGGCCTCCAGTTCAGCTCCTCCACCTGGCGGGCCTACGGCGGCACCGCGTACGCCCCGACCGCGGCACAGGCGACGAAGGCCCAGCAGATCGCGGTGGCCAAGAAGGTGCTGGCTGGCCAGGGCGCCGGCGCGTGGCCCACCTGCTCGAAGAAGGCGGGCCTGACCAAGGCCAACGGTGGCTCCTCCGATGGCACCGCTGAGGCGGCCGCGCAGCAGGCCACCCGCTCCACCGCATCGTCCTCGCCCAAGTCGCCCACCACTACGCCGACCACCGAGAAGGCGACCACGACGAAGGCGTCCACCGCCTCCACCACGAGCACCACCAAGGCCAAGGCCTCCACCAAGAGCGCGGCGACGTCGTCCTCCACCACCACGAGCGCCAAGCGCGCCACCACGGTCAAGTCGACCGCGACGGCCGGCAAGCGGTTCATCACGGTCAAGGCCGGGGACACCATGAGCGATCTGGCTGCCGCGCACGGCGTCGATGGCGGCTGGCGTTCGCTGTGGAGCCTCAACCAGGACCAGGTCTCCAACCCGAACCTCATCTTCGTCGGCCAGCAGTTGGCCATCGGCTGAGTTCACTACCGCGCGACGGCGGGCTGTCCCCAGGGGCACCCCGCCGTCGCGGCATGTCGCGGGGCGGTGATCCCGGGCCCAGTCAGGGGAAGACATGAAAGCGGGGCGCCCGGACCAGGTCCGGGCGCCCCGCTGAGAACTCACCGCCGCGTCAGCGGGCGGCGGTGCCCTCGACGTAATCGTCGTCGTGGCTCTTCACCCACGCCATCAGCTTGCGCAACTCACGCCCGGTCGCCTCGATCGGGTGCTTCTCGGCCTGCTCACGGAACGCCTTGAACTCGGGTGCACCAGCGTCCTGATCGTCGATGAAGCGCTTCGCGAACGCGCCCGACTGGATGTCGGACAGCACGCCCTTCATGTTCTGCTTCACCTGGGCGTCGATGACGCGCGGACCGGAGACGTAGTCGCCGAACTCCGCGGTGTCGGAGATGCTCCACCGCTGCTTGGCGATGCCACCCTCATACATCAGGTCGACGATCAGCTTGAGCTCGTGCAGGCACTCGAAGTAGGCGACCTCAGGCTGGTAGCCCGCCTCGACGAGAGTCTCGAAGCCCGCCTCGACCAGCGCGGACACGCCCCCACACAGGACGGCCTGCTCACCGAACAGGTCGGTCTCGGTCTCCTCGGTGAAGGTGGTCTTGATGCCGCCGGCACGCAGGCCGCCGATCGCCTTCGCGTACGACAGCGCCAACGGCCAGGCGTTGCCGGTCTCATCCTTCTCGACCGCGACGATGACCGGGACGCCCCGTCCCTCGGCGTACTCACGGCGGACCAGGTGACCCGGGCCCTTCGGGGCGACCATGGCAACGTCAACACCGGCCGGGGCCGTCACGTAGCCGAAGCGGATATTGAAGCCGTGCGCGAAGAACAGCGCGTCGCCGGGCTGCAGGTGCGGCTCGATCGACTCGGTGTAGATGGAACGCTGGTGCTGGTCAGGGGCCAGGACCATGATCAGGTCGGCCTCCGCGGACGCCTCGGCGACCGTCAGCACCCGGAAGCCCTCGGCCTCGGCCTTGGCGCGGCTCTTGGAGCCCTCCTTGAGCCCGATACGGACGTCGACGCCGGAGTCGCGCAAGTTCATCGCGTGCGCGTGCCCCTGGGAGCCGTAGCCGATAACCGCGACCTTGCGGCCCTGGATGATCGACAGGTCGGCGTTGTCGTCGTAGAACATCTCTGCCATAGCGGGAACTCTTCTTTCCATTGTTGATGGGTCTGTACGGGTGGCTTACCACCCAGCATGGGGCGTCGGTTCGCACCGCGCGCCCCGCGGTCAGTAGGCGGACGGCTTCAGCCGCTCCCCCCGGGTCGAACGATCGGTCAGTGACTTCGAGCCACGCGCCATGGCCACCAGGCCCGACTGCACCAACTCCCGGACGCCGTAGGGGCGCAGCATCTCCAGCAACGCCTCCAGCTTGTCGGGGCTGCCGGTGGCTTCGATGACCATCGAGTCGTTGTGCACGTCGACGGTCTTGCCGCGGAACAACTGAACGATGTCGATGATCTGGCTGCGGGCGACCGGATCGGCCTTCAGCTTGATCAAGATCATCTCGCGGCGCACGGCCGTGTCCTCAAGCTCGACGATCTTGATCACCTCGACGAGCTTGTTCAGCTGCTTGGTGATCTGTTCGAGAACCGCGGGGGCGTTGGCGGCGACCTGGACGGTGAGCCGGCTCAGTTCGGGACGCTCGGTCGGGCCGACGGCCAGCGACTCGATGTTGTAACCGCGGCGGGCGAACAGCCCGGAGATGCGGGCGAGGACGCCGGGCTTGTTCTCGACCAGGACGCTGAGGGTATGGGTCTTCACAGGATCTCTTCCTCCCACTTCGGCGCCAGGTCCCTGGCGATCAGGATGTCATCGTTGCTCGTGCCGGCGGGCACCATCGGCCACACCATGGCGTCCTTGTGGACGAGGAACTCCACGACCACGGGTCGGTCGTTGATCTCCATCGCCTTCGCGATGACGTCATCGACCTCCTCGACGGTCTCCGCGCGCAACCCGACGGCCCCCATGGCCTCGGCGAGCATCGGGAAGTCGGGGACCCGACGACTCTTCAGGTCGGTGTTGGAGTAGCGCCCCTCATAGAACAGGGTCTGCCACTGGCGGACCATGCCCAGGCTCTCGTTGTTGATCACGGCGATCTTGATGGGGATGTTGTTCAGCGTGCAGGTGACGAGTTCCTGATTCGTCATCTGGAAGCAGCCGTCGCCATCGATCCCCCACACGGTCTGCCCCGGCACGCCCACCTGGGCTCCCATGGCGGCGGGGACGCAGTAGCCCATGGTTCCGGCGCCGCCACTGTTGAGCCAACGTCCGGGCTTCTCGAAGGGCAGCAAGTGGGCAGCCCACATCTGATGCTGCCCCACCCCGGCCACGTAGTAGGCGTCGCCCACGAGCTGCCCGAGCCGCTGAATGACGTACTCCGGGCTGAGTTGCCCGTCCTTGGTGGGCTCCGGGTGGGGGGCGTAGCGTTGCTTGAGGCCTTGGAGGTAGCTCACCCAGGCGGACCGGTCCGCCATGTCTTCGCCGCGCAGCACCCCGTTCAGCGACTCGATCACCAGCTTGACGTCGCCCACGATCGGGACGTCCGCGTTGCGGTTCTTCCCGATCTCCGCCGGATCGATGTCGGCGTGGATGATCGTGGCATCGGGCGCGAAGCTGTCCAGGCGTCCGGTCACCCGATCATCGAACCGGGCTCCGAGGGTCACCAGCAGGTCGGCGCGCTGCATCGCCGCCACGGCCGACACCGTTCCGTGCATGCCGGGCATACCCATGTGGAGGGGGTCGCTGTCGGGGAACGCCCCGCGGGCCATCAGCGTCGTGACGACGGGAATGCCGGTGAGCTTCACCAGTTCCGCGAGGACCTCATAGGCCTCCGCCTTGACGACGCCGCCGCCCACGTACAGGACGGGGCGCTGGGCTTCACGAATCAGACGTGCCGCCTCCCGGATCTGACGTGCGTGCGGCCGCACGGTCGGCTTGTAGCCGGGCAGGTCGATCTCGGCCGGCCACTCGAACGGGGCCGAGGACGCCAGCGCGTCCTTGGAGATGTCGACCAGCACCGGTCCAGGACGCCCCGTGCTGGCGATGTGGAACGCCGCCTTGACCGCGGCCGGGATGTCCTCGGGGCGGGTCACCAGGAAGGAGTGCTTCGTGATCGGGAACGTGATGCCCCGGATGTCGGCCTCCTGGAACGCATCCGTGCCAATCGC
>RRZT010377769.1_pt1 | contig 13118 bp, 15 predicted proteins | sample 2165551 | NCBI WGS metagenome assembly RRZT01 (sample SAMN10456910, study PRJNA506462) | wastewater metagenome | biome: wastewater; feature: sludge; material: wastewater sludge; isolation source: wastewater sludge with Escherichia coli K12::gfp cells carrying plasmid... | place: USA: Moscow, Idaho... | reverse complement strand
TAAAAACTTTAAGTCTTTTAAATCAAGATGAGTATAAAAGATATTTAGCACAGAAGTTAAATATTAGAGAAGATAGAATAAAAATTAGTGGTGATAAAAGTAGAGCAAATGAGGTAAATCTGTCAAAAATAGATATTGCTGAACTTTGTATTATTAAAGCAATTTTAGAAAAACCCAAAAGATTAGATTCGGTTTTAGATATTATTGATTCTTCGATGTTTGAATATCATAGAAGAGAGTTTGATTTAGTATTAAATGATATTAACAATATTTCATTAAATTCTATAATTTTAAATGATAAATTAGAAAATTATGATGATGAGAGATTGAATCAAGAGTTATTAACTTTAGTTTATAAATTTTATTCAAATAAATTAACTGCACTTTCTTATGATAAAACATTAGATTTTAAACAAAAAGCAAATTTAATTAGAAAAATAAAAGATAATATTTACCAATTAAAGCAAGGAAAATTAGTAAGTTACAATTTATAATTAATTATTCCACTTTAGTTTAATAGCAGTTTATTTTTTGTAAAATTCCAAAAGTTACAAAAACTTAAGGAAAATTCTATGAAATTTATTGAAAGTGATAATTTACCTTTAGCAATTGGACCATATTCTCCAGCAGTTAAAGTTAATGGATTTATTTATACTTCAGGACAAGTTCCAGTTACATTAGATGGAACAATGATTGAAAGAGATATTAAAGTTCAAACTAGACAAGTTTTAACAAATTTAAGAACTCTTTTAGAAGATGCAGGAAGTGGAATGGAAAGTGTTATTAAAATATCTATCTATTTAGAAAATATTGATGACTTTGGTATTGTTAATGTATTATTTGCCGAAGCATTTGGAGAACACAAACCAGCAAGAAGTACAATTTCTGTTAATGGTTTACCAAAAAATGCAATGATTATGGTTGATGCAATAGCATTAGCAAATTAAAATAATAGACTTAAAGAAAGTTTAAACTAATTTTAGGTACTATTCCGATTCGAAAAATAGAGTTAGTATGACATATATCAACTTACGCATATAGAATTGAATTAGAGGAAGAAAGATGTACGCAATTATCAAGTGTGGTGGAAAACAGTATAAAGTTTCTGAAGGTGACATCCTAGATATCGATTATACTGGTAAAGCTGCTAAAGAAACTTTAGAAATTACTGATGTTTTAGCTATAAACAACGGTGAATTAAAAACTGGTGATGCAGTTGCTAACGCAAAAGTTGAAGCAGTTGTAGTATTAGATAATACTGGTGTAAATAGAGCTAGAAAAGTAAAAAAAAAAAAAAAAAGAAGAAGAAAAGATTCTAAATTAAAAAGAGGTTTCAGAAGAAGCTTCACAAAAGTTAGAATTACAAAAATTGCTGCTTAAGCAAAACATTAGTTAAGGAGAACAATCATGGCTCACAAAAAAGGTCAGGGAAGTACACAGAATAATAGAGACTCAGCTGGTAGAAGACTTGGGGTTAAAAAATATGGTGGAGAAGTTGTAAGAGCTGGAAACATCATTGTAAGACAAAGAGGTACAAAAGTACATTTAGGTCAAAATGTTGGTATGGGTAAAGATCATACAATTTATTCTTTAATTGACGGTGTTGTTAAATTTGAAATTAAAGATAAAAAGAGAAAAAAAGTTTCAGTTTACGCTGCATCGTAATTCTGAATATATTTGTTTTCTTGAAAGGGTGTATGGCTTTGCCTTACACCCTTTTTTTTGTTCGAATACAAAGTAAGTAATTAAAAGTTAACATTTAAGATTAGAAATTTTCGTTTTGATTTTTAATTATTTATTAAAAGGAATTTATTATGTTTATAGATAGCGCTAGATTTACGGTTATCTCTGGTAAGGGTGGACAAGGGTGCGCTTCATTTAGAAGAGAAAAATTCGTTGTTAAAGGCGGACCAGATGGTGGAGATGGTGGAAAAGGTGGAGATGTTTATTTTCAAGTAGACAATAATACTGATACATTATCAAGCTATAAAGGAAGAAAATTATTTAAAGCTGACAATGGGAAACAAGGATTAGGTGGAAATATGACTGGAAAGTCTGGTGAACCACTTGTTTTAATTGTACCTCCTGGGACACAGATAATTGACGATCAAACAAATGAAGTGCTTTTTGACTTATTAGAAGTAGGTGAAAAAGTTTTATTTTTAGAAGGTGGAAAGGGTGGATTAGGAAATGTTCACTTTAAAAACTCTAGAAATCAAAGACCAACATATTTTCAGCCAGGGCTTCCAGGTCAAACGAAAAATATTAGGTTAGAATTGAAATTAATCGCAGATGTTGGATTAGTTGGTTATCCAAACGTAGGTAAATCAACTTTGATTTCAGTTACATCAAATGCAACACCTGAAATTGCAAATTATGAATTTACAACATTAACTCCAAAGCTTGGAGTTGTAAATGTTGGAGATTATAACTCTTTTGTAATGGCTGATATTCCAGGAATTATTGATGGAGCTAGTGAAGGAAGAGGTTTAGGATTAGAATTCTTAAAACATATTGAAAGAACAAAAACTCTATTATTTGTAATTGATGTTGCAAATTATAGAACAATGATTAATCAGTATAATGTTTTAAAAGAAGAGGTTGCTAAATTCTCAACTGAGTTATCAAAAAGAAACTACGCAATAGTTTTAAGTAAAATAGATGGATATTTTGGTGAGAATTTAGATGAAGATATTAGAAAATTCATTGAAGATATTGGTTTAGATGTATCAAAATCAAATGAGTTTAAATTTGAATCAGAACAACCTTATTTCATACAAGATTTAATTTATTCAAGATTTGATAATACAAAGCCATATTTTGTATTGCCAATTTCTTCATTAACAAAATTAAATATTAAACCTTTAGGATTTGCACTATACAATTTATTAGAACAAGGTAAATAATGGAACAAAGTGGAATTTTGTCTGCAAAAAAAAGATTAGTTATTAAAGTTGGAACTGCTGTATTAACTCAAGATGGGCAGTTAGCTCTTGAAAGAATGCAAAATTTAGTAGATTTAATAGCAAAATTAAAAAATGAGAGAGATTTACAAGTAATATTAGTGAGTTCAGGTGCAGTGGGTGCTGGATATACTTCGTTAAAATTGGATAAAAAAATAGTTGCAAATAAACAAGCATTAGCAGCTATTGGTCAACCATTATTAATGAAACATTACAAAAAAAGATTTAAAGAACACAATATAACTTGTGCTCAAATGTTATTTATTGCTGATGATTTTGATTCAAGAAAACGTTCAAAAAATGCACAAAACGTAATGGAAATATTACTTGAGAATAAAATTCTTCCAATTATAAATGAAAATGATGTTATTGCAACAGAGGAGTTGGTTTTTGGTGATAATGACCAATTAGCGGCTCATGTAGCATACTATTTTAAAGCAGATATGTTAGCAATTTTATCTGATATTGACGGATATTATAATAAAAATCCAAGGGAATTTAATGATGCAGTTTTACAAAAAAATGTCTTTAATATTCCAGTAGAAGAGTTACAAATGAAACATTCTGCAAATTCAGAATTTGCTACTGGTGGAATAGTAACAAAATTAAAAGCAGCAAATTTTTTAATGGAAAGAGATATTCCAATGTATTTAACATCTGGATTTGATTTAACAAATGCTTATGATTTTTTAGTTGATGGAAATCATAAAAGTGGAACGCTTTTTCAAGCTAAAAATTAAAGGATAATTCTTGAGTAAAAAAATTCTGTTTATGGGAACTCCTGATTATGCAACAACTATTTTTAAAGAGTTAATTGCAAGTAAATATGATGTAGTAGGATTATTTACTCAACCTGATAAGCCTGTTGGAAGAAAACAGATTTTAACTCCTCCACATATTAAACAGTATTGCATAGATGAAAATATAAGTTTACCTATTTTTCAACCTTTAAAATTAAGGGGAAATGAAGAAGCTAAAAAACAAATTGAAGAGTTAAAACCAGATTTCATTATTGTTGCAGCTTATGGACAAATATTACCAAAAGAGATTTTAGATATTGCTCCTTGTATAAATCTTCATGCTTCATTACTTCCAAAATATAGAGGGGCAAGTCCTATTCAAGAATCACTTTTAAATGATGATTTTTATACGGGTGTTACATCTATGCTTATGGAAGAGGGACTTGATAGTGGAGATATTTTAGGTTTACAGTATTTAAAAATTACTTCTTCAATGGAAGTTAGTGAAGCTTTTGAAAGATTATCTAAAATTGCTGCAAAACTCACAATTACGACTTTAGATAACTATGAAAATATTAAACCTATAAAACAAAATGAATCAGAAGTTAGTTTTTGCAAAAAAATTAAAAAAGAAGATGGTTTGGTTAATTTTTCAAATGCAAAAAATTTATATTTAAAATATAAAGCATATTCTTATTGGCCAGGGATTTTTCTAGAATCAGAATTAAAACTAAAAGATATAAATTTAGTTGAAACAGATTCTGTAAATGAAGAGGGAAAAATATTAGAGATTTCAAAAGATTTTATAGTTATTGGTTGCAAAAAAGGTAGTTTAAAGATTGCTACTTTACAAGCTCCATCTAAAAAAGCTATAAGTTCTGTTGATTATATAAGAGGTCAAAGATTAGAAGTTGGGGATTTGTTATCTTAATTTAGCGTAAAAATTACGCTAAATAAGTAGTATACATTGTTATTGTAAATAGACTTAATAAAACACCTAAAACAAGAGAGTTAATTGCGATTTTCTCATCCAATCCACCTTTTATAGCTAAAACTGTTGCCATAGTCATAGGAGGCATAGCAACTTCAATAATTGTAACTTTTACCCATGTTTGATCGATTCCATAGAAATATTTAAATCCAATTAAAACAATTATAGGAACAACAATCATTTTTATAGTCATTGCTGTTGTTACAATATGAAATCTTGCAAATATATGTTTTAACTCTAATTTCATACCAATAGCAATCATCGCAATTGGTACAAGTGTAGAACTCAGAGTTTGCGAAGTTAATATTAGGAAATTTGGAACTTCAAAATTTTTTGCAAATACTGTTATGAAAAACATTATTGTTGGTGGAAATAAGAATACACTTTTGAAAATAGATTTTACATCATTTTTTTTCCCTTTTCCCCAAGTAATAATAAACATACCAACTGAAACTAATAACAAAAAAGAACCAAATAAATCATATATTAATCCGTAAACAATATAGTCTTGTCCATAAAACGCGTCAATATAAGAAAAACCAATAAATGAGGTATTTCCAAATGTTGCCATAATCATAAATGTTGCAAGATATAATCTATTTAATCTCATTAATTTACCTACAAAATATGAAAGTAAAAGATTAAATAGAATAAAAGAGATAAACATTAAGATAAGTCCAACAATTCTTTCATCAAGTGTTAGTGGATAAATCTTTGAAAAAACAATGGCAGGAAGGGAAAAATATATGATAAATTCAATAAGTTGTTTTGAATTATCATGGAAAATAACTTTAAATAGATATCCTAAAGCTAAATAAATAGCTATTGGTAAAACTGGATCTAACATAATAACCTTTTTTTTATAAGGATTATAATTAATAAAATCTTCTAAATTAATTATGTATAATCCAATAATGAAAATATTAAGACTAAATGAAGTTGATTCAACACATACTTATTTAAAAAACTATATATTAGATAATGGTTTTCTTGAGCCAATATGTATAGTAACTGATTATCAAACTAATGGTATAGGTAGTCGTGGTAATTCTTGGACAGGGAAAAAAGGGAATTTATTTTTTTCTTTTGTTTTTAATAAAAATTATTTACCAGATGATTTACCTTATCAAACAATTTCAATATATGTATCTTACATATTAAAAAATATTTTAAAAAGGCATGGTTCAAAGGTTTGGATAAAATGGCCAAATGATTTTTACTTAGAAGATAAAAAAATTGGTGGGACAATTACAAACTTATCTAAAGATTTAATATATTGTGGTATTGGTTTGAATTTATTAAATGTAGAAGAACAATTTGGAAAATTAGATATAAAAATTGATACAGATAGTGTGTTAAAAGATTATTTTGAAGAATTAGAAAAAAAGATTTTATGGAAGCAAATATTTAGTGATTTTAAGATAGAATTCCAACAAAGTAAAAAGTTTAAAACAACCATAGATAATCAAAAAGTTTCTTTAGAAAATGCGATGTTAAATGAAGATGGTTCAATACAAGTAAACGATAAAAAGGTATTTAGTTTAAGATGACAGAGATAATTTCAATAGCAAATCAAAAGGGTGGAGTTGGAAAAACTACCACAGCTGTTAACCTAAGTGCAGCACTTGCATTAGAAGGTAAAAAGGTACTGCTAATTGATGCAGACCCACAAGCAAATGCTACAACATCACTAGGTTTTCATAGGGATACTTACGAGTATAATATTTACCATGTAATGCTAGGTACAAAAGAATTAAGTGAAATTATTTTAGATTCAGAAATAGAGAATTTAAAAGTAGCTCCATCTAATATTGGTTTAGTTGGTATTGAAAAAGAGTTCTATAAAAACACAAAAGAGAGAGAACTTGTATTAAAAAGAAAAATTGACCCTATTAAAAAAGATTTTGATTATATAATCATTGATTCTCCACCTGCTCTTGGACCAATAACAATAAATACATTAAGTGCTTCAAATTCAGTTTTAATTCCAATTCAATGTGAATTCTTTGCATTAGAGGGATTAGCACAGTTGTTAAATACGATTAAATTAGTTAAGCAAACAATTAATCAATCGTTACAAATTAGAGGTTTTTTACCTACTATGTATAGTTCACAAAACAATTTATCAAAACAAGTATTTGCAGATTTAGCACAACATTTTGAAAATAAATTATTTAAAGTTGATGAGAGTTCGTATGTGGTAATACCAAGAAATGTAAAATTAGCAGAGAGTCCAAGTTTTGGTAAACCAATTATGTTATATGATACAGCTTCTAGTGGAACTAAAGCATACACAAATTTAGCAAGAGCAATTGCTGGTTAATTTTTATAATAGGAAATATTTATGGCATTAGGTAGAGGATTAGGAGAATTATTAGGAGAAGTTGAATCAGCTTATGAGAATTCAACAAGAAGTAGTAACGCAGGTGTAACAAAAATTGACGTATCTTCTATAAAAGCTAACCCGAATCAACCAAGAAAAATATTTGACGAAGAAAAATTAAAAGAGTTAAGTGAATCTATAAAAGAGCATGGTCTTTTACAACCAGTTGTTGTTGTTGAAAATGATGATAAAACATATACATTGGTTGCAGGAGAAAGAAGATTACGAGCTCACAAATTAGCTGAAATTTCTAAAATAAAAGCAATTATTATTGATGCAGATGAATTAAAATTAAGAGAATTAGCATTAATTGAAAATATTCAAAGAGATGATTTAAATATAATAGAACTTGCATATTGTTACGCACAGTTACTAAACGAACATAGTATTACACACGAAGAATTGTCAAGAAAAGTATTTAAAAGTAGAGCATCTATAACAAATACTTTAAGATTGTTACAATTAAATTCATATGTACAACAATTTTTAGCAACGGATAAAATTAGTGCAGGTCATGCAAAAATTATGATTGGACTAACTTCTGATGAACAAAGAATGGTTGCTGATTCTATTGTTGGACAAAAACTTTCAGTTAGAGAAACAGAAAAGTTAGTTAAAGAATTAAAAGAAAGAAATGAAGATAAGCCTAAAAAAGAGCTTAAGCCTTCATTAAACTATAATTTTGATGCTTTAAAAGGCTTTGCTGACAGATTAAAAAAAGAAGATAATTTAAAAGTAAAATTAGAAAAAAATTACTTTAAAATTGAATTTAACTCACAAGAAGATATTGACAAAATTATTAGTTACTTAAATCTACAATAGTAACAAAATCTGCAAATTTACAATCTAATTTTTTCGTTTAATATAATTTTATAGTTAGTTTTGCTAAAATATAGCGTTTTAGTTAAACTAAACTGTAAAAAATATGGAGGAATGAATGTTAGACATAAGTCCTGTATTATTGCTTAGCTCTGGTTTCATCTTTCTTTTAGTTGTTGCTAGACTAAACAGTTGTCTTTTCAAACCGCTTATTAAGCACATGGATGATAGAGCAGCTTCTATAAAGAAAGATTTAGAAGATGCAAAATCAAATGGTGCTGATGTTGATGGATTGTTAGCGGAAGCAAATGATATCATTTCTAAAGCTAAAAAAGAAGCAGCTGCAATTAGAGAACAAGCTTATAAGGAAGCAAAGGAAAGTGCTGATGCAAAACTTGCAAGTGCTAAATCTAATTTAGAAGCAAAATCTGTAGAATTTGCTAAAAACTTACAAGATGAGACTAAAGCTCTAAGAGATTCTTTAGTATCTTCTATGCCTCAATTTAATGAGAGCCTAAAAGCTAAGCTTAGCTCTATTTAATAAGGATTGAAGAATGAAAAGAATTTTATTACTAGGATTAGTAGCTTTAGCTCCGGTTGCATTATTTGCAAGTGAAGGTGCGGAAACAAACTATGATATAGTTCAAAGAACCGTTAACTTTATAATTTTTGCTGCTATTTTATGGTACTTACTTGCTGATAAAATAAAAGCATTTTTGGCCAATAGAACTTTATCTATTCAATCGGAACTTGACAAAGTACAAGAGACTTTAAAAGCTTCTCAAGATAAAGTTGCAGATGCACAAAAAAAATTAGAAGAAGCAAAAAAACTTGCTACTGAGATTGTTGAGAGTGCAAAAGCTGATGTTGATTCAGTTAAACAAAAAGTTGCTGTTGCAGTTGATACTGATATTGCTAATTTAAATAAAAATTTAGATGAGATGATGAAAGTTGAATTGTCAAAAGCAAAAAAACAAGTTGTTACTGAAGTTCTTGAAGAGCTATTAAGTTCTGATAATATTAAATTAACTCAAAATGAGTTAGTAAATATTGTTCTTAAAAAGGTAGCATAATGAATGATTTAATAGCTAAAAGATACGTAAAAGCATTAATTGATGGAAGAGATAGCCAATCAATCAATGTAATTAATGAAAAACTTAACACTATATGTTCAGCATTTGCTGATTGTAAGTTTTCTTCAATTATATCGTCTCCTGAAGTTGCAGATAATGCAAAGGTTGGATTAATCATTTCTTTAGTTGATGGTGTTGACAATGTATTAGGTAATTTTATTAAGTTACTTGGAGAAAAAAGAAGATTAGCATTATTACCATTTATTGCAAATGAGTTAAATACTCAAATTGCTAAAATGAATAATAATTATATAGGTGTTATTTACACAGGTCAAGAATTGTCGAATGACTATGTATCTTCAATTGAAGAACAATTTAGTAAAAAATTTGATGTTAAACTGTCATTATCTCAAAATATTGGTGATTATGATGGAATTAAAGTAGATATTGATGGACTAGGGGTTGAAATATCTTTCTCAAAAGATAGATTAAAATCACAGTTAATAGATCATATTTTAAAAGCAGTTTAGAACTTATAAAGGAGAAATTGAATGGGTGCAAAAATTCAAGCTGATGAAATCAGTTCTATAATTAAAGAAAGAATTGATAACTTTGAATTAAATGTTGATGTAAATGAAACAGGTAAAATCATCTCTTATGCAGATGGTATTGCACAAGTTTACGGTCTAAAAAATGTAATGGCTGGTGAAGTTGTTGAATTTGAAAACGGTGAAAAAGGAATCGCGTCTAACTTAGAAGAGTCTTCTGTTGGTATCGTTGTTCTTGGAAAAGGTGATGGTTTAAGAGAAGGTACTTCTTGTAAAAGACTTGGAAAATTATTAGAAACTCCAGTTGGAGATGCTATGGTTGGAAGAGTTGTAAATGCACTTGGTGAGCCATTAGATGGTAAAGGTGCTATTGAAGCTGCTGAATACAGATTTGTTGAAGAAAAAGCGCCTGGAATTATGGCTAGAAAATCTGTACATGAGCCATTACAAACTGGTATTAAAGCAATTGATGCATTAGTTCCAATCGGAAGAGGGCAAAGAGAGCTTATTATTGGTGATAGACAAACTGGTAAAACAACTGTTGCTATTGATACAATTCTTAACCAAAAAGGTGAGAATGTAATTTGTATTTATGTTGCAATCGGTCAAAAAGCATCTTCTGTAGCTGCTGTTGTAAGAACATTACAAGAAGCAGGTGCAATGGATTATACAATCGTTGTTAATGCAGGTGCTGCTGATTCTTCAGCTTTACAATTCTTAGCTCCATATACAGGTGTTACAATTGGTGAGTACTTCAGAGATAATGGTAAACACGCATTAATCGTTTATGATGATTTATCAAAACACGCTGTTGCATATAGAGAGATGTCATTAATTTTAAGAAGACCTCCAGGAAGAGAAGCTTACCCAGGGGATGTATTCTACCTACACTCAAGATTATTAGAAAGAGCTGCAAAAATGTCAGATGAAAAAGGTGCTGGTTCAATGACTGCATTACCAATCATCGAAACTCAAGCTGGAGACGTTGCTGCTTATATTCCAACAAACGTAATTTCTATTACTGATGGACAAATTTTCTTAGAAACTAACTTATTTAACTCAGGTATTAGACCTGCGATTAATGTTGGTTTATCTGTTTCTAGGGTTGGGGGAGCTGCTCAAATTAAAGCTACTAAACAAGTTGCTGGTACTTTAAAATTATCACTTGCTCAATATAGAGAGTTAGAAGCGTTTGCACAATTCGCATCAGATTTAGATGAAGCTACAAGAAGAGAATTAGAACTTGGACAAAGAATGGTTGAAGTTTTAAAACAAGGTGTTAATAAGCCACTTGTAATTGAAAAACAAATTGTTATCATTTATGCTGGAACTAAAGGTTATTTAAATGACGTTGCAGTTAAAGATGTTGTTAAATTTGAAAATGAATTACACGCATTCTTTGAGCAAAAATATTCAAATATTTTAGAATCAATTAAAACTAAACAAAAATTAGATGACGATAATGAAGCACAATTAAAAGCTGCATTAGAAGAGTTCAAAACTGTATTTAATGCAAAATAAGGATTAGCAAATGGCTAATTTAAAAGAAATAAAATTAAAAATCGGAAGTGTTAAAAATACTCAGAAGACTACAAAAGCTATGAAGCTTGTTTCTTCTGCTAAACTTACTAGAACTAGACAATTGTCAGAGCAAGCTAGAAGTTATGCAGTTAAAATAAATGAAGTACTTTCTGATATTGCTGCTAGAGTGAGTAAAGCTCATGAAGGTGGAAACATTAGTAGAGCATTTGTTAAGAATGATAATCCAAAAACAGTTGATATTGTTTTTGTAACAGCTGACAAAGGTCTTTGCGGTGGATTTAACATGGCAACGATTAAAACAGTTAGTAAAATGATCACTGAGTACAAATCTCAAGGAATTAATGTAAGATTAAGAGCAGCTGGTAAAAAAGGTGTTGAGTATTTTACATTCCAAAAGTTTAGTTTAGAACAAAGAATTTCAGATTTAAGTTCTGCACCTGATTATGATAGAGCTGCTGATTTTATTGATGCAGTTGTTCAAGATTTCAGAAATGAAGTTACTGATAAAGTAGTAATTGTTTATAATGGTTTCTTAAATATGTTAACACAAGAAATGAGAGTAAGAGAATTATTACCAATCGGTTTAGAAAATGTAGAGGCAAGAAATACTGAATCTGCATTAGAAATTGAACCAGATGATGATGAAGAAATATTAGATGAATTAGCTAATAAATATATTGATTTCAATATGTATTATGCTTTAATCGACTCTTTAGCTGCTGAGCACTCTGCTAGAATGCAAGCAATGGAAGCTGCGACTAAAAATGCAAAAGAAAAAGTTAATTCATTAACTGTTGAATATAATAAAGCTAGACAAGCTGCAATTACAACTGAGCTGATAGAGATTATCAGTGGTGTTGAAGCATTAAAATAATTTAAAGGAGCTGCCCGTATGAAAGGTAAAATTATTCAGGTAATGGGTCCTGTTGTAGACGTAGAGTTCAACGGATATTTACCAGAAATTAACGAAGCAATTGAAGTTACATTAGCAGATGCTAATAAAGATAGATTAGTATTAGAAGTTGCTGCTCACATTGGTGATAGTAGAGTTAGAACTATTGCAATGGATATGACAGAAGGTTTAATTAGAGGTCAAGAGTGTACTGCTCAAGGTGGACCAATTAAAGTTCCTGTTGGTGAAGCAGTTTTAGGAAGAATTTTCAACGTTATTGGTGATCCAATTGATGAAGGTGATGCAATTTCTGCTGACGCTCCAAGATGGTCAATCCATAGATCTGCTCCTACTTTTGAAGAGCAATCAACAAAAACTGAAATGTTCGAAACTGGTATCAAAGTAGTTGACTTATTAGCACCATATTCAAAAGGTGGAAAAGTTGGACTATTCGGTGGTGCTGGAGTTGGAAAAACAGTTATTATTATGGAATTAATCCACAACGTTGCATTTAAACACTCAGGATACTCAGTATTTGCTGGAGTTGGTGAGAGAACAAGAGAAGGTAATGACCTTTACCACGAAATGAAAGATTCTAACGTATTGGACAAAGTTGCTTTATGTTATGGTCAAATGTCTGAGCCTCCAGGTGCTAGAAATAGAATTGCATTAACAGGTCTTACAATGGCTGAGTACTTTAGAGATGAAAAAGGTCTTGACGTATTAATGTTCGTTGATAACATCTTTAGATTTGCACAATCAGGTTCTGAGATGTCAGCTTTATTAGGAAGAATTCCTTCAGCTGTTGGTTACCAACCAACACTTGCTTCAGAAATGGGTAAATTACAAGAAAGAATTACTTCTACAAATAAAGGTTCTATTACTTCTGTTCAAGCAGTTTACGTTCCTGCGGATGACTTAACTGACCCAGCGCCAGCTTCAGTTTTCGCACACTTAGATGCAACAACGGTATTAAATAGAAAAATTGCAGAAAAAGGTATCTATCCAGCGGTTGATCCATTAGATTCAACTTCAAGAATTTTATCTGCAGACATTTTAGGTGAAGAGCATTACTCTGTAGCTAGAGGTGTTCAATCTGTATTACAAAAATACAAAGATTTACAAGATATTATTGCAATTCTTGGTATGGATGAGTTATCAGAAGCT
>RRZT010069354.1_pt1 | contig 13118 bp, 11 predicted proteins | sample 2165551 | NCBI WGS metagenome assembly RRZT01 (sample SAMN10456910, study PRJNA506462) | wastewater metagenome | biome: wastewater; feature: sludge; material: wastewater sludge; isolation source: wastewater sludge with Escherichia coli K12::gfp cells carrying plasmid... | place: USA: Moscow, Idaho... | reverse complement strand
TGAGATCATCAACAAGAATTTCGACCTCAGACCGGGAGCGATAATCAAGGAGCTCAGACTGAGAAGACCTATCTACAAAAAGACAGCTGCTTACGGACACTTCGGAAGAACTGACATAGATGCACCGTGGGAAGAACTTGACAAGGTAGATGCTCTGAAAGCGAGTCTCTAACATGAAAAAAATCGTAGTTTTTGGAAGTCCGCACTGACCAGGCTGCGAACCTGTAAAAGAGTTGCTTTTACAAAATGAGATAAAATTCGCATATGTCAATATCACAGAAAGCATGTTTGCACTCAAGAAGTTTCTCAAACACAGAGACAGCAGAGCAGCGTTTGACAGGATAAAGAAAATGGGAGCTGTAGGTATACCGTGCATAGTGGTGGATGGCGAAGAGTTTTATTTTGAGGATCAGATTGAAGAGTTTCTTAAGTCTGTGAAATGAAAAAAGGTATATAATATAAACTTAAGCATTGAAAACCCTTCCAGTTTATTGAGATCAATAAGCGGAAGGGTTTTGCTGCTTTATTTGCAGTGCTTCTGTATCAGTCGGTTGGCCTTGCTTTGTGAAATGGAAAGGTGTTTTGCGAGCTTGTAGGAACTGTTATGCAGTTTATAGCATTCTCTTACTACGAAAGCTTCGTACTGGCTCATATGGTCGTCAAGGGTGCCGTTTTCGGAAATGCAGGTGAAGCTGGTGTTTTTCGCCTGAACGGCTTCTGAAGCGGTGGCAATGTTGCTGCATTTGATTATATCTGGTGGCAGATCGGCTGCTTCGATAGTGTCCTTAACTGACCTTACCATCAGGAATTCAACAATGTGCTCCAGCTCTCTAATGTTTCCGGGCCAGTCGTAAGCTATGAGCACCTTCTTTGCATCAGCAGAGAAACCTGTGTTTATGTCATACTTTTTATTAAAATAGAGAGTGAATGAATCTATAAGTGCTTTTATGTCTTCGGGGTGTTCGGCCAGAAGCGGGATATTTATTACCGCGACAGCTATCCTGTAGTAAAGGTCTTCCCTGAATTTTTTTTGCAGGACCAGGTTATAAAGATCCTTGTTTGTAGCTGTTATTATACGTATATTGGCAGTTTTTGCCTGGGTGGCGCCTACGGGTCGGTAAGTCTTGTCCTGGATAAGCTCAAGCAGCTTGCCCTGAAGGTGGAAAGGGAGCTCGCCTATTTCATCTATAAAAAGCGTGCCTCCATCGGCGATTTCCACGAGTCCTTTTTTTCCGCCTGAAAGAGCGCCGGTGAAAGCGCCTTTGTCATAGCCGAACAATTCCGACTCAATGAGGTTTTCGGGAAGCGCAGCACAGTTTATGGTTATAAACTGATTGGAGCGGCGCAGGCTTTCTGCGTGGATTTTTTTTGCGATGGAGCTTTTTCCGGTGCCTGACTTGCCTAGCAGCAGAATCGTAATATCTCTGTTGGAAATGTTTGTCAGTATGGAATAGAGCTCGGTCATTGACTTGCTGTGAAGCTTCAGATTCGGCTTTTCGAGTTTAAAGGCCTCGATGCTGGATGAAGCTCTGTATTTTTCCAGCTCGTTGCGGGCGTCCTCGAGCTCGTGATTCAGTCTGTTCTGATCGTGCGTTTCGGAAAGAACTCCATATATCGAAGTGATATCAGCAAGGTCATCCATGACAGGTACCAGCTTGAGTGAATATTTTTTGTTTTTGGATCGGGCTTCGCAGTTGACTTCTTTTTTTGTCTTAAGGAGTATTTTAAATGAATTCTCATTGACATCGAAGCTGTTCAGGATTGAAATTATGCTTTCGTGCTCTGAGGCGAGCATATCTTTGAGGAAATGGTTTATGAATGTCAGGTTCCCATCTTTGTCTGAAATAAAGATACCGTTCTCAAGATTTTGAAAAATATTCTTGGATAAATCTTCCGTATCTGACAGTCCGAAAATATAAACGATGCTATCACTGGTATGGTCCTTATGTAAATCCATGGATGACAGGTATGGAAGATAGTATTTTATTGGTTTTCCGGCAGAAATATCGATTTTGAGCAGCCTTGACGCATTGGTATTGTGTGAGATTATGATATTGTCCTTGTCCGTGATTATGATTCCGGCTTTCAGGTTTCTTATTTCTTCGAATCGGTTCATTTGTTACCTCTGAGTATATTTTGACTTGTTTTATTGAATTATAGCATTATTGAAATATTAAATCAAGAACACGAGTTGTTTTTGACTTGTATATAACTCGGAAGTGATGTAAAATATAAGAAAAAATATAAAGGGTGATTTTATGGAATATAATAATTATGATTTACATATCAAGGAACTTATGGATGGATTCAGAAAAATAGAGCAGGAGATTTCTTCGGAAATTGAAGATGTATGCAACTTCATATTCAACAACCCGGAGCTCAGCGGAGAAGAATATGTTTGTTCCGCATTTCTTGCAGATATCATGGAGAGTAATGGTTTTTTCGTTGAAATGAATTACTGTGACTATGATACGGCATTAAGGGCTGAATTTGTTCTGGGGAATGGTGAAGGACCGTGCATAGCTTTTATTGCAGAATATGACGCTCTTCCTGTTGTTTTTTCGGTGGGAAATGAACGTAAAAGTAAAAAGGGGAGCAGCAAGATTATAAAGCCGGGGCATACATGCGGTCACAACTGGATAGCTGCAGCGGCTGTCGGAGCAAGCCTGGGGATTTCAAAGCTGAAGGGGCTGGACGGGCGCGTCGTGCTTATTGGCACTCCCGCTGAAGAAACTGTGGGAAGCAAGGTTGATATGGTGAAAGCAGGAGCCTTTGATGATGTCGATATCGTAATAGAACCTCATCTTGAAAGTTTTACTGATATCAACTGCACTGCGCTTGCGCTTGATGCCCTGGAATTCAGATTTTATGGAAAAGCAACGCATGCAGCGTCATATCCATACAAAGGCATAAATGCACTTGATTCTGTCCAGCTCATGTTTGCCGGGGTTAATGCCCTGAGACAGCAGCTGAGAGAGGATGTGAAGATATGTGGAATAATAACGTCTGGAGGAGAGGCCTCGAATATTATTCCGGACTATGCGTCATGCAGGTATACGATAAGGGCGAAGGACAGGCTTTCGCTTAATGAAGTCACTCAGAAGATCATAAACTGCGCAAGAGGTGCGGAGCTTATGACGGGGGCTATATTGGAGTATGATTTTTTTGAAAACCAGACTGATGACATACTCAATGTGGATATTCTCCAGGAAATCATTAAAAAGCATATGATTGAAGAGGGAATCGGAAATATCAATGACAGCTTTATATACCCTACAGGCTCTTCTGATATTGGCAATGTAAGTCAGGTTTGTCCTACCATGTATTTCGAGATTGACATTGAAGCAGGCCCGGAATTCGCGACACATGAGAAGAATGCTCTTGCTTATGTGAATTCAGAATATGCTTACAGAAAGCTGCATCAGGTAATCAGGATAATGGGCAATATGAGCATAGAGCTGTTTATGGATCTTCCGGGTGTGGAACGCATTAAAAAACGTCACAGGGAGCTCAGGAGCGTTAATTATATAAAATAGAGCATCAAAAAGCCGTTTTTAAGTCGATAATGACTTATGAACGGTTTTTTTCTTATGTTAAACAAAATATAAGTTAAAAACGACTTGTTTTTTGTTGTAAAGATGTTTCGTATAACCCTATATTTTCCTGATTACCTTGAATAATGAAAAATACTTTGTGTCGGAATTCTGAATTTACAGTAAGTTGACTATTCTGACTGAAAATTTTTTTAAAAATTCAAATATATGGCGCGCTTCTTGCTAATATTATTTGGCGAGAAGATACAATATATTTTTGAAAGGAGTACATAATGGAAGCTTTAGATTTGAAAAAACTGAAAAATGAGCCTGGGGAACAGAACGGAGGTAAGAAAAGAAAGAAACTGATTGATTTCGAGAATATTCATCCTTATGTGGTTATTCTCAGCGTAGTTATCGCAGTTTACTTGCTTTGTGTAATTCTACCGTCAGGAACGTTTGATCGGGTAGCAAACGCTGAGGGAGATATGGTCGTGGTTGCGGGTACGTATCATGCAATAGAAAAGAGCATTCCTTCCATATTTGATCTTTTTCTAAATATCCAGCTTGGATATGTCGATACGGCATCTATAACATTTTTTATAATATTTGCATATGCGTTTGTTTATATGCTTACTGTAAATGGAACCATGAATGTAGTACTTGGAAACCTTGCAGCAAAGCTGGGGAAGAAGACGCACATGTTCATCCCTATTTCCATGATGGCTTTTGGAATACTGGGATCTACGGCAGGTCTTTATGAAGAGGTTTATGGATTGATTCCGGTGTTCATAGGAGCGGCGATGGCATTGGGATATGATGCGGTCGTAGGAGGGGCGATTGTTTTTGTCGGCGTTGCTACAGGGTTTGCAGCGGCACTCACAAATCCCTTTACAATCGGGATAGCTCAGGAGGTCGCCAATGTTCCGCTTTTTTCGGGAATGAACTTCAGGATAATCGTATTCGTTGTGTTTGAAATTGCGGTTATTTCATATGTTAGCCATTATGCAAAAAAAGTCAAAATGGATCCTTCGAAATCGGTGCTGTATGGGGTCGAAAGAAGCGTTGTAAACCATATTGAATTAAAATCAGAGAAGATGACATCTGTTCATAAGCTTAGCCTTGTTTCGCTGGTATTCACTTTTGGCATGACTCTATATTCTACCCTTAAAATGGGATGGTATATTGACGAACTGGCAGCGCTGTTTTTCATGATGTTCATATTCGTGGGTTTCATAAGCAGATACAGCCTCGGAAGGATAATGGATATATTCATAGAAGCAGCAAAGGAAATACTCTTTGGAGTAATGACCATAGGCTTTATAAGGGGAGCAGTCCTTACTATGGAAAACTCGGCTGTGCTTGATACTGTAATATATTATCTTTCTTTCTTCCTCGTAGGAACAAGCAGCTACATAACATCACTCGGCATGCTGTTTTCTCAAAACGTTATAAATCTGTTTATAACTGGCGGACCTTCGCAGGCTATGGCTACGATGCCGATAATGGCACCTGTTGCGGATCTGGCTGGTATGGACAGGCAGATTGCAATACTGGCATTTCAATTCGGCGATGGATTCTCAAACATGTTCTGGCCTACTGGGGTAGCTATTGAATGTGGAATAATGGGGATCCCTATGGCGAGGTGGTATAAATTCATGGCCCCGCTGTTTGGGATAATGGTGATATTACAGATAGTGCTGATTGTGATTGCGACAGCTGTCATATGATTCTTCTTATATGGCATAAGGATAACTGGAGGATTGGAAAATGGGATTAAATGAATTAAAGGAAAAAGCAGCTGAGATAGAAAAAAAGCACAGGAAGGAGTTTGAGGAGATATCGGATTTCATATTTAACAATCCGGAGCTCAGTGGCGCGGAATATATATCATCAAGATATATGGCAGATGTAATGCTAAGGCATGGGTTTAAGGTTGAGTTTCCATATCCGGACATGGAAACTGCATTCGTAGCTGAATACGGGGATTGTGACGGGCCGACTCTGGCGTTCCTCGCCGAATATGATGCCCTTCCCGGATATGACACTCCGTCGGGAAACGGACATGCCTGCGGCCACAACTGGATAGCATCAACGATGGCGGGCTGTGCCATAGTGCTTTCAAAGCTCAAGGAATACTTCGTGGGAAGGATACTGCTTATCGGGACTCCGGCAGAAGAAACGTACGGCGCAAAAGTAGATATGGTCAAAAAAGGAGTTTTTAACAATGTTGACGTCATATTTCAGTCACATCTTGAAAGCGAAACCGTCATAGATACAGCGTCGCTTGCCATGAGCTCGATTCAATTTGAATTTTCCGGAAGAGCTGCACATGCAGCTTCATTCCCGGAAGAAGGGATAAATGCGCTGGATGCAGTGCAGCTTACATTTATGGGCATAAATTCTCTAAGACAGCATGTAAAGCAGGATGTGAGAATACATGGCATCATAACCGAGGGCGGTGTGGCAACCAATATAGTACCTTCAAGAGGTGTATGTCAGGTCACTATGAGATCAAGGGACAAGAAGTATCTTGAGCATGTCGTGTCGAGGGTGATAGACTGTGCGAAGGGTGCTGCGATTATAACTGGGGCCGGGCTGGATTATCATAATTTTGAAAATACCTTTGATGACCTGGTAAATGTTCCTTATCTTATGGAAATAATGAAGAGGAACATGGTAGAATCTGGAATCAGCAAATTTACGTCACGGGAAGATGCTCCGCCTCCTGGATCTACAGATATTGGGAATGTGAGCTACATATGTCCCACGATGTATGTAGAGGTCGATGTCGAGGCAGACAAGCCTATGAAATCGCATGAGGCAGAAGCACTTGAATACGTAAATTCTGAATATGCATACAGAAAGATGACTCAGATGATAAATGCTACCGTATACTCTGCTCTAGAGCTTCTTACGGATGAAAAAAAGCTGGAAAGAGTAAGGTTTGAACACAGAAGCTTAATATAATTATTCTTGAATCAAAGGATCAAGCATCTGATTTATTCAGAGCATGGTCCTTGTTCATTTGAAATATAGTTAATATTGCTATTTAAAAAAAAGTTGCACAGTAGTATAATGATGAATAGACGCGAAAAATAAAAAAATATTAGAGTAATTGGGAGAAATTAATGGATCAGATAACTAAAAATTACATAAAGATAGCATTAGCGGGAGTATTCTGGGGTACGATCGGATTTTTTGGAAAGACACTCGAAGGCTATGGCATGAGCTCGGAGATGATTGCATTCTCAAGGCAGTTTGCCGGATTTTCGATACTCTTCATCATATTCCTGATCAAAGACCCTTCTGTTCTCAGGATAGACAGGAAGGGCCTTAAAAGCGCTATGATAATAGGAGTCGTTTCCCAGGGGATATTCAACCTTGCGTATTTTGGATCGATTAAGCTTGTTGGCACATTTACAGCCGTAGTGCTTCTCTATTTCTCACCGGTCATAATGTTCCTTCTTGGAACCTTCATGTATAGAGAGAAATCCAGCCGCAAGAAGGTATTTTCGGTGCTACTCTGCCTTACAGGATGCGTATATGGCGTCACGGGAGGCGATTTTTCAACGCTGCAGAGCAATACGGCTGGGATATTGCTTGGCCTTACAGCGGCTCTGACATATTCGCTCATGCCGGCGCTGAGCAAGAAGACGACGACTATGTACAATCCGTTTACGATAATAATATACAGCTTCATGTTTGGAGCAATCATGCTCATACCATTCGCAAAGCCTGTAGCCTCGATAATGGCAGTGCAGGACAAGGCGGTATTTCTCATAATACCTGTTTTCGGATTTATATCATCAAGCATACCCTACTGCCTGTATATACCGTCTCTGCACAATGTCCAGGTCTCAAAGCTGGGCGTGATAGCATCTATAGAGCTCGTGGTATCGATCGCTATAGCGGTGCTGTTTCTCAAAGAACCACTCAGCGCCGGAAAGGTTGCGGGAGCCGCTATAATAATGGCCTCCATACTGATAATGAACACGAATATAGAGCTGCCGCGCTTTCGCAGGAAATACAGATTTGTAAGGAAATAATGCCTCAGGGGCAGTGATTTGATATTCCATATGATTCGAAAGGAGCTATTATGAAAGTAACAGATCTTACACATATAATCGAAGCCGATATGCCTGTGTTTCCAGGTACGGAAAAGCCGCTTCTCGAAAAAGCGAACACAATAGATAAGGATGGGTTCAGGGAGACTCTTATAACCATGTTCTCGCATACAGGAACTCACATGGATGCGCCGGCACATATTTTTGAAGACGGCGCCACTCTGGATTCATATGATGCGCAGTACCTTACAGGAAGAGGCACTGTTGTGGATTGCTCGGCAAAGAAAGAAGGAGAAGCCATCCTTCCGGAGGACCTTGAGCCCTGCATGAGGGAAATAGAGGCTGCGGACTATGTGCTCTTTTATACTGGTTGGAGCAGATTCTGGGGAGACGACAAGTATTATGGGAGATTTCCTTGCCTTCATATGGACACGGTAAGGCTGCTTGTTCAGAAGAACATAAGGGGTATAGGGCTTGACGTGATATCGCTTGACCCTATGGAGGATGCAAATCTCAGCAATCACAGGAAAGCACTCGCAAGCGGGCTTCTCATAATAGAGAATCTCTGCGGCCTCGAAGAAATAAATGGAAAAGAATTTACGCTCTGCCTTATGCCGCTGAAGTACAGAGATGCAGATGGAGCACCGGCTAGAGTAATTGCAATCACAGAAGGATAGGAAAATGGAGATTATGCTCAGAGAAGAGCTTTCAAAAATATACTCAGCAGTTCCTGAGGGCGACTGCTCAGGCTGCGGCAGATGCTGTCATGAGTCTGTGGGAGCCAGCTTTGCAGAGGCAGAGGTCATATACCAGGATATAAAGTCCATGCCGGCTGAAAAAAGAAATCAGATTATAGAGCGAATACTGGATTATTATTTTGATGTATACCAGATAAGAATGAAATGCCCATTCCTGAGCCCGGAAAACAGATGCGAGATATATGCCTCAAGGCCACTCAACTGCAGAATTTATGGTCACTGGAGCAGGCAGGAGTATGAAAGCAATCTTGACAGGCTGAAAAGCAGCAACAGGGAGATATCGCAGGTTTTACTTGAAAAATATGGGTATAAAGTTAAACAGGACTATCTGGAGTTTTCGATAGGGTTCTGCACGGATTTCAGAGGAAGGCTGCTTAGCAGGGAAGAAAGAAATGAGCTGTATGACTCTCTGATTGTTCTGGATTCAAAGATGTTCGTGAGAAAGGGCCTAAGGCTCGCATATGAAGATAAGGGCATAGTGGAGCATATTGTAGACAGGCTGCTTTCAAAGGAAAAGATATTTGAAATAAAGATGCGTGGTGAGCTTTCGCATGTAATGCGTAAAAGGCTCAAAAATATTGCAATATTAAGAATCGGGGCTGTATAATGTCGGAAATAATTATAAAGAAATGTGAAGACTACGATTATGAAAGAGTAAGAGAGAGTATTTACGGTATACTTGATCAGGCGCAGATGTCTGCCAGGATAAAGCAGGGCATGGACGTAGTGGTAAAGGCTAATCTGCTTTCAAAAAAAACACCGGATCAGTGCGTAACCACTAACCCGGAAGTCATAAGGGCGGTATGCGAGTATGTGGCAGACCACGGAGCTAAGGCGATAATCACGGACTCTCCGGCCGGACCTTATAATGAGAGCGCTCTGCGGGGCATATATGCCAGCGCTGGGATGACAGAGGCTGCGAAAAAATCAGGAGCTGTTCTCAACTTTGACACCGGACATGAGACCGTAAGACTTTCGGGAGCAAAGACCCTGGAAAGGATAGACGTTATAAAGCCTGTCATAAACGCGCATATGATAATAAATGTGGCAAAGCTCAAGACTCATGTCATGATGACGTATACGGGGGCTGTAAAGAATCTGTATGGAGTGATACCAGGGCTTACCAAGGCGGCATACCATATGAAGCTTCAGGAACCTGAAAATTTCGCAAACCATCTTATAGACATATGCGAGTTCGTAAGACCGGACTTTTCTATAATAGATGGGGTACACGCCATGGAAGGCGACGGGCCAAACAGCGGCGAAAAGGTGGAGTTTGGATTTATCCTAGCAGGATCGGATCCATATGAGCTTGACTATGTTGCAAGCACCATGGCAGGAATAAGGGGCTCGGAGATCCCGACTCTTGTGAATGCTAAGAAAAGAGGGCTGCTTAAAGAAGAGGACATAACCGTGATACTTGATGAGGAGGACGGCGAGTATGTGGCTATCGATATGGATGAGTTCAGGGAATATATATCAATCCTGGAGCTGAAGCCTTTCAAAAAACCAAAGGCTGTGAGCGTGAACTTCCTTTCAGGAAGAGTGCCTAAGCGGCTCGAGAGCTATCTTATAGAAAAAAGCAAGTCCAAGCCGTACTTCATTCAGGAAAAGTGCATAGGCTGCGGCCACTGCGTAAGAAACTGTCCGGCCAAGATAATACATCTGGAGGATGGCAAGGCTGTCGCAGACCTGAGCAAGTGCATAAGCTGCTTCTGCTGCCATGAGGTATGCCCCAAAGATGCGGTAGAGATAAAGGTGCCTTTCATAGCAAGGGTTCTCTTCAGAGAAAAAGCAGGTTCAAAGGATTGATCGAGACATAATGATATGGACAATATGATCAAAACAGTATAGAATATATATATGAGGTCATGAAGTGGCCTCATGAGTATTATTTTATTAAATTTATGGAGGGTAAAAATGGACGATGGCGTCGGGCGATTTATTAAGAATTTTTTTAATAGGCCTGTAGGTATTGTTGCTTCTAACTGGAGCACAAAAAAGAAAACTACAAGAATCACTGTTCCTGATGACAGGGAAAGACAGGAAGAGAGTGCAAAGGAAGAGTTTATAAACAGCTTTGAGGATGATGAGAGAATGAAGCTGTATGTGAATGATTTTGAGAGGAATATGATAACGAGGGTGCTCAAGCTCTACGATCTGAGAGCTAGGGATGTCATGATTCCGAGGACATCGGTTTTTGCGGTAGATATTAATGACGACATTACAGATATACTCGATGAGATAATTGAGGAAAGATATTCACGTGTGCCGGTGTATGACAAAGATATCGACAATATAATCGGAGTGCTTCATGTAAAGGACGTGTTCGCCCAGGTAAGAAAAGGAAACCTTGAGCTTGTAAACCTCAGGGGACTTATACGGGAGCCATACTTTGTACATGAATACAAGCCCATAGACAAGCTTCTCATAGAGATGCAGCGAGACAGGACTCATATGGGGCTGATTATTGACGAGTATGGAGGATTTACCGGGATACTCACAATAGAAGATATAATAGAAGAGATAGTCGGAGACATCGATGATGAAGATGACGAGCCTGAGGCGATTCCGGAGATACAGCGAATAAGCGACACGACCTTCAGGATAGACGGGCTTACAAGCATTTCGGATGTGAATGACACTCTTAACCTCGATCTTCCGACAGGCATTACCGAGACTATAGGAGCGCTTCTCCTTGGGGAACTCGGAAAGATTCCGCTGGAAGACAAAGACAAGAGCAGGGCCGTAATCGGAAATGTTGAGCTCAAGGCTATAAAGGTCAACGAAAAAAGAATAATAAACCTTCTTCTGAAAATAAAAAATTAGGAAATTCAGATAAAATGTGCCCGAGATTTTCAGCATTATCAATGTGTTGAATGATTCGGGCGTTTTTTTCGCACAACTGTAAGAAAACTGCACCGATTGAAAGGTTTAAACAAAATGCTGCAGGGTATATTAGATATACAAGAAAGAATAAATAAACAAAAAAATATTTATTCACTTGTTATTCCCTCCTGATATCAAGGGGATATTAATAAGATGGCCATTAAATTCTAATGACATTTACGGAAGGACAGGTGTTGCGAAATAGAAATCAGTATTCCACAAACACAGAGAATTTCAAAAAGAGATACGGTTTATCATTAAAGCTGTTAAATAATTGTATAAGCCGAAGAGCATTATAAATATGCTCAGTGCGTAATAGAGAGTGTATTTGGTAGATTGTATTGAATTTGAAATTCATCAAATCTGTAATCAGTGCGTAAGCTTGAAACGCAGGCGCAACTGAAATCTAGAATCAACTGAAAAAAGTAATTTAATATTTAGCCTGAGTTGAAAAGGAGTACCGGGATGTAAAATTTAGCGGTAGTTTCTTAAAAAAAGAGTTTCTGTTAACCAGGAAAAAGTTAAATTGAAAAGCAACAAAAAAAGAAACAAGATTTTAAAGAAACAAAAATAGTTTTAAAAAGATTCAAGAGTTTTAAAAAGATTCAAGATTATAAAAAAGTGTAAAGAGCTTTAAGAAAATCAAAGAGTTTAATAAGAGCTTTAAAAGAATCAAAGAATCAAAGATTTAAAGATTTAAAGAATTAAAGATTTAAAGATTTAAAGATTTAAACAGTAATGGATCCGATTACGAACAACGATTAAAATAATATTTTAGTACTGTTATAGCAGGTTGATATAAGAAGATGTGTACAGTTTTAAATATTAACTAAGCATTTCTGATTATTCAATATTATGGCCGTAAGAAAAGATAGGACGAACAACTTAATATGAATGAAAACATGATTTAAGGGCTGTTGATGGAGTACATCGGCAGTCCTTATATTAGTGCGCAAAAACATGATTGTGTATATTAACGCCCGGATATGATATAATGGATTCATAACAATAAAAAGGAGGATATCATGACATCGAAATTATTACTTTATCTGGCTCTGCTTGCCGCGGGACTCGTGCTTGGAAGGGCTGGGGTGTTTGGGAAGAAGATGTATTCATCGCTTGACCGTCTGCAGATGATGTGTCTGATGCTGTTGCTGCTTATGATGGGGATAAATCTCGGTTCTGACAGAAAAATCGTGGAGTCTCTGGGCACCATTGGAATAAAAGGGATCATGTTTGGTCTGTCTACTGTTTTATTCAGCATAATTTTTGTAAACATATATTCAAGATTTGTTGTCGGCAGAGGAAAGCGAGGATAATATGACAAAGAAAATTCTGGCAGCAGTTATAACGGGAGCGCTACTTGGATACTTCGTCGTTCCTGAGGAGTTTCTGCAATACATAGGTACTATAATGGATATCGGGCTCTGTGCGCTGCTGTTTTTTGTAGGCATAGACCTTGGGAAAAACAAGGAAGTATTTGTTCAGATAAGAGAGCTGGGCATGGGTATAGTGGCGCTTCCTTTCGTCGTGGCTGCGGGAAGCATATTCGGGGCCATCCTTGTAGGGATTTTTGCCGGATATGCTCCAAATGAGAGCGCTGCGATAGGATCTGGATTTGCATGGTATACGCTCGCTCCCATAATAATCGCGCCATACTCAGCGGAAATAAGCGCAGTGGCATTCCTGTCAAATGTTACGAGAGAGGTGACGGCAATACTTATGATTCCGTTTATAGCTCATAAGATAGGCTATCTTGAAGCGGTCTCCACGACCGGGGCGGCAGGGATGGATACCCTGCTGCCTGTAGTATCAAAGGCTACGGATCCAAAGACTGCGATCATATGCTTTGTAAATGGAGTAGTGCTAAC
>RRZT013024238.1_pt1 | contig 13122 bp, 11 predicted proteins | sample 2165551 | NCBI WGS metagenome assembly RRZT01 (sample SAMN10456910, study PRJNA506462) | wastewater metagenome | biome: wastewater; feature: sludge; material: wastewater sludge; isolation source: wastewater sludge with Escherichia coli K12::gfp cells carrying plasmid... | place: USA: Moscow, Idaho... | reverse complement strand
ATGTTTTTGAACCAACTTGCCGATGATCAATTTAACAATGCTATCAAAGAAGTTCAAAAAATAACTGAACTCGAAGATTTTACAATTGATAACATTCATAAAATTGAAGAGAACAATCAAACATCAATTCGCTTGTATGATGTCAACAATCAACTCATCTATCCTCGAATTGGGTTAATAACATCAGCAAGCACAATTCAATCCGATCTAGACTTAGTGAATCTTGATAAAAATGAATTAAGAGTTACAACAGAGTTCTTAAATATAGAAGGAAATGTCGTATTAGCCCGTATAAGCTATAACGCAAATATGAGAACTGAAGAGGTTCAACAAGTCTTTATTAAGATGATTCCAAGTTTAATCGTAATCGCAATTTTAATGTCACTCTTAGTCTCATATATTTATTCGAAACAAACTGTTAAGAAAATTCAAAACATGAATGATAAAATGCTTTTGATGTCTGACATTAATTACGATGAAGCATATGATAAACAAGATGGGGATGAATTGAGTGATTTAGAAAATCACATCCATGATTTATATGATAAATTAATTTCGGAAATGGAAACCATTAAGAAGTTTGAAATGGATCGTCAGGTCTTTATGAGAGGGACCATTCATGAATTAAAAACTCCGATTATGGTTATGGAGATGCAATTACGTGATTTATTCGAAAGTGAAGATCTAAATGATGATGAACTTGAAAAACTATTATCCATTCAAAAACGTCTGGATGCCATGAGACAACTTGTAAATGGTGGTCTTGATATTTCAAAACTAGAATCAATTACAGAACGTTCAGAAATTGATATTAAAGATTCAATTGATGAGGTCTTAGAATATTATGAATCTATGGTCGAAGATCGAAATTTAAAACTGGATGTGCTCACGACGTCTCATTTAATGATGATGCATGAAAAACATCTCACAACAATTTTATCGAATCTTATGAGTAATGCAATTCGTTACAGTCCTAAAAATTCTACACTGATTATTACTCAAGACAATCAAATCTTTCAAATTAAAAATAAGATTGAAAAAGACATTGATAATTTCGAGTCCTTAAGTAAACCGTTTGTAAGAGGGATTAAAGATGAAGATGGCCACGGATTAGGAATGTACATCGTTACAAGCACCTTACAAAAATATCAATTAAATTATAAATACTATCTTGAAGATGATTACTTCGTCTTTGAATTTGAACTTTAGTAAAGAAATCATATAAAAGTGCACCTCATTAAGAGGTGCATTTTTATATGATTGAATGTCTTGTATAATCTGTAATTCCGGATCCTAACTTTTCATAGAGTTCTCTATTTGTAAGTTTCTTATCAATGACCGCTCTTATTTCCGCATCTGTCGCCCCGATAAATTGAATGAACTCAACGCGTCCATTAGGTGTATCAAGTGAATTGATTTCTTCATCAGCTACAGTTATAAATCCTGTGATATCAGATTTAGCTTGAGTGTCCATACCTGTAGTTTGCCCAGTGTAGATATACTCAAAGGGTCTGAATATTGATCCATCGTTAAAGGTCATTCTCGCAAGGGACTGAAGAATACCACAAATGCCTCTAATTTCTGCTTCTTCATCATCTAATCCCTCTTTAGAAAGTTTTAGTGTAAATTCCATTCCAAATCCGCTATATTCTTTATTATCAGATTCTTTCTCATAAAGTTCACTCAACCCAAAACTAACAAAGTGCCAATAGTCTCCACCATCATAAACACTAATCCCTCTTAAGGGATCATCACCACCTAACTCCCATGATATTAATGTTCCATAATGCTTAGGACTCGTTTGTCCCGGATAACGTCTTAAAAATGCTTCCTCTATTGCGGTCCAACCGTCCATTACTATATCTTCAGACATAAAAAAACCTCCACCTATTGTATGTTTATATTATATCACTAATTCATTCTAAACTCCCTCTATCTTTATATAACCTTTACATCAAGAGCCTATACTTATTAAGGAAAGAGAGGTCATTATGGGAGTCATAAAAAGATCATTACTAAGTATTACACAAAGATTTGGGAAGTCATTAATTTTACTTCTTGTTATATTTTTGTTAGGGAATGTTATTGCGGCAGCAGTAACGGTTAAGGATGCGACAGGTAATGTGGAGCAAAGTATGAAAGAAAGGTTAGGAGCCTATGTATCGGTCGATATGAATGAAGAGTATATGATGCAAGGCAATCCTGATCCAAAGGAATTTACCTTTTCTAAAACTTTGGCAGATCAGTTAGGAGAAAGTCCTTATGTAAGAGAGTATACATACAGTGCACAAAATTCTGTTGAAGTAAAAGGAATGAAAAAGTATGAATCAGATAATCGATCATTTCAAGTGGCTGGAGTTGGCGGCGCTATGGGAAATTACTTTGACTTTGGATTAGTAGCGAATAAAGGAGAAGAACCAAACGATGTGAAAAATGAGAAAGTAAGTATCGTTGAAGGTAGATTTCCAAAGAAAGAGGATGAGACAAAAAATCCTTATGTGATCACCATATCAGAAGAAGTTGCGGAATTAAACGATTTAAAAGTTGGAGATAAAGTAGAACTTGCAATTGGTGTTATTGATAGAGGAAATCCAAATGAAGGATTTTCACAAATGAATGAAATGAAAATCCTTGATGAAGTTGTTCAAGAATATGAGATTGTCGGTATTTTTAAACCTAAGGATGTTGATACTGGTAATCAAATGGATGAAATTATCAATGAATTTTCAAAAAATAATTTATATACAAGTCTTACTGCATTAGAAGAACTTGATAGAAAAGCAGCAGACATTCAAGTGAAAGAAAATGGTGGAAGTGTAGATGATTATTTAACGAACATTTCTCCGACGTTTATTTTAAACTCAGTAGATGATTTGGATGCCTTTGTAGAAGAGTTTAGTTCTTTATTACCAAAAGGGTATAAGTTTAATACATCTAAAGATTCATTTCAAAGTATCGCAAGTTCAATCACAAATATGAATAACTTATCAACGAATATTTATTACTTTGGAATTATCGTATCAATCGTTATTCTAAGTTTAATTATTGTTATATTCTTAAGAGAACGTAAAGCTGAGTTTGGTATTTATCAGGCATTAGGAGAGCCAAGAATTAAAACAATGTTCCAAATTGGATTTGAAATGATTTTTATAACAGTAGTTGCGGTTTCATTGGCAGTCTTTAGTGGTAATGCTATCGCGAAGACGGTCTCTACACAAATGATAGAAACACAACTTTTAGCAGATGAAGAAAGTCAACAAAATGGAATGATGGGTGCAGCAATATCAATTGGTGGTAATGACGTTGAAATGCCAAAGATTACAAAAGAAGAAGTGATTGAAAGTTATCAAGTGAAGATGGATACAGAATATATAATTCAATTTTATGGAGTCATGGTTGGGGCTTCCACAGTTGCGACACTTATTTCAATGATATACATATTAAGACTTAAACCAAGAGAAATCTTACTGTAGGAGGTATTATGTTACAAGCAAACAATTTAGAATTTAGTTATCAAGATGGTAGTCAAACAAGAAAAATATTAGACGGTGTGAGTGCATCGTTTGACCGTGGTGTATTTTATACGATTTTGGGACAATCAGGGACAGGTAAGACAACCTTACTTTCGATGTTAAGTGCCTTAGATGTTCCAGACACTGGAACTGTTACTTATGAAGGTATTGATATTCAAAAGATCGGATTATCTAAGTATCGTAGAAATACAATTGGAATTGTATTTCAACAGTTCAATCTGGTTCCTTATATGAGTGCACTTCAAAATGTGCTCGTTGCTATGAGTATTACAGATAATCAAGTTGGGGGACAAGAACGTGCCTTAGAGATCTTAGCGTCTTTAGGTATTGATAAAGATAAAGCTCTACGAAATGTTAAAAAGCTCTCAGGAGGGGAACAACAACGTGTTGCGATCGCAAGAGCACTCGCAACTGATGTTGATGTTATCTTTGCAGATGAGCCGACAGGAAACCTCGATGTAAAGACACAAAAAGAAATTGTTGAGATTTTTAAAGACTTAACATTAAACCATGACAAGTGTGTTATTGTGGTAACTCACTCTAATTCAGTGGCGCGATCCAGTGATGTCATCTTAACGATGCAAGATGGAAAGTTAGTAGAAAGTAGATAAATAAAATAAACAGAGAATCATAAGTGGTTCTCTGTTTTCTGTATAATGGGGCGACCGACGGGAATCGAAGCAAATTAATGAAACCATAAGTTTAAATAAAAACTATGTAAACTTGAGCTTATTGACACAAGCGCTTACATAACATATTATGACAGTAACGAATAGAAGGGGATAAAGATGAGAGAAAATATAGCGAAGTTTATTGAGGATGATTTTGAAATTGATGGGGATGTAACTAAAGAAGTATGGAATCAAGCAGAATGGTCACCGAGATTTGTGGATGTAATAGGTAATACCCCAGCCATATTAGATACAAAGGCCGCTGATTTATGGAGTGATCAGTATGTTTATTTTGGGTTTTATTGTGAGTCTCCGCATCCGAAAGGAAGTATGACAAATGATGGTGACTTATTATGGTTTGATAATGATGTTGAGATCTTCATTGATGGAAAAGATACGTATTACGAACTACAAGTCAATGCCTTAAATACAATATATGAAGCATTCTATATTTGGCGCGATGCTTATAAAGAAAAGAATATTTATCGCGAACAAGTTGAATTTGATGTTATAGAAAATGATGCAAGAGTATTTGGCGGTAATCATGATAGAACAGGCTTAAATTTTTGGAATGGAAGTCATCCTCGTGGAAACAGATGGGCTTTCTTAAATTGGGAAATGAAAGGGTTAGAAACTGCGGTAAAAGTAGATGGAAAACTCAATGATGATTCAGTGTTATCAAATTCTGTAATGTATGAGATTAAAATTCCATGGAATTCCTTAAAGTGGTTAGGATTAGATAAAAATCTTCCTGCAGAAGATGGTGATGTTTGGAACATATTTTTAGGACGATATGAAAACTTAAGAGTAAATGGAACAGAAGTAGCTGTGGGATGGTCGTGGGACTATATTGGAAGTGATGATAATCATAGACCAGAGTTATTTACCCCAATTACATTTAAAAAATAAGTAAACGTGATTCTAGTAATATTATCACAGTTTTAATTTTTAAAATTTGGTGGAGGCTAGCGGGATCGAACATTGTATTATACATTACTAATCCAAATAAAAGGGCTCGAATCCCTTCGTGGACTCCACTTTCTTTTTAAGATCGGAATCAGTTGGCTCTATAAATAAAAGAAGGAACATATTTTGTTCCTTCTTTATTGATGCTTATCAAAAGTGTTTAGATTTTTGACAAGCCACAGTATTAAAAAACCTAATAGTATCATTACAATAAAAATTATAATTTGCGACATTTGCTTAATTGTAAAAAAGTATTCTGAACAGAATAAGATAACACTTAATAATATTTCGCTAATAATACATGCGATCATTAGTTTAAATAATCTGTCATTTCTAACCATGTGATTCTCCTTCTAAGTTTTATGGGGCGACCGACGGGAATCGAACGCGATTATTCAAAACTGTTTTGATAAATATCAAGAATTTCTGTAATCTTAGTTCCCTGTTCTTTTTCTTTCGAAGAGACATTTTTAAGCTGCCAACCATATAAGAAGTAATCTTTATAGTGTTAGACATAATAGGATATTTATAAGAAAAGGTCCTAAAGTACTAAATAGTCGTAATTTCAAACTTAAATAGTTTTTTGAATTCATCGAATTCAAAATTACCTTCGAAAATTTCTGGTTTAAATAAAAAGTTAGAGAATTCTAAGTTCATTTCAAATTGATCAAGTGATGACATTTTTATTGAATCTATCCAGTGTAGGGTTCCTTCAGTACTCTCTGTTAGATTCCCAGAAAACTCATTTGCGGTGAAAATGAAGACTATTCCTTCTTCTTTATGTTTCCAATAAGAAATACCTTGGAGTCGAGGGTTTAATAATGTTAATCCTGTTTCTTCTTTAAATTCTCTAATGATACATTTGGAAGGGGATTCTCCAAATTCCATGTATCCTCCAGGAGGGGAAAATACGCCGTCTCACTTATTGTTGAATTTTATCATTAGAATTTTATTGTCAACTTTTAAATAACAAGCAGTTGTCAATGTGTAATTTGATGTGTTTGCCATAGCAAGTTTGCTCCTCTCTATATTTTCTCTGATAAGTAATGAACTGATGATTAATGTTTTAGCGCTTTTTATTAAAAAAAGAAAACCAGCTTGTTCTATTAGTGTTATTATCAAAACGAGAACTGTATTTTAGGTCTTGAATGTTCGAGAAATTATCCCAATAGAATACAGAATGTTCATCTCTTCCACATTTTGGACAGGATGATGAGGATTCAGCGTAACGAATTCTTTGTGATTTCATTTCTTTGATAAACCTTAGCCGTTTGTCTTCGGCCCAACTAAAGTCTGCTTGTGAGCATCTTTTAAGCAGTGAATCGAATTCATCATAAATCAATGAGGAAATTAAAAGATTGCCTAATGTATTTGAAGCGATGAATGAATCTAAATGAAACGTAGTAATGTATCGACAATTACATTTTCTACAACTGTATCCAACAATACTATTCATAATTCGACCATCTATCATCCTGAGTTGATCTTCAGTTATCTCGATATCATCCAATAAGTTTTTTGCTAACATAGAGTTTACAGAAAGTAAATTGAAAAACAATGTATTAAACCATGGTTCACCAACTTCACTTATTTTGTTTCGGTTTTGGCTGCTTATATAAACATCATTTAAGGATCCCATTCCACCAAAGCCACTAAGAAAACTTGCGGCTGATACCTTAGGATCAGAGCGTTCAATCTTATCGTCAGTCCAACTTTTCCAATGTTCCCATTCCGCAACTCCAAAAAGGTTCTCAAGAGCAATCATGCCTTTAATGTAAATGTCGTGTGTACTCAACGTCATAGATTCTTTTTCGATAAGCTTGTCTTTTGTATTTTCACTTAAATAGAATTCAAGAAAGAAACGATCAAAGTTCAGTGATTTTTTACTTAGAAGGGAAATGTAATTTGTAGTGACATCGTCTTTAAGAATATCAGGAGAAACAATGCTTAGTTTTTGAATCAAATAAGTAAAATAAAAAACACGGCTATCGTAAATCGCGTCATAGTTCCATTTTCCTTTATTTTCCTTGAATTGCCACTTTCCATCAACGTACTCATCATAATCATAGTGCCACTCACCCAATAATAAATTCCTATTATCAACTTCAAGTTCAGTTCCAATGTTCCAAAGTATCTTCTTTATGATTCTAATTTTTGCATCTTCTTTATTCTTCGTTAAAATAGTTGTAAATAACTTTCCGCGATCACCTATGGATATAACATAATATCCATAGTCTTTAGAATATCCTTTTACTGAACTGAAATATCTATTTTCGTTTATTAACTCATTTTCGATAAAGTGAGCGTATTCGGCAGGGACATTGAATTTACGACATTCATGTTTAACTTCTTCAACTAATAGCTCCCAGTGTTCTTTCTCATAAGATGTCATTTTGTAAATTCTAAAACGTTCTGGATTAAATTCATTCATTATGTCCCTCCTTAGTATTACTTATCAATATTATACTCTTTTCTTCGAAAACAAAGACAGATAGTTCTAGATATAAGAACTATTATTTACTTTAGTTCCTTCGTAGCAAAAACTCTAGTATTTTTCACACAATTAAATCATAGAGTTTCAGTAATCTATTACCTTGATTCCATCTAATGCGTACCAATATCTAAAATGATTTTTTAGCTTGAAGTAAGTGAGACAAGAGCTTTTCGTAATATATAAAAATGGTGCAGATCCCTTCATCCGCATCTGACTGAAAACTTGTTACTGATAATTGTTTATATTGTTTTGTAGTATATCTACAAATAATCCGACATGATATCCATCTGTCACAGCGTGGTTAACTTGAATCGCAAGAGGGATTGTTATCTTGTTATTACCCTTTGAATACTTTCCTATGGTGAATATTGGAAGAAGAAATTTATTGCCTTTGGGAAGGTGTAGAGAAAAGCTTGTGAACTCAACCCATGGGATCATTGAAATATCGAATGTGTTAATTGGTTTATCACTTTGGGGAGACATTGTTGTGCTATCTTTGTATTTATGGTTAGTCTTGATAAAATTTGAACTGAAGTGACTTATGTCATGATCAAATTTAGTCCAAAGACTTGAGAAACTATTATCCGATTTTAATACAGTATATGCAGGTTCTAAAGAATCAAAAAGAACAAGTTCATCATTAATGATTTGATATCTAAATTCTTCTAAACTGTTTACAACTTGTGTAAGTGCGTGAACGAAAAGAGCATAGAGTTTGATGTTATTATCCTTACTTTATTTATATAGGTCAGTGATATCTAGATGTGTTACTAAAGAATATGAACAAGGGATATCATTTATATAAGTGTTGTAGTAGTCTTTTCTTTTCCAGTTCTCTATATCTATTACTGTGTACATTGTGTTTTTCTCCTATAAATAAAAACACCAAACTAATTAGCTTGGTGTTTGATTTATTAAATGGCGTCCACGAAGGGATTCGAACCCCTGACCGTCCGCTTAGAAGGCGGATGCTCTATCCAGCTGAGCTACGTAGACAGTTGTAACGCTTATTAATAATATACTATTTCATTAATAAAATCAAGTCCTTAAGTATGGTATAATTACTTTATTAGAAAAACTGTTGTTTAGGAGCGTGTGAAGGCTATGGAATATAAGATAAAGTATCACTGGGAAGTGGATGTAAGAGAAATGGTAATTTCTTATCTTTCTTTTTACTATAAGCGTAACCCTTATGTATTGTTGGAAAAAGAGAATGTTGACGAGAATATGAAATCTGTCTTAATTAAGATATACAAAATAATTGATCATAACATTGATAAAACCACAGATACTCATGAAAGATTTTTTAAGCCACTTTTAAAGGAAGACGAGAATAATGATATTACTCTAGCACAGATGGCTCTTATAGAAAGCAGTGAGTTCAACAGTGTTCGTCATAGTTTATCTCATTTTTGGGATCAAGACTTTGAAGAGAACCAGGACCTTATTAATTTTGTGAACAAGGAAGATTTAGATTTTGAATTAAAGTTTAATGTGCTGAACGTTTTACAAAACCATGAATCTTTATTGGAAGAAGTCCTTGTTTGTGTCAGTGATGTCTTAGAGTATGAGGATGAACTTTTATCATTATGTGACGAGGCCATTGATATTATGAAAGGTACATTAAATGATGACTATGTTGCGGCAATCTTTGAATATCTTAAAATTGATCTAGCGGGATGGAAGGATATCGATATTTATCCAGATATGGTACGTTACAGTAGCCTTCAGATTATTGCTCGAGAAGAGAAGACGATGATTAGGTGGGGCGCTTTTGCAGTTCGTAGTTTTGAAAATGAAGTCACGATGAGTGAGCGTGAAGAAAACTTTTTAGATGTGAGTAAGATGTTATCAGATCCAACGAAACTTGAGATTGTTAAGTATTGTTTGGATAAAGAACGATATGCAACTGAAATTGCGGAACACTTGAGTTTAAGTGGGGCAACAGTATCCCATCATATGAATATACTAACGAGTAATAACTATATGACGATTAGATTAGATAAAAAACGTATTTATTATAAGACAAATGTGAAGAAGATTTTGAATCATATATCATATATTAATGATTTATTAGCTGAATAAGAAAAAATAAGAAACACACCAAAGAATCAGAACTATGCATGATAGGTGTGTTTTTGTCATATTTAGGTTATAATTATTTATGCTTAAGGACTATGTTTTAGCACTCATCTATTGACAGTGCTAATCATAGTTGTTATAATAGAACTAATGTAGGAGGTATTTATGAAAAGTACTGTTAAAAATTTAGAAAAATCACAATTAGAATTAATCGTAGAAGTTAAAGGTGAAGCTTGGACTAAAGCTCAAGAAGAGGCTTTCCAAAAAGCACTTAAAAATTTAGAAGTAGACGGATTTAGAAAAGGTCAAGTACCAAAAGCTGTTGCGAAAAAACATGTAAGAAATGAAGCGTTAATGTTAGATGCAGTTGAATTAATTGCTCAAGAAGCTTTAATTGCTGGTATTGAAGATAACGATATCGAATTAGTTGCTACTCCAGAATTAAATGTTGAAGCAATTTCTGATACAGAAGTTAAGTTAAAATTCATCTGTACTGTAAAACCTGAAATTAAAATCGGAGAATATAAAGATTTAAAGATTGAAAGACCAGAAATTACAGTAACTAACACTGAAGTAGATGAAGAGTTAGTTCAAATGGCTGAACAATTCGCTGAGTTAGTATTAAAAGAAGAAGCACTGGCTGAAGGAGATACAGCGATCATTGACTTCAAAGGTTTCAAAGGAGATGAAGCATTTGAAGGTGGAGAAGCTGAAAACTTCGCTTTAGAAATTGGATCAGGACAATTCATTCCAGGATTTGAAGAACAATTAATCGGGTTAAAAGCTGGAGATAAGAAAGATGTTGAGTTATCATTCCCAGAAGACTATCACGTTGAAGACTTAGCGGGGGCTCCAGTAGTATTCAAGGTTGATGTTCACGAAGTTAAGGTTCGTCAAGTTCCTGAATTGAATGATGACTTTGCATTAGATGTAGACATTGAAGATGTTAAGAATTTAGAAGACTTAAAAGCTCACGTTCGTTCTGAAATTGAACATAATAAAGAACATGAAGCTGAACATGAATTCGAAAATGAGTTATTATCAACAATCGTAGACAATGCTGAAGTAGATATTCCAGATGCAATGGTTGAGCAAGAAACAGATCGTATATATGAAGATATGAAGATGCGTATTGAACAACAAGGAATTCCTTTTGATCAATTCATCGCGATGACAGGTCAAGATGAAGCAGGATTAAGAGAAAACATTACGGAAGATGCATACCGTCAAGTTAAGTTAAGATTAGTATTAGACGAAATCTCAGTTGTTGAGAAGATTGAAGTAACTGAAGAAGATGTTGAAGCAGAATATAAACAACTTTCTGAAATGTACAACATGGAATTAGAGGAAGTTAAAGACGCTATTAGCGAACAAAACATTAACTATGACTTACGTATTAGAAAAGCCTACGACCTTGTTAAAGAATTAAACTAAGACGCTCTGCGTCTTTTTTATCCAAAAGGAGGTAAAAAATATGGAAGAGTTAAACAATAAAATAAATATCGATAATCTAAATCGCATTCCAACAATTGCGACTCGAGGAGTTATGGTTTTCCCTGAGCAAGAAATTTTAATTGAAGTTGGAAGAGAGAAAAGTTTAATTGCGATTGATAAGTCGATCAATGATAATGATAAATATGTATATTTAGTATCACAACAAGAAATTCTTGATGAAGACCCATTACTTACTGATTTATATGGGATAGGTAGTGTTGCTGAAATTATCAAGGTGAGTCAAGAAGACGGTTATTCACAACTAACAATTAAAGGATTGAGTCGTGCTCGTCACATTCGAATGGAAGAAGCAGAAGATACAATTTTCTCCGATGTAGAGTTATTAGAGGATTATATTCCTAATGAGTCTGAAGCGGATGACTTAGTGTTAATGATTGCTCGTAATTTTGATGAGTTTATCAATAACTTCTTGAAAAATCACAATTTACCAGAAGGTACAGTTGAGAGAATGACTAATTATACGAGTCCTGCAAATTTATCAGATTATTTCGCACAAATTTTACCTATGCCTTATGAAGAACGTCAAGAGTTACTTGAAACTCTCAATGTTAATGAACGCTTGTATGCTTTACTTGAAAATATGAGTGCTGAAACTGATAAGGTATCCATCGATAGTGATATTAATAAAAAAGTGAAGGATCGTATTGATGAATCACAAAAAGAATATTACTTACGTGAGAAGATGCGTGCGATTCGTGAAGAGTTAGGAGATGTATCATCAGGAACAGATGATATTGATGATCTACGCGAACGTGTAGAGAATAATCCTTACCCTGAATCAATAAAGAAGAAAGCGTTAGATGAAATCAAGCGTTATGAAATGGTTCCACCTGCGAGTGGTGAATCTGGAGTTATTAGAAACTACTTAGATTGGTTACTGGATGTACCTTGGTGGCAAGAAACAACTGACAATGACGATCTAAAGCTTGTTGAACAAAGACTTGATGAAGATCATTATGGATTAGAGAAAGTTAAAGAAAGAATCTTAGAGTACTTAGCGGTTAAGCAAGTGACTAACTCACTTGAAGCACCGATATTAGCCTTAGTAGGGCCACCTGGTGTTGGTAAGACTTCACTCGCGAAATCTGTAGCAAGAGCACTTGATCGTGAATTTGTTAAGATTAGTTTAGGTGGGGTTCGAGATGAAGCGGAAATCCGTGGACACAGAAGAACGTACTTAGGTGCACTTCCAGGTCGATTCATTCAAGGAATGAAGAAAGCTGGAGTAACTAACCCAGTATTCTTAATTGATGAAATCGATAAAATGGGAGCTGATTATAAGGGAGATCCTTCAAGTGCGATGTTAGAAGTACTTGACCCTGAACAAAATGATGTGTTCAGTGATCACTACTTAGAAGAGCCTTACGATTTATCAAATGTATTATTTATCGCAACCGCGAACTATTTAGGAAACATTCCTGAAGCCTTAAGAGATCGTCTTGAAATTATTAATTTATCTTCATATACAGAAGAAGAAAAATTAAACATTGCGATTGATCACTTAATTGCTAAAAACTTAACGTTAAATGGACTAACTGCTGAACAATTTGATATCAGTGAAGATATGATTCGATTCTTAATTAGACACTACACTAGAGAAGCTGGTGTACGTCAATTAGACCGTGTAATCTCTGCAATTGCTCGTAAGAGTATTCTAGCGATTACTAAGGATAAGAAAGAGAAGATTGTTATAACTGAAGAATTAATTGTTGATTGGTTAGGACCTGAACAATTTGAGTATGGGATGAAAGAAAAGAAAGATCAAGTTGGTGTTGTTACTGGTCTTGCTTATACACAATATGGAGGGGACATCTTACCAGTTGAAGTTACAACATTCGAAGGTAAGGGTAGATTAATCATT
>RRZT011065890.1_pt1 | contig 13123 bp, 11 predicted proteins | sample 2165551 | NCBI WGS metagenome assembly RRZT01 (sample SAMN10456910, study PRJNA506462) | wastewater metagenome | biome: wastewater; feature: sludge; material: wastewater sludge; isolation source: wastewater sludge with Escherichia coli K12::gfp cells carrying plasmid... | place: USA: Moscow, Idaho... | reverse complement strand
GCACTGGAAGAGAAGGAAAATGAAAAAAATAGGGCCATCGCAGCAAGAACATGCAGAAACTGCGGTTTAGAAAATGCGGAAGGAAGAAAATTTTGCCAGGAGTGCGGTACAAAGCTCGAGCAGTTCACTTCAGTTGTTTGCTCAGCTTGTGGAGAACAAAATGATGACGGCGTTAAGTTCTGTGGGAACTGCGGAAAAATGCTGTATTGATGCAGGAGAAATGAAATGATGAAAAAGATATTGATCTGGATTACCGTGCTTATGCTTGTATCGACTGCTTCTTTTGGAGTGAGCCGTTACAGGGAAGTGCAGGTACTTTTGGTAGATGATATGCGGATTACCGTCAATGGAGAAGAGCAACAGATAAAAAACATGGATGGTTCAACGCTGTCTCCGATCAGCTATCAGGGGAGAACCTACCTTCCGGTTCGTGCGGTGGCAGATTTGGTGAACTATGAGATCCGCTGGGATGGCGCCTCAAGAACGATTTCAATAACCTCTGCAAGTAACGGAGATGAAGAAGAAGGGTCGGGCTATGCCAGTATAGCGGCAGCGGCATACTCTGCAGGGAAGGCATTGAGCGGCAGAGATTATGAGGCCTTATCGCGATTGGCTCATCCTGAAAAAGGAGTACGGTTCAGCATCAACGGAAAAGTGGAAGGCGAAGTAGACATCGTCATAAAAAAAGACGAATTTGCGAGCAATGATATTGGCGGGAAACAATACAACTGGGGTGTTGAGGATGGATCTCCCGAACCGATGATTAAGTCAGTCGATGCCTTTATGAGTCGGTTTAACAAGGACTTTGAAAATCCGGTACGGGATGGCTGGAACGAACGAGTTACCGGATATGGAATTAAGGAACAGCCTGAAAACAGTGTTACGGTAATTGAAGGGGCAGAACGCCTTTATTCAGGATGCGAGTTTGTCGAATTCTACTTCGAAGGAACATCGGGTCAAGAGTTTGACTGGGACAGTTATATTATGGTATTCGAGCTATATGAAGGTCAGTATTATCTCGTCGGGATTTTGCATAATTATTGGTTGATCTAACGGGTCAAAGAAATATTTTTAAAAGAGGAGAAGGAATCAATGAGAATGAAAACAAAGCTTTTGTCAGTGGGAATCCTTTTTGCTGCAATGCTGATGACACAGCTCATGCCGGCTTATGCAGCCGATGGACCAAGTGCTGTGATCAGTGCAGGCAATGGAGTGACCTTTGCTGTTAAAAAAGACGGAAGCCTATGGGCTTACGGGAATCCGAAAAGCGGTGTCGGGATAGAGGCATCGGAAACGATATCCTACCCTGTCAAAATCCTGGATGACGTAAAATCCGTTGTTTCAAATGAAATGACAGGGTTCGCGATTAAAAAAGACGCTTCCTTATGGGCATGGGGGGAAAACAACGGCAAATATGGAAATGGAAGTTCCGATGACAGCATCGTACCGGTTAAAATCATGGATGATGTTGAAATGGCAGCAACTGAAAAAGAGTATACGCTGATCATCAAAACAGACGGATCTTTATGGGGCACCGGCCAAATTCCGGGCATGATTCCCGGACATGGCGGTACGACAATCTACGAATTTAAGCCCATCATGGCTGGAGATAAATTTAAATTCATCTCTGCATGCGGCTATTATGCCATGGCGATTAAGCAAAACGGAGAACTCTGGGCCTGGGGAAATAATGACTATGGTGCATTGGGAACCGGTGGACTTGAGGGGGTTGATTCCCCTGTCAAGATCATGGAAAATGTGGCCTTTGTATCAACGGACAGCTTTAGCTCCATGATCGTCAGAGAAGACGGCTCCCTTTATATGTGCGGCACCGGATACAACGGAAAATTTTATGACGGAACCACTGTCGTGACGAAAATCAACGGGGACGGTTATGTAAAATCACCGATGAAAATTATGGATCAGGTCTTATATGCTGAGTCCAATGGGAGCCGGTGGTTTGCGGTGAAAAGAGACAATTCGCTCTGGGGATGGGGATCGGATGGACAATTTGGTCTTCTCGGCAGTCTGTCAAAGAATACCATGATCCCTGCAAAGCTCATGAGCAATGTCGGTTATATTTCTGCCGGATCGAGGCATATTGCGGTACTGAAAACGGATCAGACTCTTTGGACGGGGGGGCAAAATGCAACCGGCGGTATCGCAGGGCATGAAGCAGCATATAAGACTTACCCGATGCAGCAGGATCTGGAAGACCTTATGGATGCGCCGGCGCCCTGGGCACTTGAGGAGATCAATGCAGCCATCGAGAAAGGGTTGATTCCGTCTGAACTGCAAAATGATTATTTGAAACCCATTACTCGAAAGGAATTTTCAAAGCTAGTGGTGACGATGATCGAAAAGAAATCGGGAAAGAACATTGCCGACTACATTGATGAAAAAGGATTGAGTTTGCCGGGGCAATCGCCGTTTACTGATGTGAATGATCCTTATGTCAATGCAGCCTACAGCCTTTCCATCGTCAACGGGATCGGAAATGACCTGTTTGCTCCCGACCGGACGATCAACCGGCAGGAAGCGTCGAAAATGCTGACTGCAACTGCCACTGCGCTTGGTTATGAAACAGACGCGGCGATGCCTGTCTTTGATGACGGGGACAAGATCGACCAGTGGGCAAGGCCTTATATCGGCTATATGGTTGAAATCGGCGTAATGAAAGGTTCAAACAATCGATTTGACCCGAAGGGAACATATGTTAGACAGATGGCATTTGTTACCATGAACCGTATCTTCGATAACCTGCAGTAAGCAAGGAGACATAGCATGAAGAACGTAACGATAACTTGCTTGATCATCGTCATGATGTTCGTGCTGTCGGGTTGTGAGAATAAGTCATCGCAGAATGTTCCGATGCCGCCGAGCGCTGCCGGCGCTGAGGACAATGCCGAAATCACCGAAAATATTGACAGCATCATTGAAGACCTGTCCTCCCAGCTGGGAGAGCCTCCGGAGGATGTGATCGGATTTTGTGCAGGCTACAAAAGAAGAAGTGCCATCACACCCGCTGAAAATGCGGCACTGTTGAAACTGTTCCGTGAAAAATCAAGTGGGTTTGCCTTTTATGATATGGGATGTTCCCAAACGATGACAGCCGAAGATATGCTAACCTACGATCCGGATTCTGAAAATAGTAAAGCGACTGGATATGGATCGGGAAACAACATTTGGATCGGCAAAGCGGGTTTCAATAAGTACGACCGTCTGGGCAATCTGGAAGAGAGCATCAACAAGACAGCATATGACGTAGTCAGTATTGACAAGACAATCAAAAAGGCTACCACAGAAAACGCACAAGCGGAGATAGACAGGGGCAGCATTTACGCATATTGGATCATCAGCCTGCCTGACGATAATGTTTTGGAGGGAATCGTTTATGACAAAGGAGCTGACGAGAAGCGGGAGCCTGTAAAAAAAGGGATTCTGCATTTTGAGAGGGTAGGTCCGGGTCCTGATTCCATTGATTTAAAGGTTAATGTGAACGGCAGCGGCAAATACAAAACAGACGGGGAATTGACGGCAGGCCACTATAAAGTCAGCTTTGATCCAAAGGACGGAAAAGGCGAAAAGTTACTGAATAATAACTGGCTCTACATTCCGGGGGATACTCCGACACAAGACTGGGAAGTGCTTGTAAGAAATACGTATCAAATCATCTATGATTTCAGGCATACAAATGTCAGTGACAGGAGCGTCGTTTTTGAAGCGCATATAGAATGGCATGATATTCCCATTGACTGGACGGTTGAATCGGAGGAGGCTTTTGATTTGGGAACCAGTCTCAGCTATCAGGGATTGTATTGCCTGATCTATGAATACTTTGAAAACAACCCGGCGGCACTGGAAAATTACGACGACAATGACGATGAAAGCGAAACGGAGAGCCTGCCCGGATACGCCCCCAGTGTTTTAAAAGTAAAGGCTCCGGTGGTTGACGGAAGTACCGCTAAAATAACGCAGAACCCAACCGTATCCTTTTTCCGCGGCGCTAAGGACGGTATTTATTTGAAGGATGCCTATTATATCAACCTCGAGTATAATGTTGCAATGGTTGGATATGGTCAAACCATTGAGGTTCCGCTTGAAATCGACATCAACCCGCTGCCGTACAAACAGGAAGCGTTCTTTGAAAAGCAGGGGTGGGGCATATTATCCCGGATTGCCAGATTGGACGAAAAGGCTGCGGAAGCTTTGATCAATGACGGGACGCCGCTGTCGATCTCATACACAGACAGTGAACCCAGCAGTAAAAAGCTTACGGTAGTCATCATGCCGGAGGATTGATGGGAAAAGCGATCCTGACAAGGATGCAAGAAAATCACAAATAAAAATAATTAGTGCCGTCAGGAAGACGGCGAGGAAAGGAGTAAAGAATGAAAAAAATAATCTTAATTTTAATGGTTCTGATGCTGATTCTGACGGGTATAGGATGCGGGGATAAGGAAGCGGAAAGCCAGAATACTCCGGAAGATCTGGTGAAAGAAGCGGAGCAGACAAAAGAAGAAGTGGAAGCAATGTACGGCTCGCAGGAATATACATGGCCAAGCGAAGCAGATGCGCTGGGAGTTCCGGAATTAAAAAAAGGCAAAATCAATGGGCTGGGCATTACGGATAAAGGGGTAGCCATCGGTTACGAAGGTCTGACAAGAGATGATATCGAGGACTACAAAGAGCTGTTGCTCAAAGAAGGCTTTGCTGAGGGAGAGGAATACCCCGGAGGCGGCATTTGGAATTATGTAAAAAATGAAAGTGACGGGGCCATTCAAATCGCAATCGCATTTGGAGGAGATGACGGAGCCGCATCGATTGTCATCAATCCAACGGAAGGCAAACTTGCAGTTTTAGACAAAACCACAGAACTGAAATGGCCGGATGCAATTCCGAAAGAAGTGCCCGTATTTTCCAAAGGAACGATGTTAAAATCCTTTGGCGATTCCACGATGTCAACGATAGAATATAAAGACGTTAGTCAGGCTGATGTGGATGCCTATAAAAAGGCATTAGCCGGTGCGGGATATGAATATGACGAGGAAGACTCCTCAGACAACAGCAGTCAATTTGAGAAGACGGATCAGGCCGCAATGTCTATTACGATCATCGGTGTTGATTACAATGATGGGTATTTGACCTTGGTGATTGGTTCTTATTAAATCATTAGAAAATGAAAGTCTCTGCTCCAATTCGGTGCAGAGACTTGTATTCCCGATTCTATGATGATAATATGACAATAAAAGCGGAAGAAGGGAAAAGATGCCTAACTATATACTTTCGACGGTCATGGCCATTACTGCATATGTTGTTTGCGCAAGTTTTGTTCATACCTATTTTTTTTCCAAAGCCAAAAAAGGCTGGCTTCTTGTCAGCTATATTGCTGTGGCTTTCTGTATGCTGTCATGGCCGGCTACTAAACTGTTGGAGATCGTTTCTCCTGCTGCCGCAATTGAGATGTTCTACATACGGCTCCAGTATGGCTTAGCACTTTTTTTTATCACTTCTCTGATTTTTTTTATTTGCATGCTGATCCCCAAAAAGTCGCATAAAAGAACTGCGATATTGCTACTATGCACTGGAATTCCAACGGTTTGCGGACTGATTGCAATTTATTTTGCGACGCTGTCCGCAGTCTGGAATACCTATCTGTTGATTTTACTGTTCTCAGTTCTGACCTTGATACTATTATATTTTAAGAACAGCATTTTTCCTGAAATAGAAATTTCCTTGGACGATATGATTGAGAATGGCGAAGACAGGGTTGCCGTTTTTGATTTAAACGGCAATCTTGTTGATATGAATCTGCGATCTTTGGGGGAAGCTTTGATTCCGTCGGACTGCATGACACTGGATTCTTTTTTGCACACCATCAATCGATATTCAAAACAGGGTGTAATTGAATCCTTGGCCGATCGCCCCTATGAAAACGAAATATGTATTGAATTGGATAACATTATCACTTATTATATTTTTACAGCTGACACAATTAAAAATAAAAAGGATGAAAAACTGGGAACGGTTTGCACCTTTAGAGATATTACGGAAAATAAACTGATATCAATAGAATTGGACAAAAAAAACAGGGAGCTTCAAAGATTAAATAAAGAGCTGGGCGCCTATATCAGAATAGCCGACAGCCTGGAAGAAGAAAAAGAACGGGCCCGTATTGCCCGCGAGATCAACAATACCATTGGTCAAAAATTAACAGAAATACTACTAGTGCTTGAGGTTATCAAACTGACCAATCATCATGATGCGGAAATTTTTGAAGGACCTTTAAACGAGGTGATTGACAGCTGTCGCCAGGTGCTGGGGGAAATTCGCGTTGTCGTATCAAGACTCATACCGGAAAAGAATAAGGGGGGAAAGCAATTTGGTCAAAATAGCGATTGCCGATGATCAGGTTCTGTTCAGGGACATGCTGAGCATTATTTTGACGCAAGACCATACGTTTGAAGTCATCGGAAGTGCCGGCGACGGAAATGAGATCTTGCAATTGTGTGACGAAGAGAAACCTGATATTGTCCTTCTGGATGTAAACATGCCTGTTGCTGACGGGATTTTTGCCCTGTTAAAGATAAAAGAGAAATATCCTCATATGAAAGTGATTATGCTGACAACTTTTGAGGAAGAAGATTATATACTAAATGCATGTACGAATGCCGCCGACGGATATCTGTTGAAAGATACGAAGCCCGAGACACTAATCAATACTATTAAGTGTGTCAATGACGGTTTGTTTGTCATGCACCGAAGCGTCCAGCAATGTATGGTAAAACAGCTTGCGAAAGCACTTCAAACAGAAAAAATAACTGAAATCGCAGATGAAAGATTTGATTTTGATCCTATTGACCTTAAAATACTGAAGCTCCTTTCCCTGGGAAAAAGCAATGCGGAGATAGCACAAAGTCTCAACTATTCGGAAGGAACCATTAAAAATCGTATTTCCCGTATGCTTGATATTACGGAACTGAAAGACAGAACACAGCTTGCCATATTTGCACTTCAAAACGGAATTATCTAATCTGATTTCAGCGGAACGACTGCACTGATCGTGAATCCGCCTTCTAAAGAACCAAAATTTATTTTTCCTTTTAAATCTGAAACGATTCGTTCCTCCATTCCGGAGAGACCAAATCCTTTTTTTATTTCGGAACAGCCGATCCCATTGTCAAAGATGTATATCTCTAAATGTGTGCGCAAAAGTCTGAGGATTATATTGATTTTTTCGGCTTTACCGTGGCGGACAGCGTTTGTAACTGCTTCCTGGCAAAGTCTTATAACAGCATCCCGTATGTGCTTAGGCGGTTCTATTTTGCTGCCTTGAATGGTCAGGTTAACATTTTGTCCAGCGAGATTTGTTTCTGTTACTAATCTTTCTAAACCGGTGATCAGGCTGTTATTGTGCGATGCGGTATCCCCGAGTGAATCTAGCAGGTCTTTGTCCATCTGCTCTTTTGCTTTTTTTATTACAGTTACTGCTTGCACCAATTTCTCCTGAGCCATTACTAAATCATTTTTAAAGCATATCCTGGCAACTTCAAGGACGGAAAGAGCGAGAACAATGGAATGCCCGAGGATATCATGAACCTCTCTTCCGATATAATTTCTAGTTTTATAGACAGCAAGAGCTTGCTTTGTACTGGCCTTTTCGCTTAAGCTTCGATTGATATGGTTTAAAATCTGATTTTTATTTGCAAGTGACTCTAAGGCTTGCTGGTATAAGGTATCATCAATAAATCGGAGCATATATCCTTTGTTTCTGTATCTTCCGGAAAGCAAGCTCCATGAGACTCTGAAATGTTTCCCTGTCGATGCCTTATGCAGAAAAGCCAAAGGCATGTCAACGACAGCCCTTTCCATTACCGCTTGAATGATTTCATCTGTTTCCTGGGTCACTGCAGCGGAGCGGTTGAGCTCGGTAATGTTTTTCTTCTTGCTGAATAATAAAACACCTTCAGCGATTTGGTTAAACACTGTCCTCCAGGCAATGACAGCGATATCAAAGAATCTGAATTTAAACGTTGCAATAGCAAACAGAAGGAGAGACAGGTTACAGGCAATCGGTGTTACATCAAATAAAGGTCTGAATCCGAACAGGGCTTTGTAAAGCCTTAAAATATAGAAGATGTTTACTAAAAGGGGGATAATGACAGCCGTTGAAATGACAGCCGCTTGAATACGTTTATGACGATATTCTATGAAAAATTGCTTTGCGCAAAAGTAGATTCCGATTAGCATCAAAGTATATGAATAAACCTGATGAATATAGAACAATGGTCCAAAGGAGTCCCTGTAAAAATCATAATATGAGTAAAACAGCATATGCAGCGGATTGGTGGCCATGCACAGGAAGAAGAAGAGTGAAGGCATGCCTGTAATCAGCAGCAACTTGATTCGGGGCAAGTGCCCTTTGGCGTAGGTGTAGGCAAAAGCAAAAAAGGTTGAACCGAGAAAACAGTTTCCAAAATACTGTGTGACGATAAAAAACCATCGGATATCCGGATTCGGAGACACTGTTTTGAATATCTTGGAAACCAGCCATATAAGTAATAATCCTTGCACCGCCAAATAGGAAAATAGCAATGGGTTCTTTCTGGCATGAAGATAAATATAAAAGTTTACTGTAACAATGAACAGGACGGAAAAAATATGCCATAATTCGATATAATAGATTTCGTATTCCAAACTTAATGACAAAAAACCACTTCCTTTGATATATGTAGTATTATATTATATCATATTATATATCTGAAAATCAATATCTCATAGAATTATGAAAGAGTTTAGCTATAGCAATCCCTATCCCTATCTTTTCTTGGCATAATGAAATTGATGTATTATGAACGTACTACTTCAATTTAAAAGGAGAGAAAATCATGGGATTTTCAATTGGTTCAATCCAAGAAGCACATAGACTGTATACTGGGCCTGATTTTCCGAAGTTGATAAAGGTGTTCAAATCAATGGGGATGATTACCAATATCTTTGATAAACCGGAATAGTTATATCAATCGTTCAGGTGGATCCGATTTTACACCATTTGTAATGAAGTAGCTAAGGCAGGAGTATATAAATGGGTATGAGACTTATGAAATTGTGGAATATGAGAGAGAAGAAGAGGTACGGGAACATGAACGCTACGATCAAATTGTAAAATATGTAAATAGTCTTTCCAGAGAAGAACTGAGGACTGGATTTATCAATGCGTTGGTAGAAGCAGAAGAAAGAGACCGCTATCGTTATTAATGCGCTTATGAACAGACCGTGACGTGGTAGAAGCGCGTAAGGGCATGATTTTGTAGGTCAAGGTCTTACTGGAAAACGAAAAAGAAATTAGTTGAAACGCACTGGGTATATTAGAGTATAAGCTGATATTCAAGGAGGATTGAACTATGAACAAGTTCATTTTCAATGATTATTTTCTAGAGCCACAGGGAAAAATCGCCAAGCGGATGCTCTTCAAAAGCGGCCTATCTTTATCCTTGAATGGTAAGGCCTGATTGAGCCACCGCCAAGGCCCCACCAGCTTCAGGTGGCATCTTTTTCACCGCTTCAACGCAAGGTGGGATAACAATCGACGATTATGATATATTTGACTAAAAAGTACCAATTTGTTTTGAGGGAAGCCATCACAATTACTTGCTGTGGTTCGGGAAGTTATATTCTGAAATTTTCATAATTGATCTATAGAAACCACAACCGGAAGAGATGTTGTGGTTTTCTGGTATCTATGCCCCCGGAAGGTTAACGAACTATTTAGTAGGTAAATCTGACGCATTTTGCGATTTTGATGCAAAACGGTATAAATAAATTGACTGTGGCATATAATACAGTTATAATTTAATTGTGATTTTGCATAAAAATTGCAGAATGGAGATGAAAATATGATTTTGGAGTTTAAAACAAAGAACTATAAGTCATTTGTAGATGAAGCAGTGCTTTCAATGACTGCTGCACCTAAACAGAAGGGACTAGATTATAGCTTACTCGTTAAAAAGATAAAAGGCAAAGGTTTAAAGGGCCTGTGCTCTTCTGTTATCTATGGTCCTAATGCTTCTGGAAAGACTAATATTATCGGAGCAATGGATACTTTTAGAGCGATCGCACTTAGAGGTCATATTCGAAATTCTGAAGAACAATCTTCGCCAAATCAAGCATCAAGTTCGCTGGAACTGATCCCTAACAATACAGCAAAATGCTCAGAACCTGTGCTATTTTCTGTGGATTTCATAGAAAATGATTTGCTGATTCATTATGAGGTGAGCCTTGATTTAGGTTGCTTTTTAGATAGCGAATATACAAGAAAAGTAGTGAGAGAAGAGCTTCAGGTTAATAATGAAAAGATTTTTGTCAGAGATGAGAAACTATCCTTTGGAGATTTTAAAAATATCAATAAGTTTATTGCAGACAACATTCACAAGAATGAAGAGAGCATTATAGAAATATCAAAAAATAGTTTGAATGATGAAGAGCTGTTTTTAATGAACGGATTTAAGCTTATCATAAGTCAGAGCTTTGTTAAGCTGATTACAAATTGGTTTGCAAACAAGTTCATGGTCATTTATAGAGCAGATTCCTTGCAACTTATCAAACGATTTGTGGATCCTCAAAAACAGACAGTCTATGTTGAGCAGACAACAAATAACGCAGCAAAGTTATTCGGAATCAACTCCAATGCTTTGGGTTATGTAATAAGTGAAGATGATGCTGATGCCAAGCTGTGCTCAATATTTAAAAACATGAAGGATCAGAAAAATGCAATTGTGGCTGCGGAGATATTTGAATCCTACGGGACGATAAGATTTGTAAACATGTTTCCGTTAGTAATAAGAGCAATTTTGACAGGTGGAACATTAGTAGTGGATGAGTTCGATGCGTCAATCCATCCAATGGCTCTGATGAGTATTATCAATATATTCCATAATGATGAGATTAATACGAAGCACGCACAGCTGATTTTCAATACGCATAACCCCATATTCTTAAACTCAAATATCTTTAGAAGAGATGAAATCAAGTTTGTAGAACGAGACGAGGATAATAATAACAGTGTATTATACGCTTTATCCGATTTCGGGACTACCGGCGAGAAGGGTGTCAGGAAGCACGAAGACTATATGAAGAATTACTTCATCAGCCAATATGGTGCGATAAAAGATATTGATTTTACACCAATCTTTGAGGACTTAATCTCGAGAGAAAGAGAGGTGTAGGAATGGCAAAGTTAAAACAGACAAAAAAGTACTATTTCAGTGTGGAAGGCGAGACGGAGCAGTGGTATTTTAAATGGCTTCAAAATCTCATAAATGAAACGGCTGATTCTGAATATAAGGTTTCATTTGATTGCCCTGTTCAAAAGAATCCCCTGAAAAGAGCAAAATCAATTGTCGTGACGGGTAAAACAGATATTTATCATATTTCGGATTATGAAAGCGATGATGAAATCCATGTAAGAGAATTCAGAGAAACCATGGATAACATGAAGCTTGCAAAAGAACTTGGTAAACAAATAAATTATAAATTTGGTTATACAAACTTAACTTTTGATTTATGGATTGTACTTCATAAGTCAAATTGTAATGGAGCCTTATCACATAGAAGGCTGTACTTACAGCATATAAATCGTGCATTTGATGAGAATTTTGAAAACATGGATGATTATAAACATGAAAGCAACTTCAAAAGAGTCTTGGGTAAAATGACATTGCAAAATGTCAAAGAAGCCGTGGAACGTGCCAAGCTGATTATGCAAAGAAATGCTGAAAACGGCTATGTTCTGCAAGAATACAAAGGGTACAGATATTACAGAGAAAACCCTTCATTGGCAATTTGGGAAGTGATTGAACGAGTTTTAGTAGAGTGCGGATTAGCATAATGAGGTTTACTTCAGAGATATAATCAGTCGACATATTCGCTTTACAACTACCGATGTAGATTTTTCAAAGCGCATATGTTGCTTTTTCATATGAAGTAGTGAGCTTTGTACCAAAGGGTAATTTTTCAGAAAGGTGGTGTAGTAATGCCTATTCACATTGAAACAATAGACAGTATTCATTTTCGAGGAATACATGACCTTTCTGTGGAAGCGTTGAACCATATTAACATTGTCACAGGAGACAATAACAGCGGGAAAACAAGCCTATTAGAGGCAATTCTATTTCTTCGCAATCCAAATGACCTAACGAATATTCTCCGAATTGCACTAGTGCGAGATGTAAATGATTACTTTGCCGGGGCTTCCGTTTATGGAAGTTTTATTAATTTGTTTCCAAGACATACGAAAAAACTTGAAGTGAGCATTAATGCAAAGTGCAAAGGTAAAAAAATAGAATTTGGCTTATCTGGCGAACAGAAAATGATTATGTTGGATCCTGAAGATGCAATTAAAAAAGCACATCCTGATAAACGCAACCGTATCATGTGTGATATGAACTCGGATCTTGTTGAAATTGATACTTTTAGTGGGCAACTTATAAGCACGGTTAATGAGACTGTAGATAAAATAGCTGTCGAGATTAACGCCTATTCTACGATCACAGGAATGGAGATCAGGAAAAATAATCTCATAAATGTGGTGTACCTGTCTTCGGCAGCCTATATAAGAGGGTTTGTCTTCGATTGTATTATACACAATGATGAATATAAAGAAGACTGCTTACAAATTCTGAAATTATTTGATTCAGAGATTATGGATCTTTTGATTTTAAAGGATTTGAAAACCGGTAAGACAAGGGAATATATTAAGCATGAAAAAGCTGGGCACATACCTTTATCAACTTACGGTGATAGAATAAAAAAAGTGTTATCCATAGCGAACGCCATAGCTAAAGCTGCCGGTGGTGTGTTATTAATCGATGAGGTTGAAAACGCTATCTATTCAAAATACTATGAGGATATCTTTAGGTTTATGGTAAAGGCATCTTTACGATTTGATGTACAGATTTTTATGACAACGCAGAACATTGAAGCAATTGACGCATTGCTTGCGACCCAAGAATATGATCAGCAAGATCAAAAGGATGAGATTTCGATCCTCACTTTAAAGAAAATCAGCAATGAACTCAGAACCTATTCTCGAGTACTAAAGGGAAGGCATGTTTATACAAGCCGT
>RRZT011706294.1_pt1 | contig 13125 bp, 4 predicted proteins | sample 2165551 | NCBI WGS metagenome assembly RRZT01 (sample SAMN10456910, study PRJNA506462) | wastewater metagenome | biome: wastewater; feature: sludge; material: wastewater sludge; isolation source: wastewater sludge with Escherichia coli K12::gfp cells carrying plasmid... | place: USA: Moscow, Idaho ... | reverse complement strand
TAAGATAAGAGTTTTAATTGCTACCGATGTTGCCAGTGAAGGTATAAATTTACACTATTTATCTCATAGATTAATTCACTTTGATATTCCATGGTCTCTTATGACTTTTCAACAAAGAAACGGAAGGGTAGATAGATATGGACAAGAAAAATATCCAGAGATTTACTATATGCAAACTTTGTCAAATGATGAAAAATTTAAAGGTGATAATAGAATCTTAGAAATTCTTATCCAAAAAGATGAACAAGCAGCTTTAAATATAGGTGATCCAAGTGCCTTTATGAATGTGTATGATGAAAAAGCAGAAGAGGCAATCGTAGCCGAAGCAATAGAAAATCAAAAAGATGCAGAAGAATTTAGTAAAGAATTAGATGCCAATGCCTCAAATGCTGAGTTTGATTTCTTATCTTTTTTAAATGAAGTAAATGAGCAAGAATCAAAACTAGAAGAGAGTAAAAAAGTAGAGTTCGCCTCATCCCTTTCACTCTTTGAAAATGACCTAAAATACACAACAGATGCATTAAAATTTTTACAAACATCTCAAAAACTTGAAGTGAGATTTGAAGAGGATAGAATAGAGCTATTAGCAAGTGAACTTGATGATCTAAAATACAGATTTAAAATGCTTCCAAATGAAGTAGTTCCTGATAAATGGCACTTCATACTTACAAATGATTTATCAACCATAAACAAAGAGATTAAAGATTCAAGAAAAAATGAATCAGCATGGCCAAATATTCACTATCTTTGGGAACAACATCCACTTCTAGAGTGGCTAAAAGATAAATTATTATCAAATTTCAATACTCTTGAAGCACCAATTTTAACTCTAAATACACTATCTCAAAATGAACTTATTTATATAGTTAGTGGAGTTATTCCAAATAAAAAAGCTCAACCAGTTATCGATGAGTGGATAGGAGTAAGATTTATAGATGATAAGTTTGATTCTATTCTAAGCTTTGAAGAGGTTTTACAAACTACAAACCTAAGCACTAAAAAATTTCCAAATAGTGCCACTGACTTTGACACAACATATATCAAAAATAATCTCTCTATAGCAATTGAGAAAGCAAAAGAACATATTGTTTCAAAAAGAGATATTTATGATGATACTATGAGTACTAAGATTTTAGAAAAGCTTGAAGAGCTAGATATCTTAAAACAAAGACACTTGGGAGTTGTGAGACAACTTGAATTTAATCTTGGGCAAGAGTCTAAAAAGAGAGAAAAAGAAGCAGATATAAACAAAATCTTTGAATATTATCACAACTGGATAAAAGATACCATGGAGATAGAAAGAGAACCATTTATACAAATAATCGCAACACTAAGAGGTAACAAATGAATTTAGTCGGTATTACAAACGAAAACGAATTTTATACAAACCATTACCTAAGTGAAATATTTGAAAAAGATACAAGTGATCAAATCTCATCTTGGCAAGAAAAAGAAAATGAAGATGAAAGTTACAAAACACCATTTAAAAGACTTCGTGGTATTGGTCCATCTTATTTAGAACTTCTAAAAGAACTCAACAAAAAAAGCTCAAAAACAGAAGATAAAATCAAAGCTCAAAGAGAGTTTATGAGAGCTTTTTTAGATATTTTTGATTATGAGTACAAACAAGAGAGCATTGAGATAGATGAGTTTTCAGTCCCACTTCTCTCAAAAGTAACTAAAAGTGATGGATTACCATACCTTTACATAGTAGAGAGTTTTTGTGATGAGGAGTGTGACATCCTCACCACTACACTCAAAAAAGAGCAACTTCAAGAGCTTGATACCTTAAATTGTGAATTAAACTTTGACTCTATCATCACTTCACATATCTTCACACAAAATTTTCCACCAAGATGGGTGATGGTGATTAATGCTTATCAAATAGTATTGATAGAGAGAGCAAAATGGGCTCAAAAAAGATACTTACGATTTGATATCAAAGATATCATAGAGCGAAAAGAGGACAACACTTTAAAGGCTCTTAGTATTTTACTTCACAAAAGTACTATCGCCCCAACTGATGGATTAAGTCTTCTTGATACACTTGATGAAAACTCTCATAAACACGCTTTTGGAGTAACACAAGATTTAAAATATAGTTTACGAAGTGCAGTTGAACTTCTTGGAAATGAAGCTATTTATTATCATCAAAAAAACAATTCAGGATTTTTATTAAACACGTTAAACTTAGAAAGTGACCTAACTAGAGAATCTTTAAGATATATGTATAGACTTCTATTTTTATTTTATATTGAATCACGACCAGAGTTAGGGTTTATTCCTAGTAAATCTCAAGCTTTTATCAAAGGTTATTCATTAGAGACTTTAAGAGATTTAGAGCTTATGCCACTTCTAACAGATAGTGATACAAATGGATACTTTTTTGATGAAAGTATAAAATTATATTTTGATATGATTTTTAATGGAAGAGAAAGCCATAGAGTAAATTTAACAGGAAAGGAGTTATTCTCGATAGCTCCTCTTAAATCTCATCTTTTTGACCCAGCCAAAACGCCACTTTTAAATGGTGTTAAACTTAGAAATCATATATGGCAAGAGATTATTCAAAGTCTATCATTAAGTCGTGAGCAAAAAGGAAAACGGCAAAGAGGAAGAATTTCCTATGCAAACCTTGGAATTAATCAATTAGGTGCAGTGTATGAAGCACTACTTAGCTATAAAGGATTTATTGCTAAAGAGGATTTATTTGAGGTAAAAAAAGCTGGAGAAAACCCAACAGAGTTAGAAAATGCCTACTTTGTAAATGAAGCACAACTTAGTGAATATACAAAAGATGAGAGAGTATTTAACAGCGATGGAACTATACGAAAATACCAATCTGGAACTTTTATCTATAGACTAGCTGGTCGTGATAGAGAAAAATCAGCTTCATACTACACACCTGAAGTTCTTACAAAATCACTTGTAAAATATGCTCTAAAAGAATTACTAGAAATCGATGACCAAGGTAAGATTGGTAAAAAAGCCGATGAGATACTCAACCTAACAGTTTGCGAACCAGCTATGGGAAGTGCAGCATTCTTAAATGAAGCCATAAACCAACTAAGTGAGGCATATTTACACCAAAAACAAATTGAAACAGGCAATAAAATTGCCCATGACAAATATACAGAAGAGCTTCAAAGAGTGAAGATGTATATAGCAGATAACAATGTATATGGGATAGATTTAAACTCAACAGCTGTAGAACTAGCAGAAATCTCTCTTTGGTTAAATGCTATGTTTACATGGGAAGAAGATAAACCAAATGCAAGAATAGCAAATGAAAAGATAAGAAAAACATTTATCCCATGGTTTGGTTTTCAACTTGAAAATGGAAATTCACTTATAGGTGCAAGAAGAGAAGTATATGATATATCAACACTAAATGCTACAAAAAAAGATCTTCTTTGGTATGCAGATGCACCAAAAAGACTTAGTCCAAAAACTCTATGGAAAACTGAAAAGAGAGAAATAACTCTGGCTCAAAGTACAGGTTCATTATTTCTCGAAGAGAGTGCAAAGCACAAGGATGACCCTACAAAACTTCCACTTGTAACAGTTGAGGAAAAAGAAGAAACAAAAAGTGCAGGAAGAACAAAAGATAGAGAGGTTTATCACTTCTTACTAGGTGATGAAGGGATGGCAAACTACTCTGATAAAGTAGTAAAAGAGCTAAAAAAAGATGAAATAGAGTCTATAAACAAATGGCGAAAAGAGTTTATCAAACCATACAACAAAGAAGAGATAAAGCTCTTACTTGATTTATCACTCTCTATTGATAAACTTTGGCAAGAACACACTCGTCATATCAATGATATGAAGAAAAAAACAACCGACCCACTAAAAGTTTGGGGGCAACCAAAAGCAGACCAATTAAAGCAATCTGATATAAGCTACAAAGATAGAGTTTTTGAGCAAGAAAAACTAACACAAAACATCAAAAGTTCAAGCCCATATATGCGACTAAAAACCGTGATGAACTACTGGTGTAGTTTATGGTTTTGGCCAATAGATGAAGCTGAATCTCTGCCTTCAAGAGTAGAGTTTTTAACGGATATCTCTATGTTAGTTAAAAAGCAAGTTGGCATGGTGATGAGCTTAGATAAAGAACTATTTAGCGATACTATAGATGATGATATAAGAGCAACTCAATTAAGTGAACTTGGAGTACTAGATGTAGAAGAATTTATAACTAAAAATCCTAGACTTCAGGTAGTAAAAAAAGTAAGCAATACTCAAAAATTTCTTCATTGGGAACTAGAGTTTGCAGATATTTTTGCAAAAAATGGCGGATTTGATATGGTACTTGGAAATCCGCCATGGTTAAAAATAACTTGGAATGAATCTGGAATCATGGGTGAAGCTAATCCACTTTTTGATATTAGAAGTATTAGTGCTAGTAAATTAAACTTTTTAAGAAATGAAACATTTGAAAAATATCCAAAACTTTTAAATGAATATATTGTAGAGTTTGAAGGAAGTGAGGGAACCCAGAACTTTTTAAATGCTATAGTAAACTACCCACTTCTAAAAGGGCAACAAACAAATCTATATAAATGCTTTTTGCCACTTGGTTGGAAAATTAATAACAGTAAGGGAGTCGCTGGATATTTACATCCTGAAGGTGTCTATGATGACCCCAGAGGTGGATTATTAAGAAATGAAATCTATGGTAAATTAAAATTTCATTTTCAATTTAGAAATGCCCTAGGTTTATTTGCTGAAGTGCATCCGTCAAGAAAATATAGTATTAATATAACAAGTAATATAAAAAAAGACACTTCATTTTTAACTATTGCAAATTTATTTTTACCTAAAACAATTGATAATAGTATTGGAACTATTAATAATCTAGATGTTGAAGGAATAAAAGACAATGAAAATAAATGGAATATAAAAGGTCATCAAAATAGAGTAATAAAAGTTAATAAAGACTCATTAAAACTTTTTGCTCATTTATATGATGAAGACGGCACACCATACAATTATGCAAAATTACCAGCAATCCATACTATTGAGCTAATAAAAGTATTAGAAAAGATAAATCAATATCCATTTAAACTACAAGATAATTCAAATGAATATATTTCCACTGAAATGTGGCATGAAACAAATGCACAAAAAGATGGCTTGATTAAAAGACTTACAGATTTTGCAAAGAGACCAAATGATATTATTTTATCAGGTTCACTAATATCGATTGCGAATCCATTGTTTAGAACTGCCCAGAGAATCTCAACTCAAAATAATCATTTCGATATATTAAATTTAAATAATATTGATGATGATTATTTACAAAGAGTAAATTACAAGCCTATTGAGGAAGTTTACAATACAAAAATTCCAATGGTTCGCTTTAACACAATTGAAGAAAAAGTAACTAAATTTTATCGTCTTTGTTTTAGAGGAATGCTAGATCCTGAAGGAGAAAGAACATTAGTTTCAGCACTTATTCCCAAGGGTTATACTCATATAAATTCTGTACCATCATTAGTTGCTCAAAATACTAGTCTACTTTTAATGAGTGCAATTAGTAGTTTTTCATTAATAGTAGATTTTTTTATTAAAACAACTGGTAGAAGTGGTTTGTTTACAGCTTGGAAATTATTTCCCAAAATTAATATAAATTCAATTATGACAATTCGAGCATTGTCATTAAATTGTTTGACTACATACTATACAGAACTTTGGGAAGAACAATTCAGTGAAGAGTTTTATTGTGATAGTTGGAGCAAACCAAATGACTCACGATTAAATCAAAATTTCTTTAAAAACTTAACTCCAAATTGGCAAAGAGATATAGCCCTACGAACTGATTATGAAAGAAGACAAGCATTAGTTGAGATAGATGTTTTAGTAGCTCAAGAACTTGGACTGACTTTAGAAGAGTTAAAAACCATCTATCGTATTCAATTTCCAGTACTAAAACAAAATGAAAATGAAACATTTTATGATATGAATGGTCGTATAGTATTTACAGTTAGTAAAGGTTTAGTAGGAGTTGGACTACCACGAAAAGCAAACAAAAACGACACTCCATGTAAGATAATCATAAATGGTGAATTAGTAGAAGAAAAACCACTTGGATGGGAAGATATTATTGATATGAGCGAGGGAGAAATCCACCGTACCATCATAGACGACACCACACCAGAAGGTCCAATTGAACGAACTATCATCTACAAAGCCCCATTTGAAAAATGCAATAGAGAAAAAGACTACGAAATCGCTTGGGAGTATTTTAGTAAATGAAAAAACTTCCAAAATTATTTACAAAGCAAGAGTTAAAAAGTTTATTATTGAAATTGATTTTGCCATCAAAAGGTAAGATGGTAATTTTATTTGGTTTTGGTTTGATTGGCGTATCATTTTGGGAAGCAGTTACTAATTCAGTAGCCAAATATTTTGAAATACCATTTGCATATACAAATAATTCATACTATGGTATAGCATTAGTCATAATAGGTCTTATATATGAGGGATATTTATACTACATAGACAATAAAAAGTTTTATGAAAAAATAAATACATCTATAAAAAGAATTGAAAAAGACTTTTCAGAAGGAAGATTTCAACAATCAATGGATGATTTAAATAGTTATCTAAAAGAATATGAAAAAAATGAAGTAGCTACATATCAACTATTAGTATCTAAAACAAAGTTTTTATTGGAACTTAAAAAGCTAGATGAATTTAAAGAGCTTATTGAACTTATTGAATCAGAATATAAGAATAATGTTGATACTAAATTTAAAGAATTAAAAATTACACTATTAGCTTTTGAAAAAGATGAAAGTTTTTTTGAAGAATCAAAAAAATTGAGACTCAAAACTCCAAATAGTAAACCACAAGGACACTTTGATATAGTTTATTACCTAAACAGTGGAGATAACGAAAAAGCAGAAGAAATTTTTGAAGAAGAGATTAACAATAAAGAGTATAGAAAATATCTTTTATTAATTGGTGGGCATATTTATTCTAATTTATATCAATATGGCGAAGAAGATGCTACATACTTCGAATTAGCAGATAAATATTATAAAGAAGCTTTAGAGAATAATGATGAAATAAGTTTTATGGAAAAAGTACATATATATGGATTCTATGGAACAGCTTATATTAACAATAGATTGAGACATAAAAAACAAAATATTGAAGTAGAATATTTAAAAGAGTATAAGTCTCTATTGGATGTTGTTTTTGAAAATAAAAGATATTTTGATGTAGGATATATAAATAGTTTATTGGAAAACTATATTCATACTCTCTTAGCATTAAGTGCTATAGAAGAATATAAAAAAATATATGAAGAAAATAAAGAATTACTTTCTGTAAGATTTTATTTACAATATTGTGAAGTTACTAATATAGCTTTTGAACATAAAAAAGTTCAAGCTTATATAAAAAAAGATTTTAATATTAATGATTTAGTTATATATGTTTCTTTTGTAAATAATAAAAATATTGAAGATACGAACTGTATAGTTTCTTTTCTAGATGACAATAGAAAATTTATTTATGATAGTAATTTTGTACTTTATTGTTATGTACAAGGGAGTATACAACTAAATAAAAAAATTGATGATGAAATAGTAGATTATTTAAAAGAACATAGATACTTAAGTATTGATCTACTACTTTCTTTTGTAGAGTTACAAAGATATAATCAACAACAATCAAAAAGTATAGATTTAGAAAAGCTTTTTGATTTTATTAATCAAGAAAATAATTTTGTACCTAGAATTATTGATGCAATGATTTTTCTACAACATATTGGAAATAGATCATATTTAAAAATTGCACTGGATAAACAAGATATTTTTGAAGAACTTATTTATGAAGCTTTAAAACTGTGTATAACTGATAGAGATTTAAACTATAATCAATTTAATAATTTTCTAGAAAATATAAAATATAAAGATAGAGTATATTTGCAAATAGCTCAAATATGTCAAAACTTCAATAAACTAGATAAAGCTTTCGACTTTTATTATCTTCAGTATGAAAAAAACAAAGATATAAATGTAATGTTTTCTATATTGCATATAAGCTTAGTATTATATATGCAGTCTGGAGAAAAATATGAATCTAAAAAACAAGATGAAATTTTTAGTAATTTATTGACAAAAGTTGAAGATTTAGAATTTCAAAACTTATTATTTATTTTAAGTTATGAAATATCTGTAAGGAAAGACTCTAAAGATATTTTACATTTAATAAATCAAAGGCTTTTAAATACAGATATTAATACTTTTAGCCAAGAAATAAAAATAGGCTTATCAAACTTTTATTTACAAACGCAATTTGCATTCCCAAATTATAGAAAAATATTTTTGACTGATAAAAACTTATGTTATAAAAAAGATGGACTAGCATATGTAGATAATAATTATATTATAGTTGAAGAGAATCAAAAAAACTATGGATTTCGTTCTATATCAAGTGATAAAAGTTATATTATTTCACAAGATGAGAGTTATAATAAAAGTTCTTTATTTCACAGAATAGTTGGTCCATTTGTTTTTAAGGTAGATAATCCAAATTTAGTTACATTTCAAATGGATGAATCTAAAGAAAGTCCATTAGAAGATATAATGAGTTTTATAAAAAGTCAAAGCTCAAATACAAAAGATTTATTTAAAAGATATAGTGATGGTAAAGAGATAGGATTCTATCCATTGTCACAAAGTAACTATAGGAATTACTTTACACTATTGCCTTATCTACTAGAACACAAGGAATTTAATTTTAATGCAGGTGAAATTAATTATAAACTTCCTGAAATCAAAAAAATACTAACTTTTTCTTCAATAGTTTTTCTAAATGACTTAAATTTATTGGAGCAAGTTCTTGAAAAAAAAGATGTGTTTATTCAAAGAACTATGTTAAATTGGCTAAAAGAGTATAGTTCTAATATTACTTTTGGACATATGCCTACGAATTTTAGTTATCTTGATGAAATAGATCAAAAACCAACATTATATGTGGATACACAAGAGGATATAGATAGCTTTAAAGAAAAAACTTTTAACCTTTTGTCTTTACTAGTTGATAAATGTGAAAATAAAATTATTGAAGACCATCTGGAAATACTTCCTATAAAAAATTCATTTGAAATGCTTTCAAATCATATAGGTAATCAAGAGTATCAAGTATTTGCATATTGTATCAATCATAACTTTCAGATTATAACTGAAGATTCAATTTTTAATATGCTATTTGATGTGATGAAATTTAATAAAACATTTATTTCTAATTCTCTTGTTTTAGTAGAAGATATTGTTAGTTATGAAGAATTAAGAGCTTTAAAAATTAACTTGACAAAAAAGAACTATTCTAAAGTTTTAGATATGTCTTATATCCAAAATTTATTGGAATATATGAATAGTGATAACATATTAAAACTAGAACCTGAAGAAATTGATTTACTAAAAACTGTAAATAATTATGGATGGCTTGAAGACATTAAAAAGTATTATTACAATAAATTTAATGGAAAATATGTGAAAACTAAACTTCCTATTCCAAATTTACTTGATAGAAATATAGAAAAAATTTTACAGTTAAAGAAGTTTGATTGAAAAATTTAAAAAAAGTAATGATTAAAAAAAGAATCCAAGGCATCATCATCGATAAACGAAGAGAGACAATCCCTATTTAGGGTGAACCAAGGGCTTTTTGGTGATATTGTATCAAAAATTTGTAAAATAATATGGAGAATGAAACAGTGAATATAGAATCAAATAGAATCAACTTTAATATTTTAGGTGAAACCGAAATCTGTTCTTTTGTGGAAAATGGTACTAAAAGAGTTATCATCGCTATCACTTCTTTGACTAATAAAATTTCAAAAACTATTTTGAATTCAAAGATTAAAGATATTCAACTGATTGTTTCAAAAAGAGATTCTGTGGGCAGTAGAACAACTGAGCATTCAGAAGCTATTGAATTATTATTGAAAAACGATTTTATTATAAGAGTTAGTGAAACTTTTTCTTTAAATGTTTTGGTAGTTGATGAAAGTGCATGGATTTTTGCACAAACAAAAGAGAGTGCAATAAATTGTTTTATTGTATCTCAACTAGAAGTTATGAAACTTATTTCTGGATTGTCAGCAAAAATTGTTAATGAACCTGTTGAAAATAAACACAAACCAGAACTTGGTGAAGTATGTTACACAAAAGAACAATTAAAAGAGGATGTACAAAAAGAGAAGAAAGTAATAGAGGTAAAAAATGAAATAGAAAAAATTCATAACCTTCAAATGGAGTTTGTAGAAATAGAGTTTAAAGGATTAAGATTAGCTACAAAAAAAATTCAAATCCCTCAAGAACTCACTTCTTTAGGGATGAGTAATGATGTTAAAAATATTCTCTCTAGTAGTGCTAGATTGTTTGATAAAACACATGATTTTTCAAAATCATTTAAAGAGCTTGAAGATGAAAGAAGAAAAATAAGAGAAGATTTTTTAATAAGTATCAATGAATATGGAGCTATTATACAAAATCATGTAAAAGATGATTTTAAAAAAGCATTAGAAGAGTTAAACAATAAAATTACTAAAGTAAAAGAGAGTATTAAAAAATCTTTAGAGGATGAACTCACTAAAACAAAAAAATCTTTGATTAACTATTATCTTCCTATCGCCAAAGAAAATCCACCTCAAATTTTGAAAAAATTAAATAAGAATGTTAATAATGAGCTTTTAAATAATTATCTAGATGGAATACTTGATAAAACTCTACCTGATATTAATAGACTTGTTGATGAGATAGAATTGCAATACAGATTTAAAGGTCTGACAAACGATCTTTTAAAAGATAAGAAATTTTTAGATGCTTTAAAAAATAAAGGTGTAAATATATGACTTGTGAAGAACTTAATACTATTTTAAATAATTTAATAGGAAATTGGGAAGACGAAGTTACTGAATTTAAACAAGCTAAAAAAGATTATTCTACTGATGATATAGGGAAATATTTTTCAGCATTAGCTAATGAGGCAAATCTTCGAGAGTTGCCAAAAGGATGGTTAGTTTTTGGTATTAATAATAAAACTAGAAGTGTAGTTGGAACTGATTATCGAGAAGATTATGAGCGATTGCAAAGTTTAAAAATGCAAATAGCTGAAAACACAGAACCTAGTATTACATTTCGTGAAATTCATGTTCTTAATGATAGTAATCCTAATCAGAGAGTTGTTTTATTTGAAATTCCAGTAGCTCCAAAAGGGATGCCAATAGCTTGGAAAGGTCATTATTATGCTCGTGCAGGAGAAAGTCTAACAAGTTTAGGTCTTGATAAATTAGATGAAATTAGACAACAAACCATTGCTACAGACTGGACAGCAAAAATTGTTTTAAATGCTACTTTTGATGATTTGAATGAGCAAGCAGTAACAAGAGCAAGAGAATCTTTTGCTCGTAAATATGCAAATCGTTTTGATGCTACAGAGGTAGAAAAATGGCCTATAAATGTTTTTTTAGATAGAGCAAAATTGACAATAAATGGAAAAATAACAAATACAACAATATTACTTTTAGGTAAATCAGAATCTACACATTTACTTTCTCCTCATCCTGTTCAAATGACATGGAAGCTTGAAGGAGCTGAACGAGCTTATGAACATTTTGGTCCACCTTTCTTATTAACTACATCAAGTCTTTATCAAAAAATACGAAATATTCAATTACGGATTTTGCCTGATGATGCATTACTTGCGATAGAAGTGTCAAAGTATGATCAAAAAGTTGTTTTAGAAGCATTACATAATTGTATTGCACATCAAGATTATACTAGAAATGGTCGTATATTAGTTGTTGAGATGTTAGATAGATTAATTTTTGAAAATGAAGGTTCTTTTTATGAAGGTCAGCCAAATGATTATATAGCTGGAAATAAAACACCACGAAAATATCGAAATCCTTTTTTAGTACAAGCAATGACTGAGCTTAATATGATTGACACAATGGGATATGGAATTTATGAGATGCATCTTGGTCAGGCAAGACGATATTTTCCACTGCCTGATTATGATTTAAATGATAATAGTTCTGTGAAGATGACTATTTATGGAAGTGTAGTTGATCCTGCATATAGTCGTTTACTAATTCAAAAAACTGATTTACCATGGGAAGATATATTGTTATTGGATAGAGTACAGAAAAAATTATCTTTATCAGATGATGCTATAAAACATCTAAAAAGAAAAGGACTGATTGAAGGTAGAAAGCCTCATATTCATGTTTCTGCAAAAGTTGCAAAAGCAACTGCAAGTAAAGCAGAATATATAAAAATGAGAGCTCAAGATGATGAACATTATATAAAACTTGTTACTGATTTTATAAAAAAATTTGGTAAAGCAACAAGGGAGGATATAGATAAACTTCTGAGTGGGAAGTTAAGCGATGCCCTTGATGATAGTCAAAAAGTGAAAAAAATTGGAAATCTTTTGACAAAAATGCGTAGGTCAGAAATTATTGCAAATAAAGGTTCTCGTACAGCTCCTGAATGGATAATTGCAGAAAGAATGCAGAAAGAAAGAATATGAGGATGATTTATGACTTGTGAAGAACTACTAATTTTAAGAGAAAACTACAAATTCAAAGTAAATTAGCTGATACATCAAAAATATTAAGAAAACTTGTAGATAAACAATTACTTATTTTAGGTGCTATTGGCAAAGGAATGAAGTTTTATATTAATAAAAATTTTGATAATACCGACGGTATTGTACCGTCGGAAACAGAAAAGTTGGTTTTAAACTATATTCAAAAAATGGATTGATCAAAAGAGAAGATGTTGAAACACTTTTAAATGTTATAATTTCCAAAAAATACTGCTTTTGCAAATCTATTTATGCTTCCGATTTATTGAGTTGTTTTTCTATTCTTTGTCTAAGTTCAACCTTATCTATATATACAAGTAAGAAGTTTGTTTTTATAATTTTCCAAATTCTTTAATTGCAGTATAAAGTTTGTGATGCTTTGAATAAGATGTAAGTCTTTTTAAAAGTTGAGATGCTGTTGTTCGTCTTGATTTAATTGTAAGTATAAATCTTAAAATATCATCCCAATTTTCTTCTATTATTTCAAAATTGATTTTTCGTTTTGGAAGGAGT
>RRZT012810846.1_pt1 | contig 13127 bp, 8 predicted proteins | sample 2165551 | NCBI WGS metagenome assembly RRZT01 (sample SAMN10456910, study PRJNA506462) | wastewater metagenome | biome: wastewater; feature: sludge; material: wastewater sludge; isolation source: wastewater sludge with Escherichia coli K12::gfp cells carrying plasmid... | place: USA: Moscow, Idaho ... | reverse complement strand
GTTCCAGAAGTCTTGAATGCAGATAGAATACGTCTCCAGGATAAGCCTCACGTCCAGGAGATCTTCCAAGTAACAGTGACAATGCACGGTACGCAACTGCGTGTTTGGAAAGATCATCATAAACGATCAGTACATCTTTTCCTTTGTACATAAAATACTCTGCCAGTGCAGTTCCCGCATAAGGAGCAATGTACTGAAGCGGCGCACAGTCGCTTGCTGTTGATGCTAATACGATGGTGTGATCCATAGCTCCTGATGTCTTAAATGTATTTACAACTTTTGAAATCGTTGATGCCTTCTGACCGATGGCAACATAGATACAGATCACTCCATTTCCATTCTGGTTCAAGATCGTATCTGTTGCGATAGATGTCTTACCAGTCTGTCTGTCACCGATGATCAGCTCTCTCTGTCCACGTCCGATCGGGAACATGGAATCAATAGAAAGGATTCCTGTCTCCATAGGAACGCTGACGGATTTTCTGTCAATGATTCCAGGTGCTTCATTTTCAATCGGGCGATAATCATCTGCCTCAATCTCTCCGGCACCGTCGATTGGTGCACCAAGGGCATTGATAACTCTTCCGATAAATTTATCTCCTACCGGGATTCCGGCTTTTTTCTTTGTACGTGCAACCTTTGTTCCTTCTTTGATTCCTGTATCTGATCCAAATAAGATACATCCGATCTCGTCTTTCTGGATATCCTGTACCATACCCTTCAGACCATTTTCGAAGGTAACGATCTCGCCGTACATTGCATGATCGATTCCGTAAATGGTAGCGATTCCGTCTCCGACTGTTACAACAGTTCCGACTTCGCTGTCTTTACTGATCTCATCAAAATTCTCTATTTCACTTTTCAGAATTGAAATAATTTCATCTGAATTGATTGAACTCACTTACGTTCACCTCCAGGTCAATTTTTGTTCTAACCGGTTCATTCTTCCACGAATGCTCCAGTCATATTCATCACTGCCCGCTCTCAGGATAAATCCTCCAAGCAGTGACGGGTCTTTTTCGACCTCCAGATTTACCTTCGATTTATGATATTTATCCATAATAAATGTTTTCATCTTCTCAGCCTGCTCTTCGTCTGGCTCGTCTACACATATTAAAGTCGCAGTCATAACTTGCTGCTGCTCCTCACAATATTTATCATAGCTTTCGAAAATGTCCCAAAGCATGCCCATTCTCTGGTTCTCGCATGTTACCTTCAGGAAATTACAAATAGACTTTGGAAATATCTGTTCGATAACACTGTATTTGTTCTTTGCCGTAATTACCGGATTTAACAGTACTTCATATACTTCCGGTACCTGACAGAAGATTTCTTTTGTTTTCTCAATATCTGCTTTCGGAATTTCCAGTTCGTACAGAACTCTTGCATAGCGCTTTGCTGCCGGCTGAACGAACTTTACTGTATTACTCGTCTTTGCCGTCATGAGCGTCACCTACGCTTTCCAAAAACTGATCATAAATCGCCTGATTTCCTTGTTTTCTTGTCTCTTCATCTACAATCTTTCTGGCTGCCTGCATTGCAAGTCCTGCAATCTGTGTCTCAACGCCATCCAATGCCTGCTTTCGCTCAGTCTCGATGGTCTTTCTGGCACGTTCGATCGTGGCATCTGCTCTTCTGTCCGCATCTGCAAGAATCTCATCTGACTGTCTCTTAGCCTCTACACGGGCATTTTCAACGATTTTAACCGACTCCTCTTTTGCACCGGAAAGAGCTGACTCATACTCTTTTTTCAGAGACTCTGCCTCTTCCTGTCTGTCACTTGCATTTTTCAGTCCGTCGGCAATCATCTGCTCACGCTTTTCCATGATCCCCATAACTGGTTTGAACAGGAATTTCTTCAGTAATAGATAAAAGACTACAAGGTTTATTATGGTCCAGAGAAGGCTCAAATCTACTTTTATCACCTTTTCCCACCTGCCTTTCTTCTTTTCTCCTGCTTCTTTACGAACTGCTAATTATTTCAGCATCAGGATAATCAGAAGACCGATGATAAATCCATAAATAGCTGTTGCCTCTGCAAGGGCACAACCAAGAATCAGGTTCTTGCTGATCTTTGACTCAGCCTCTGGCTGTCTTGCGATAGCGTCTACTGCCTTGCTTGTTGCAAGACCAATACCAATACCTGCTCCTAAACCTGTTAAAACTGCGATACCTGCTCCAATTGCTACTAACATAATCTTAATCTCCTTTTCTTCTTGTCTAAAAATGTTTTCTTAAATCCCTTTTAAGTCTGTTCGTCTTATCTTCCGGCTTTACTCCTGTTCCTCATTCATGAACAGCGCCGTCAGAAATACAAATACATAAGCCTGTAAGAATCCATCAAATATATCAAAATAAAAACTAAACGGGATTGGTATAATCGCCGGAGCTACTATTTTTAAAAGCTCCATGATTACAAATGCTCCCAGTACATTACCGAACAGTCGCATGCACAAGGACAATGGACGGATTACAATCTCCAGTACCATGATCGGTGCGACGAACGGAACCGGCTTTGCAAAATGTTTGACCCAGTGTTTTAATCCGTTTTTATGTATTCCGGAATACTCGATCAGACACATACTCATAACAGCCAGCGCTATTGTGACATTCAGATCCTTTGTCGGCGGTTTAAACCCAAACAATCCAATGATATTGGCAATTCCGATATAGATCAGCACCGTGATCAGATATGGGATATATCTTCGGTTTTCTTTGCCCATAACATCTTCAAAGAAGTCCACTCCTTTTCCGATTGCGGATTCCAATAAAAGCTGAGCTTTCCCCGGATTCTCTACACTGAGATTCCTTACGAATATGACACACAGCAGTACAACTACAGCCATAATGATCCATGTGACCGCCACGGACTCACTAATCTTAATTCCCCCGAATAACGGAATGGTAAATGCTGTATCACAATTCAGCTCTTCCAACAGACTCTCTGTTAATTTCTCCGTATGACTCCCTCCCTTTCTTCTTCAAATTTCGTGATTACTTTACTCTCCTGTTTTTTAAATGTCAATCATTTCTTTTTTTCTTAACAATTACTTTATTTGACAATTTTTTAAGCATATTCTCTTATTTGAGTTTTTTCATTTGTCCAAAATTTAGTCACTTTCCTCCCGTTTTATATACCTTCTCCTTAACATGTTGAAAATTTGCACAAATTATTTGTGTTTTTCAGAAAAATTTTAGTCGTTACGCATATTGCTTTCGGCAATATGATATAGATATGACCGCTATACACCATTGAGTTTGACTTTTTTTGCCAAAGCCTGTAAACTAAGGCAAGGCAAGAATCTCCCGGATTTGGGAAGTTTGCAAATAAAGAAATACAACAAATAAGGAGAGCATATATGCGACTTAGAAATATACCCCGCGCCGAAGGCGTGTTAAAAGAGTGCAGTCAGGTTATCGAGACTCCGGAAGAATTCCGTGATCACTGGGCATCTGATGTATTCCAGAATGACTACCCGGTCCACATTGAAATCGGCATGGGAAAAGGCCGTTTTCTCATGGCACTGGCTCAGAAAAATCCACAGATCAACTACATCGGAATCGAGCGCTACACAAGCGTCCTTCTCCGTGCTGTGGAAAAGTTAAACATATATATAGAAGAAAACGAAAGCACTCTGCCAAACATTCGCTTCATTTGTATGGACGCACAGGACATAGCAAATGTGTTCGCTGAAAATGAAGTTGACCGGATCTATCTGAACTTCTCCGACCCATGGCCGAAAGCCCGCCATGCAAGAAGGCGCCTCACGTCACCGGATTTTTTTGCACGTTACGACAAGGTGCTTGTCCAGGACGGACAGGTAGAATTCAAGACAGATAACCGTGATCTTTTTGATTTTTCCATTGAGTCTTTAGGGGAATCCGAAACATGGGGCATTTCCGAGTGTACTTATGACCTGCACCATGATGAAATTATGAACGTTGGAAATATTATGACAGAATATGAAGAGAAATTTTCATCCATGGATCACCCGATTTGCAAGCTCATTGCTAAAAGAAGATGTCTGCTGTGACTTTCTTAGCGCTACAGCGCATATATTATTAATGAGAAAGCCTTCGGAGTCTGTTCGCCATGAGCCGAAATTGTCATAACAAAAAAAACTTCCGACAAAAGTTTTTTGAATACACTTATCGAAATCGGTGTCTGCACAGGTGGATCAATTGTTTCAGAAAATCCCTGAAAGAAGTATATGATATTCTGAACCACGGTTCTGACTGCCGAAGGCACTGATCAGAAAGGTTGATTTGATGTTACATTTAACTGCAAAAAATTTTCAAATAGAAGTAAAAGATACCTCTCTCCCGGTCGTCGTTATGTTCTACGCTATCTGGTGCGGGAAATGTGCCATGATGAAGCCGGTCGTGGAGGATATCGAAAAGAAATACGCCGGAAAGATCAAGTTCTGCGAAGTCGAAATTGAAGAATCTGCAGTACTCGCCGCAGAATACGCCCCGGAAATCGTCCCGACATTTGTTCTCTTCAAAGATAAAAAGTCAGTCGGTGTCATGGGGGGAATGGTGGATGAACACACATTTGAATCCAGAATGCTGGAAATCCTGTCTTAGTCCACAGATGTACACAAGCCGTAACAAAATCTTTCGAAATAGTTAAGAATTTTTTACTTTTTACTTTTACACAAGTATGCTATTATTGGGGGTACAGAAAGGAGATGTGGCGTCTGACACCACAGGATAATTATGAGTATGAAAAAATTAAAAAGGGTTCTGCCGTTTAGCCTGGCAATAATTCTGGCATCTGTAAGCCTGCCGGTAACTGCCCTGGCTGACAGCGCAAAAGTAGTCACTCTCGGAGCGAACTTATCCGACGAGCAGAAAGCTTCTATGTACAAATACTTCGGTACTTCCGCCGATCAGGTAGACACGATCGAAGTCACGAACACAGACGAAAGAAAATATATGGAAGGAATCGCAACCGAATCCCAGATTGGTACAAGAACATATAGCTGTTCTTATGTTGAGCCGACAGACAGCGGCGGAATTCAGGTAAAAGTCGCAAACCTGACATTTGTAACAAGTTCTATGATCGCCAGTACACTTTTGACTTCCGGCGTTGAGAACTGTAACGTTGTTGCCGGATCTCCAATTGAAGTATCCGGAACCGGTGCACTGACAGGTATTATGATGGCTTACGAAAAAGCCAGTGGAAAAGAACTTTCCGAAGACCAGAAAGCAACTGCAACAGAAGAGCTGGTAACAACCGGTGACCTCGCCAAGGATCTCGGTCAGGATACAGCATCTGATCTGATCAACGATGTCAAAGAATCCGTTATTGAAGATAAACTGACTGATCCGTCCGATATTCAGGACGCGATTTCTGACGCAGCCGATAAGCAGGGAATTACACTGACCGATGACCAGCTTGCAAAAATCACAAGTCTGATGGAATCTATTTCCCAGTACGACTACGATGTCAAAGCACTGAAAAAGACTCTCGACAACCTGGACGGGAAATCTGGAGGATTCTTCAGCAACTTGTGGTCCTCCATCAAAGGCTTCTTTGGCGGGGATAGTTCTGGCGGTGGAATTATTAACAATACGGATGATGCAGCACTCGGAAATGATGCAATCATCGACAGCACATTAGATGCCGTAAAAGCCAAAGCAAACGATGCCGTAAATCAGGCAAAAGAGGAAGGACTTTGGGATAAAATCGTAGGATTTTTCAAAGATCTGTTCGGAGGCGATGATACCGAAAACTCCGATAATACAGATAGCACTGACGCAGTCGAAGAAAATACGGACAACAACACCGATACAGGCAGCACCGACAACAATGCTGATAACGACACTTCTACAAACGCAGAATAAAATTAATTCATAACTTTAGCAGGGAGATGGAATACTCAAATTCCATCTCCCTGTTTCTCTTCCACACCTCTCTTATTATACATTTTAAAATTCAAAAACTGCTACCCCATACGGCGGCAATTTGTATCCAAATGAATATGGTCTTCCATCACATTCTTTCTTCACGGCATGATAAATGTTCTGTCTCTTCTCGCCATTTCCGCCATATTTCACATCGTCACTGTTCAGAATCAGCTTATACTGCTTCTTTCTAGGAACTCCTACACGGTAATCTTCTCTTGCCATCGGTGTGAAGTTGATCACGAACAGAAGGTTATGCTTTCCATCTTTAGAATGGCGGATAAAGCTGTAAATGCTTCTGTATGCATCATCTGCATTGACCCACTCGAATCCTTCCCATGACTGATCCAGTTCATAAAGTGCCTGTTTCTTTTTATACATGTGGAGTAAATCACGCATCCATGACTGAATTGCCTGATGCTCCGGCTCCTCCAACAGATACCAGTCCAGTTCACGTTCCTCTGACCACTCGCGAAGCTGTGCAAAATCCTGTCCCATGAACAACAATTTCTTTCCGGCGTGTCCCATCATAAATGCATATCCTGCTTTCAGGTTCGCATATTTATCAAATCCAAGTCCTGGCATCTTATTGATCATGGAACATTTCAAATGGACAACCTCATCATGCGACAGTACGAGAATGTAATCTTCGCTGTACGCATAACTCATGGCAAATGTCATCATATGATGATTGTCTTTTCTGAAATACGGATCCAGCTTCATATATTCCGTAAAGTCGTGCATCCACCCCATATTCCACTTAAGGCTAAATCCAAGACCTCCGTCTTCTACATCTCCGGTTACCTTCGGCCATGCCGTAGACTCTTCCGCTATCATAAGTGCACCCGGATTTCTTCCAAGTACAACTGTGTTCAGATGCTTGAAGAAATCTACTGCCTCCAGGTTCTCATTACCTCCATACTGGTTCGGAACCCATTCTCCGTCTTTCTTTCCATAATCCAGGTACAGCATAGAAGCAACTGCATCAACGCGAAGTCCATCAATATGGAAGTGCTCCACCCAGAAAAGTGCATTGGCAATCAGGAAGTTCCTTACCTCATTCTTGCCAAGATCAAATATCTTCGTCCCCCAGTCCGGATGCTCCCCTTTTCTTGGATCTGCATACTCGTAAGTTGCTGTTCCGTCAAACTCGGCAAGTCCATGCTCGTCCTTTGGAAAATGTGCCGGAACCCAATCCATAATGACACCGATTCCATTTCTATGCAGATAATTGATCATCCACGCAAAATCTTCCGGTGTTCCATAACGGCTTGTCGGCGCATAATATCCTGTCACCTGATATCCCCATGATCCATCAAATGGGTGTTCTGCGATTCCCATGATCTCCACATGCGTATATCCCATATCTTTCATATACTTTGTGATTTCTTTTGCGAACTCACGATAAGTATAGAATCCCTCGTCCTCTGTGCCTGGGTGTCTCTTCCAGGAACCCATATGAACCTCATATACAGACATTGGTTCTTTTTTGTGGTTCCATTTTTCCCGTGCAGTCATCCAGGAACTATCGGTCCATTTCAAATTCTCAATATTCGTTATTCTTGATGCTGTACCCGGACGAAGTTCTGCATAATTGGCATACGGATCTGCCTTCATATGATACTCCCCCGTAATCGTCTCAATGCAGAACTTATACATCATGCCTTCTTTTACTCCCGGTACAAAACATGTGTAAATTCCAATATATTCCGCCCTTGTCATAGGGTTTCTTGTGCGATCCCAGTCATTGAATTCCCCCACTACAGACACGGATTTCGCATTCGGTGCCCAGACAGCAAAATAAACTCCTTCCTGCCCTTCGTCGTCCACCATATGTGCACCCAGCTTCTTATAAATTTCGTAGTGATTTCCCTGTCCGAAAAGGTACTGATCTAATTCTCCGATTTCATAAGCTTTCCATTCTTTCTCCATAAACTTCCCTCACATTTCATCCGGATTTCAATATCTTAAGTATACCTTAGCGGAACACAAAATTCAATCTATGTCACTCGATTCCAGACAAAAAACAGGGATACAATTTTCTACAATTGTATCCCTGCTTCATCACTTACATTCACTATATCATTAAATTTTAAAATCTTCTTCCTTCAGAATAATGCGATCTGACGAATCCGTAGATTTTCCAAATACACGTCTTGCAAGATGCTTTACATTTGCTTTCTGTGAATGTTTAATTGCTTCATCCATGATTTCTTTTACTTCTGCAACTGTAACCGCATGATCTTCACGCTGCATTACATCAATTCGGCTGTAAAGTGCCAGAATTCCCATTTCATCAAGCTTATATCCATTTTCCTTCGCATAAGTCTGACCAAATGTTACTAACTCATCATTGATGAATACCGGAAGCTCAAGCTTAGAAGTGAATTTCTTTTTGAAATCCGGATTAGCTGTCATAATTCTCTCCAGAGGTTTTCTCTGATCTTCAAGAACAAAGAGAAGCTCTCCGGTCTTTCTTGACATCAATGCATTCAGTTCCTTGATTGTTCTGGAATTCAACTTACCAGCCTTTTCGATGATGATCGCTCCACCGCGAAGCTTCTGGATAATATTGCCAAGTTCCTTCTTATTCAGCGATTCACCTGTAACAATAGCAACTTTACCCTGTTTCAGATTTCTTTGTTTCTGGATTGCTTTTACAATATCTACTGCAAGTACTGTTTTTCCAGATCCTTTACGGCCAATGATCATTAAGTTACCGGTTCTTGAAGTTCCCTCTCTCTGGGCACGTCTGTCATTATCAAGTACTGCAACAATCTGTTCACTCATTCCTCTGACCGGTACGAAGTAAGAGAATAATTTCTTCTGCTCCTCTGTCAGTCCGGCTTTCAGTCCAATCTCACTGGTTGCACTTAAATCATATCTTCCTGTTACAACAAATCCGGTATCAAATGGAACTCCGCTTCCTTTTGACTTCTTAATTCTGCGCTGAATCTCTTCCTCAGATGGTTCTTCAATTTCCAAGTCTCCTTCAAGGTCTTCCGGATCCGGAATCTCAGGAAGCTCATCTTCAAAGTCGTCTTCCTCGAAATCATCTTCCTCAAAATCATCCTCTTCCTCGAAGTCGTCCTCTTCCTCGAAATCGTCTTCCTCGAAGTCGTCCTCTTCCTCAAAGTCATCCTCTTCGTAATCGTCGTCTTCTACATAATCATCTTCATAGAAGTCATCGTCTTCCTCAAAGTCGTCTTCTTCCTCAAAGTCATCCTCTTCCTCAAAGTCGTCCTCTTCCTCGAAATCATCCTCTTCCTCGAAGTCATCCTCTTCCTCGAAGTCGTCCTCTTCCTCGGAGTCGTCCTCTTCCTCGAAATCATCCTCTTCCTCGAAATCGTCTTCGTCCTCGGATTCATCTTCCGGGAATTCATTCCACTCTGCATCGAATTCCTCTACTTCTTCCTCATCTTCCTCCGGGAATTCATCTGCAAAACCATCTTCCTCAAAATCGTCTTCCTCGAATCCATCTTCCTCTTCAAAATCATCTTTTTCGGATTCCTCGTCTTCGAAATCATCCTCGTCTTCGGAATTGTCTTCCGAATCATCCTGGTTTTCTGTTTCCGGAATTTCTTCATCTTCTTGTACTTCTTCGATTTCTTCTACAGCGTCGACTTCATCTTCTGCTTCAAACTCTTCGTCCTCACCCTCAAAGTCTTCGTCTTCAAACTCTTCCTCTTCGAAATCATCTTCATCCTCAGAATCCTCGTCCTCCGTCTCCTCTTCTTCCGAAACTGCTTCAACAATCTCTTCTTCAGGTTCTTCCACAATATCGTCCAGCTCTTCTTCCGAAATAAACTGATCTACAATTTCTTCTTCAACAGATTCCCCTTCTGCTTTTGCAAGCTCCAGTTCCTCTTCTATATCAAAATTTTCCTCTTCTTTCTCCTGTGCTGTCACACGATCTTCCAGCTCTTCCACAAGCTGTCTGATATCATCAGAAAGCAATGCCTTTCTTCTTGCTTCCTCTGCCTCAAGACGAGCCTTCTCTTCCGCTTCACGACGAGCCTTCTCCTCCGCTTCACGACGAGCCTTCTCCTCTGCTTCAAGACGAGCTTTCTCTTCCGCTTCACGGCGTGCTTTCTCTTCTGCTTCCTGACGGGCTTTTTCTTCTGCTTTCCGTCTTGCTATTTCTTCTGCCTCGCGTCTCTCTGCCTCAAGTCTTTCTGCCTCACGGCGGGCTTCCAGTGCTTCTCTCTCTTTTCTAAGTCGTTCTTCATCGGATGCTTTTTGCTTTGCGATCGCCTCAGCATTTACCTTCTGCTTAGCTTCCCATTCCATCAAGATGTCTTCAATCTTCATCTGACCTTCAATGCGGAGTTCTTCTTCTCGTTCCTCCATCTTCTTCTGGTCTTCCGGATTAATTCCACTCGCCATAGCCACGCCATTAGCCAGTGCTTCTTGAAGTGTCGCACCCTTCACAACTGTCGTAATAGACTTTTTTGGTCCTTCTGCCGCATGCTGAAGAATTCCTTCTAACTCTCTGACATTCCGAGCTTCTTCCGGAGTTTCCTTTCCGATTGGTTCAATAACTGGTGCTTCTGTTTCTACAACTTCTGGTTCTTCTGAAACAGCTTCTTCCGGCTCCAGGACTGGTTCCTCAGCTGGTGCTTCCGGCTCTTCTGAAACTGGTTCTTCTGAAACTGGTTCTTCTAAAACCGGTTCTTCTATCGGAACTTCTTTGTCTGCCTTGGCATTTTCTTCCATTGCCTTCAATGCTTCTCCAAGCTCTGCTGTCGGAATTCTTCTCGTTGCATCCAGACCATCCACAGTTTCTGTTGTATTGGCTCCTGATTCCTGCTGTTCTGCCTCCGCAGCTTCTGCTGCTTCCTGCGCTGCTTTAATCTGTTCTTTTGGAATTGATACAGTATCCTGTGGAATACTCTTTACATCCTTAAGCGCAGCTCGCTCAGGTTTTTTATCCACTGCTTTCTTAGGCTCTTTTTTCGGTACACCTTTATACTCATCGTACTTTTCCTGTTGGAGTGGTGTCAGTGGTTTGTACTTCATCTTCAATTCCATTGCCTGATATACATATTTTCCTTCGCTGAACCACAAGATCAAATCGTCACATTCTTCCAGGCACTTTGAGGTCATGCCTGCTTCATGATATAGCTTTGCGAGCTCATACGCCCATTTTTCAATATATTCTGCCTTTTTAAATTCTTCCAGTGCCGAAATCTGTTCTGACAGATCGGACCCTTGTGCCTTCAAAATCCGATATTTCAAAATGAATTGATTCGGATCTCTCGGTGCCAGTTTTACAAATTCCTCATAACAGTCCGAAGCCTCATTCAGATCATTCAGTTTCAGGGCAAGTACTGCCAGACGATACACAACCTTTCTGCTGGACGGTGCTCTGTCAAATGCGATCATAAGCGTATCACGGCTCTTCTGAAACTCCCCGTTATTCTCGTAGATTTCGCTTACTGTATTTAACATTGCCGGGCTCTTCACCCTTCTCCAGTCTATTGTATCGGCAATTTCCATTGCTTTTCTAAATTGTTTCTTTTCGTAATGTTCGAGCATCTGCTCGGTTTTTACCCGATATTCATATTTATCCAATATTCTCACCTCAAATTTTTTGACAATTCTACAGATACAAGTTTATCATACACCAGTCTTATTGTCAAAAACATACGAGATTTTGTTACAAAAATGTTACAAAATGATATCGTCCACTTTTTTGAAATCTTTCAGGCTATACGCTTCTATAATATTTCCCTGGATAACATAAAGCGTATCTTCTATATAAATACCTCTTGTGATCCTCATATTATTTCCATTGATTTCCTCATGCATCGTACATGTAAATCCTTGTTTTTCGTCGTAAGAAAATGTATAGTACTCCCGGCCGCCTTCGCTGTCTGCAGCAAAACCAATCAGATTTTTCTCTGCATCTACTAAAGCTGCCTTATAATCATAAGAAACATCTGTATAGTACACATTTTCAATGACATAGGTCTGCTCCTCTTTCACATTTTCCGGATCAGAAATATCGAACATCGTCAATTTCACGCCATCTGTTGACATAGTCTTTTCATCAACATTCATCCCAATACCCAGAAGCTTATTTTTCCCATACGGATGCAGATAATCTGAAAATCCAGGTATCTTCAACGCTCCTATGATCTTTGGATTTTTCGGATCCGACAGATCAACGGAAAATAACGGATCCGTCTCTTTAAATGTTACAAAGTATCCTGCCTTTCCCATAAATCTTGCGGAGTACACCCTCTCATCTTCTGCCAGACCTTTGATGGAGCCGGTTTCTTTCAGTTCTTGATTCAAAACATAAACACTGTTCGTGTCGCCATCGGTCACTACAACTCTCAGATATCCATCATATTCATCAATAGAAAATGAATCATTAATATAGCCGTCTATTTTGCACTGTGCTCCAGCCGTCAATTTCCCACTTTCATAAGAAACTTTTCGGATTGTCGTCACATCTTTTCCGGAATATTGCCACACATTTTCATAAAAATAAATATTATCGTTGCTCACATATAAATTGCCACCGTCTGCCAAAAGTGCCTTACTGTGCGCTGTCTCATTTGGATTTTCCAGAGAAACTGATGTGATGATCGAATACATATCTGCCTTTGAAATGGACGGAAGACAGATATCTGTTTCTTTGATCAGATTATCGTTTACAAGTGGTATATAGGACTTCGGATTCTTCGCCGTTATACCATCAAGTGTTACATAATAATCACTGAATAAGTATAAGTATCCATCTGCAATTCTTGAAGAATTGTAATATCCACTCTGACTGACCCTGCCAACTTCTTTTGGATTTTCCCGGTCTGAAATGTCATAAGTTACTGCGGTCGTATTAGCCCTCTGACCATATCCATAATCATCATCATTCCATTTGCCGCCCACATAACCGTCACACACTGCGATTAATTGATTTCTCTCAATGTCCAGATACATTTCCTGGATTTCAGAAACATCTTCCACTGTTATAGTAGCCGTTTGCTTCATCCGATTATCACGGGTATCTATAATGGCAATCTGATCGCTCTTATCTTTTAACACGTAAAGGTATGTTCCATCTGTTTTAGCTGTATCCCCCTCGTCCACACCTTCCTGACGTACATTTGTCTCAGAATAAGAACCGCTTGCCATTCCGGTGTCCGCTGCTGCAGTACTGCTTTCTTCAATATTCTGTGCTGCATCTCCGCTTGCCTTACTGTCAGCTG
>RRZT012073276.1_pt1 | contig 13128 bp, 11 predicted proteins | sample 2165551 | NCBI WGS metagenome assembly RRZT01 (sample SAMN10456910, study PRJNA506462) | wastewater metagenome | biome: wastewater; feature: sludge; material: wastewater sludge; isolation source: wastewater sludge with Escherichia coli K12::gfp cells carrying plasmid... | place: USA: Moscow, Idaho... | reverse complement strand
GTAAGAGTTCTGGCAATCCGTAAGAGTTCTGGCAATCCGTAAGAGTTCTGGCAATCCGTAAGAGTTCTGGCAATCCGTAAGAGTTCTGGCAATCCGTAAGAGTTCTGGCAACCAGTAAGAGTTCTGGCAACCAGTAAGAGTTCTGGCTATGTCAAATCACGGACTGGTCGCCAGAAACCTCACTGAACCAATGCGTACGACACGGAGCTAGCGCCGGGACACAGGGCAAAGTCGGACACGAGGGGACTGTATCAAAAGTCGGATTCCGTCAGAGAACCGAGTCCTGCCGGATTTCTTGCACAGCATCTACCAGCGGGGATACAACGTTACGAACTCCCCGAGAGATGAGAAGGGGGCTGTATCAGTCGGTCACAAGACCTTCTGATACAGCCCCCTTCCTTACATCTCAGTGGACTTTCGTACATCCCGGCATAACGCCCATGCACCATGCCACAACCCACGCATTTACACCAATGTCAGCTCCTCACCTAAGAGATCACGCCAGTAGGTCATAACCTACTGCGGATACCGCAGAATCTTGCCTGCCATCGTTGTCCTCCTCACCGGCACCACCAGTGCCAATTCGTCGTCCACCTTGCCAGTCAAGCCCCGCGTCATCCTCGTGACGGCCGAACCTATTGGCGCAATCTCTAAGCGGGCCACGCCAGTGCCGACCGCCCGAAACTTCGTCGGAACCATCTCCCCCTCAGACAGTTACAAGTTCGGCACTCGAAGAGGAACCGCTGTGGGCACGCCTCTTCTGTGTCAGCTGCGCGGGAACGACCCCGTGCACAGGGCTAAACAAATAAACGAGAGTGAAGGCAAACCCCTGAGCTAGCACGATCATTGCCCCCGAGGCGGTGTCCAAGTAATAGCTTGAGTACAAGCCAATCAGCGCGCACACCACCGCGATCACTGGTGCAATCACAAGCATTCTCCCGAACTTGTCCGTCAGAAGATACGCGGTGGCACCGGGAACGATGAGCATCGCAACGATGAGGATCACCCCAACGGTCTGTAGGGCGATCACCGCGGTCAAGGCCAGAAGGCCAAGCAGCGTCGCCCCGAGCAAACGTGGATTGAGCCCGATCGCGTGGGCATGGATGGAGTCAAACGCATACAGCGTGAAGTCGCGGCGCTTGACGAGAATGACCACCAGAACAATCGCCCCCAGGATGGCCACCTGGATGAGGTCCGCCCGCGAGACTCCCAGCAGATTGCCGAAAATGATGTGCTGCAGATCTGTCTGCGACGGCGTGATCGAGATCAGCACCAAGCCAAAGGAGAACAGCGTGGTGAAGACGATGCCAATGGCGGCGTCCTCCTTGACACGACTCGAATGCCGCACTACTCCGATGAGGCCCACCGCGAGGAAGCCGAACACCACCGCACCGAGTGCGAAAGGTGCCCCGATAATGTAAGCGATAACTACCCCGGGAAGCACCGCATGGGAGACCGCGTCGCCCATGAGCGACCAGCCGATGAGCACCAACCAGCATGAGAGCAACGCGCATACTACCGAAGAGATGAGGGCGGTGAGCAGCGCCCTCATCATGAAGTCATAGGTGAAGGGTTCAAGGAGAAAATCTAGGGGATTCAACGAAGTACTTCCTGGTTCAGAACATCGAGACCAAAGGCGAGCGCCAAACGTTCGGGCGTGAGGACGTCGTCGGTCGAACCGTGAAACAGCACGCGGCGCATGAGCAGGATTGCTTCATCCGCGAGCGCGGGCAGCGCGTGCAGATCGTGGGTGGAGACAAAGATGGTGCGCCCTTCACCGGCTAGTTCGCGCAGTAGTCGCGTGATGGTGGCTTCCGTCCGTTTGTCCACTCCGGCGAAGGGTTCGTCCAGGAGCATGATGTCTGCTTCCTGGGCAATCCCTCGGGCGACGAAGGCGCGCTTCTTCTGCCCGCCGGAAAGTTGGCCGATCTGCCGCTCCGCGAACTCACTCAGTTCAACTCGCTCCAACGCATGATCGACGGCGGTGCGATCCACCTCGCTGGGGCGGCGCGTGTGCCCCATGCGCCCGTAGCGTCCCATCATCACCACGTCGCGCACAGATACCGGAAAGGCCCAGTCCACGTCCTCACTTTGGGGAACGTAACCAACGAGTCCCTTCTTGCGTGCGGCGGCTGGGCTACCGCCGTTGATGGTCACTACTCCAGATTCGGGCCGGATCATTCCCATGATCACCTTGAAGAGCGTGGATTTTCCTGAACCATTCATGCCGATGAGTCCGCACACTCGCCCCGCAGCGAGGTGAAAGGACGCCCCATCAAGGGCGACGACGTCGCCATATCGCACGGTGATGCCCTCCACCGCGATCGCCGCGGTCATGATTCTTTTCCGGTCAGGGCCGAGATGATGGTGTCGGCGTCGTAGCGAATGAGATCCAGGTAGGTGGGCACAGGGCCATCCGCTTCGGAGAGCGAATCGACGTAGAGGACCCCACCAAACTTCGCACCGGTGGCATCGACTACCTGCTGCATTGGCTTGTCCGAGACCGTGGACTCGCAGAACACTGCGGGCACATTATTGGTGTTGACGAACTTGATGACCGAAGAAATCTGGTTGGGGGTGGCCTGCTGTTCGGCGTTGACCGGCCAGATGTATTTCTCGGTCAGTCCCGCATCTCGCGCAAGGTAGGAGAAGGCTCCCTCGCAGCTGACCAATGCGCGCTCGCTCTCCGGAAGAGTCGAGAGCTCGTTCACGAGATCGTCCTGAACGGCCTGAAGTTTGGCCTTGTACGCCTCTGCGTTGGCCTGGAAGTCAGTGGCATTCTCCGGGTCCAGATCACTGAACGCCTCGACCATGTTGTCTACGTAGATCTGTACGTTGACGGGGCTCATCCAGGCATGCGGATTGGGTTTGCCCGCGTAGGCGTCCTCGACAATGTCCAGCACCTCAATACCGTCAGACACGACCTTGTGGGGCACATCTGCATCATCAACGAACTGCTTGAACCACATTTCCAGATTCAGGCCGTTGTCCAGAATCAGATCCGCATCCTCGGCCCGGCGAATATCCGACGGCGTCGGCTCGTAGTTATGAATCTCCGCGCCCGGCTTAGTGATCGACTCGACCTGCAGATGGTCTCCCGCCACATTCTCCGCGATGTCTTCCAGCACCGTGAACGTCGTGAGTACTACTGGTTTGCCCGACACCTTGGTTCCGGTGGCGGTGGATGTAGCACTCCCGCTGCCCGACGGCGAACCGCACGCGGCCAGTACACTCACCGCCAGCGCCACCACTCCAATACTCCACGCCTTACCAAGCAATTTCCGCGCCACGAAAAACACTCCTTCGAGATGAATGAAACCGCTCTATTTCAATCTTAAACGGCTATGTTTCGGTATACCGAAAATTTACATTCGCCTTTCCGAATAATCAAGAGGCTGTCATATCCCAGGTCAGTACCAAGACCAATACAGCCAGAATTCCGGCTTCATGCATCGCTCGGAGTTGGCCCTAGGTCCTACAGGCAGCAACAGGGAGGGAGGGTTGCAGCCCTGAATGCTGCAACCCTCCCCTCCCTGCAATGCTAGAAATCTGCACGAGCGAGACGCACGGGCACATCTGGCTCGTGCAACCTCCGCAATAACCAATTTTGAGCTTCGTCATCAGAACGCATCTGTACGTGGTGCACAGATCGACTCTGATGACGAAGCTCAATTCTGAAGTCTTCATTCAGCAGACCGCACCCATCCCGGCACAGCGCCTGGGTGCTATACCAAAATCACGCGCTACACCAACGCCAGCTCCTCGTCAGCGCGGCCTCGCCGATGCCGCCCAACAGCCATCTCACCGGATGGAAAACCATCACCTCTGCCACCGGCACCCACACCGCCAAGCACCGGAATCCGCGGCACCGCACTGATGAGCTCGCGAGTGTACAGATGCTGCGGACTCGCCAGCACGTCGCGCGTCGCACCTACCTCTACTTGCTTGCCGTGCCGAAGCACAGATACCGTGTGCGCGATCTGGCGCACCACCGCCAAATCGTGCGAAATGAAGAGATACGTTAATCCCAGCTCGCGCTGTAAGTCGTCCAACAACCGCAGGATCTGGGCCTGCACGGTGACGTCGAGCGCGGACACTGCCTCGTCAAAGATCACCAGTTCCGGCTCCAACACCAGCGCCCGCGCAATCGCTACCCGTTGCAGCTGACCACCAGACAACTCAGCGGGCCGAGCCCGCGCACTCGACGCGGGCAACCCCACACGTTCCAGCACCCCCGCCACCTTCGCTTGGATCTCGGCCCGGCTGCCGCGGCGATAGTTGCGCAGCGGCTCAGCTACACTCGCCGCAATTGTTTGCCGCGGATCAAGCGCACTGCGTGGGTTCTGGCTGACGAGCTGAACCAGCGGCGCGTACTCGCGCCGAGCCTTCGCACTCACACCAACAAGCGACCGGCCCGCCAGCTCCACACTTCCCGACGTAGGCGTGTGGAACATCGCGATAGCACGCCCCGTCGTCGTCTTTCCGGAGCCAGACTCGCCCACAATCCCATGGGTGGTTCCGGCGGTCACCTCGAAGCTGACGTCGTCGACGGCCACAAACGGCTTGCCAGACTGCCGGAATTCCTGCCGCAGCTCCTTGACCCGCAGCAAAATCTCACCACCCACGCGCGGTGCCGCACCCGCGCCGCCCGAGAACGACGGCGCATCCGAGATCAGCTTCTTCGTATAAGCGTGCCGTGGCGCGGTCAAAATCCGCACCGGGTCACCCTCCTCGCGCACCCGCCCGTCCTCCATCACCACGATGTGATCCGCGCGCTCCCCCGCGACTGCCAAGTCATGCGTAATCAAGAGTACCGACGAACCGTTCTCGGCCCGCAGCTCGTCGATAAGATCGAGGATCTTTTTCTGCACGGTCACGTCGAGAGCACTTGTCGGCTCGTCCGCAATGATAAGTTTCGGGCGCAACGCCAGCGCGGAGGCAATCAGCACGCGCTGGCGCATTCCGCCGCTCAGCTCATACGGGTACTGCCTCGCGCGCAGCTCGGGATCGTCCAGACCGACGCGTTCCAGCAGCTCCAGAACCCGGCGCCGCCGCGTGGGCTCATCCTTCCACTTGTGAATCCGCAGCGCCTCCGCCACCGTCTCACCAACTCGCTTCAGGGGATTGAGCGACGTGGTCGGGTCCTGCGGAATCCACCCGATATCAGCGCCCCGCACATCAAACCACTCGTGACTCCGCAGCTCCTGCAGGTTGCGCCCCGCCAAGTTGATTGCCTCAGCTCGCACGTCGGTACGAGAAGGCAGTAGGCCGACGACGGCGCGCGCCAGCGTCGTCTTCCCAGACCCGGACTCACCGACAATGGCGGTGATCTCGCCGGGCGCCACGGTGAGGTTGGCGCCGCGCACCGCTTCCTTGATGCCTCGGCGGCTGCGGTAGGTAACGGAGAGATCGGAGACTTCAAGCAAATAATTAGTGCTCATGGTGGTGTCCTTAGAAGTTGCGCCGATAAGGTTCGGCCATGACGAAGATGTCGGAGAGCTGGGCGTCGCCCCTCAGTTATTCCGATTCTTGATCTGGTTGCTCAGGTGGTTGGTGGATAGGACAACCGCGACAAGCACCGCGCCCGGCAGCACGGTCAGCCACGGGGAGGTAGCAACGTAGTTGCGGCCCTCGGAGATGATGAGTCCCCATTCGGGTGTGGGTGGCTGGGCGCCGTAACCCAAGAATCCCAGCGTCGAGATTGCCAAGATCGCGCTGCCAATCTGGAGGGCGGCAAGAGCAACAATGGGGCCAAGCGAGTTCGGGAGCACGTGGCGCCACAGCACCTGGCCGAAGGTGGCACCGGAGCCATAGGCCGCCTCGACGTAGTCGCTTGTCGCCACCTGCAGTGCCTTGGAGCGGGAGAGCCGAGCGAAGCTGGCGACCGCTCCCACACCTACCGCGATGGCCGCGTTGACCACGCCGAAACCGAGCAGGATGATGACCGAGAGGGAGAGCAGCAGGGTGGGAATGGCAAGCAAGACATCAACAAATCGCATGAGGATCGTGTCTGCCTTGCCTCGTACTGTCCCGGCGACGGTTCCGATAGAACTACCGATGGTGGCGCCCACCAGCACGGCGATGAGCGCGGCCCGCAACGAGTTCGAGGCACCGTACACCACGCGGGTGTAGAGGTCACGCCCCAACGCATCGGTGCCAAACCAGTGCTCGGCCGAGGGTGGTTGCAACGACTGCCCAGTTCCCACAATGGGATTCTGTGAGGCGAACACTCCTGGGAACAACGACCACGCGACGGCGAGGAACACCACCGCAAGAGCGAGAACGGTACCCAGGTTGACGCGGAAGAGTTGCGTGGCGCCTCGCGCAGCCCGCTCAGTATCTCGCGAGCCCTGATTGGCACCACCGCGTGACAGTAATTGGATGCTCATGCGACTTCCTCTAGCTTGATGCGTCGATCGATGACGGGATACGTCAGATCAACAAGGAAACTAATGACAACAAACAGCAGAGCGGCAATCACCACGATCGCCATAAGAATCGGAGTATCACGCGAGGCCACAGCCTCCACCGTGAGGCTTCCAATGCCGGTGCGCCCAAACACCGTCTCCGTGACCACCGCATTGGAGACCAGTTCAGTGAAGAGCACGCCGCTCATGGTGAGCACCGGGAGCGAGGCGTTGCGCAGCACGTTGTGCCATAGGATCCATGCGGGCCGGGCTCCACGCGCCTTGACGACGTCGACGAAGTCCTCCCTGTTCACCTCGTCAATCGAAGCGATAAGCACCTGCGCAAGCGGTGCTCCCATGGGAATTGCCAGGGTGAGGGTGGGCAGGATGAGCGCCTCGACCGGGGAGGCGCCGATGGTGGGCACCCACCCCAGCCGGAAGGAGAAGAACTGCACCAGGATGATCGCCACCCAGAACGCCGGGAGCGACACCATGACGGGCGGGAAGGAGCGAACCAAGCGCCGCACCCAACGGACGTGCCCGTAGGTCGCCGTGATTGCCAGCACGAAGGCGACGACCACGCCCGCAGCCAGTCCACACACGGCAAGCGCAAGCGTTGAGGGAATGGCATTCAGGAGCAGGGTACCAACCGAGGCACCCGACTTGAGCGAGTTGCCGAAGTCGCCGATGAGGAACCCCAACAGGGTCTCGGCGTAGCGCACGAGAACCGGCTTGTCCGCGCCGTAAGCGACACGGATCTCCTCGATTTGTGCCGGTGAGAGCCCCAGCTCGGGACTGGCATAGCGAGCCATGATGGCGTCACCGGGGAGGGCGGCAAGCAGCAGGAATGCCACGGTGTAGGCCGCCAACAGAACAATCAACGCCTGCCAGATGCGGCGGACGAGGAACCCTCTGGTCATGGTTTTCTCCTTGAAGTGAGGAATCGGCGGGAAAGAAGCGGAAAGAATGGAAAGGAATTGGGAGCGATACTTGAAGAGGCGATACTTGAAGAGGCGGCACCTAAAGGAGGGGCGCCCAGTGGGTGCTGCCAGCGGGAGAGCTCAACGGCTCTCCCGCCAGCCAGCTCTTTAATCAGCCCGCGATCTGCACGTCGTAGAAGCTGGGGCGCCCGATGGATTCGGTGCGGAATCCGGTGACGTTCTTCTGCACCCCGAAGATCTGGGATTCTTCGAAGAACGGGAGTACGTAGGCTTGTTCGAGCAGGTAGCGCTGGGCCTGCCCTGAGGCTGCCGCGCGGCCCGCCTCGTCCGGCGTGCTGGCGACCGCTTCGAGCAACTCCTGGAGATGCTCGTCGCCAATCGTCTCGTCGGTCTTATTGAAGTTGAGGAGCGTGTTGCGGTTGTGCGAGTAGAACTGCGACTTGATGACGTCATAGTCCGCACGCCCCACCATCGAGTGGTAGACCTGCACCGTGTTCTGGTCGAGGCCCGCCGTGGTCTGCGCGGCCTGGTCACCTGGCTGGATGGTCACCTCAATACCCACGTCCTTCAGCTGCTCTTGAACCTTGGTGACGACTTCTTTGGAGCGCGGCTGCGGCAGCGCCTCGTTGAAGTTGAGAGTTAGGCGCACGCCATCCTTTTCGCGAATCCCATCCGCACCGGGCTTCCATCCGGCCTCATCCAGCAACTTCGTAGCCGCTGCCGGATCATAGTTCGGAATGAGATCCGAGAGATCCTCGTACCCCTTCGCCGTCTTCGACACCACCGACGTGGCCAGCGGGTACGAGTCCGTGAACAGCGTGTCCAGGATGGCCTGACGGTCAATTCCGTGGCCGATTGCCTCGCGCACCTTAATATCCTCCAAGGCCGGATGCCGGAATCGATAGCTCAGCCCATTGTTCACACCGTTCGTCGGGGCCACAAGAAGCTCCAGATCGGCATCCTTCACCTGCGCCTCATCCTGCGCCTCGATCTGCCGGGCAATATGCGCCTGCCCAGAAATCAACGCCCCCACGCGCACCGAGTCCTCCGGCGTGACCACGTAGTTGATGCCATCCACATACGCCCGGCCCTGATGCCCGCGCGCCTCCGGCGCCCAGTTGTAATCCTCGCGCGCCTTCAGTTTGATTTCTGTCCCAACCTTTTCTTCGTCGACGACGAAAGGACCAGACCCAATAAGTTCCGTCGCGTTTCCGGGGCCAAAACCGGCCACATCGCGCTCAAGGGTAGCGTTGGAGACAAGGCCCGAGTTAATCGTCGACACAGCCTGCGCGAAACCAGGCGACGGCGCCGTGAAGTGGAACTTCACCGTGCTGGCGTCCACTACCTCGCCGTGATCATAGTTATTGATGGCTTCGGAGATAGTGAGCTTTCGCTCCGGGTCTCCCTTACCAAAGAGGTCAAGATTGGCGACAACATTCTCTGCATCCAGCTTGCTGCCATCCGAATATGTCACGTCGTTACGCAGAGTAAACGTGTACTCGGTGGCGTCGTCGTTCACCTCGTAGCCGGTGGCAATCCAGGGCTCCAGTTCCAAGGTCTCGGGGTTCTGGTAAAGAAGCCTGTCGAGCACGTTGTTCAGAAGGCCACCGTTGGGATAGAACCCAGCCGAGGGCGGGTAGAGAGAGTCGAAGGTCTGGTGTTCCAGATAGATGACCGTCCCTCCTGTTCCTCCCACCGAACTCGCGGATGAGTCGGAACCCGAGCACCCGGTTAACGTCATAGCGGCGACGGCGACCGGTATCACAAGAGCTGCGAGGACGCGCGGACGTTTGATTCTCATGGTTTTCTCTTCCGTTGGTGTGGTGATGAGTCTGAGTAAAGGTGATAAGCCCCGGTTAAAGAGACAGTTATCCCTAGAGTTGGCGTTGTGAAACAACACCTAATGTGGAGGTGTCCCAGCGGCGAACCCGAGAGTTATTCTGGGTCGGGCTTTTGAGGGTCCCAAAAATGCACTGATGAACAACGCGCTAAAGGGAGACGTACTGGGAGCGCGGGCGCCGTCGTCGTTCGGAACGGAGCCGATTCAGCGATACGGGACAGTTCGTCAGAAATCTGTTGGGACTGCCCGATCGTGATCGAGGGGCGAATCGGTAGGCAACTCGCGGCGGCGAAAGCGCTGCCGGGGCCATATCCGATGATGCGGATCAACGCATGGAGGGGCACATTCGACAACACGCCTGGACTTCCGCAGGCAGGAACCGCTGCCGGGAAGAGCATGTTGCGAACATTGGATCTCCTTGATACTTCAGCTCTGCCAGCGTGGTGTTGGCAGGCGAGGTTTCGCTCGGAAGTTTCCCGCGGGTTCAGGAAACCTGGTGATGGATCGAATCAATAGCCGGGCTATCGACCTGCCACAAACGATATACCCACAAACATTGTATGTATACAGATTTCAAATACTGGACGTGAGGGTATCACCACGATCGCGATAGCCGTGCAGATACCTCGAAAAGTCAGATGGCCCGCATTCCTGCTATCACTGCAGGCCATGCGGGCCATCCGTACTGGCGCCAAACAGTCTCACGCAAACTGCCTAGCTAGCGTTGGCGTTCACGCACACCAACACGATTGATGAGAACTTCACCCGCCCAAGGTTGGGGATGGTGAAGCCGGGGGTAGTATTACTCGTCGTCCTTCTTGAGAGCTTCCTTGACCCGGTCAGCCACCGCGCCAGCTCCTGCTTTGACGTCCTCGGCGAAGTCCTTAGCCTTCTCCGTGGCGCCCTGGGCGGCGTCCTTCACCTTGCCTTCGAGGTTCTGAAGCTTGCCTTCGGCCTCCAAGTTTTTATCATCAGTCAGCTTTCCAGCCGTTTCCTTGATCTTTCCGGTTGCCTTATCAAAGATGCCTTCATGTGCCATGGTGGGCCTCCTTCAGTCGACGAGATGGTGCGAATACACCACCTATCCTTTGACGCTAGTACCCTGAGATCCGAACAACAAGGCCCAAAATTACTCCATCCAGACTCCACCCAGGCTCCATTCAGATTGATGACCTGGTGTCGTGTTGAAAAATTCTGGTATATCACCCATGATACTTGTGAAAATCCTAAAGAATCAAAGGAAATAATTAGCGCCAGGCATGCCTAGGGGAGGCGGTACACCCACTCCGGCCGCACAAACTTCTCTTCACAGCGCTGGGCCGCCTTCGCTAGATCAGCCTCGGTGATCTCGCCCAGGGTGGCATCGTACTTCTCCTGGAAGTGATGGAGGAACACGTCGATGATGTCCTCGCGTTCCATGCCCGTCTGTGAACGCATGGGATCCACACGTTTAATAGCGCTGCGCGTGCCCTTGTCGCGGATCTTCTCGCGGCCGATGCGCAGTACGTCCAGCATTTTGATGGCGTCAATGTCGTAGGACATCGTCACGTGGTGAACCATATAGCCGTTAGCCCAGCGCTTCTGTGCGGCACCGCCAATCTTGCCCACCTCGGAGGCGATATCGTTGAGCGGCACGTAGCGAGCCTTGACGCCCACCTTCTCCAGGGCTTCCATAACCCACTGATCAAGGAAAGAATATGACTGCTCGAAACTCAACCCATCAACAAGCGAGGTGGGGATGACCAGCGAGTACGTCACACAGTTACCCGGCTCCATAAACATTGCGCCGCCGCCGGTGACACGGCGGGAGACGGTGATGCCGTGGCGTTCCACTCCCTCCTGGTTGATCTCGTTCTCATAGGACTGAAACGAACCTATGACCACCTGCGGGGCATCCCACTCCCAGATACGCATGAAGGGCTTGCGGCGGCCCGCAGCCACATCCTCGGGCAGCGTTTCGTCCATCGCCACATTGATCATGGGGTGCACAACCGGCCCGTGAATCACCTCAAAATCGATATCGTCCCAGCTGGTAGCCAAGCCGAGCGCGCGACGCACGGCGATGCCCACACCCTCCGTGGTGATTCCAAAGAGCACATCGCTGGGTTCGACGGCTTCGTCAACCCGCTTCGCGAGCGCCGCAGCACTCGCCTCGGCCGGAGCGCCTTCCAGGGCCCCCACAATACGATCCAACGCCTCGTCCGGCTCCAAGAAGAAATCTCCAGAAAGCCGCACGTTCGCCAGATGCGCATCCGCGAGGTGCGCATCCGCAATATCCAGATCAACAACAATCAACTTGCCACCGGGAACCTTGTATTCACCATGCATGAGGTCCATTGTCTCTCGGAACGCGGTCAAGTGCGATGTGGCATCATCGACTGTTTTCGTGGTCAAGATTCTTCGTGGGCGTGTGGCGCGGCTCGCTGCCTCTATTGGCAGGCAGCGATGCCACACGCCCACGAAGCTAACTCAGCTAGGACTGGCGCGGACTTTCCGGCGCTGTCGCCAGAGCCACGGCAGCCGACACGAGTAAAAGTCCACCAACTTCCGCCCAGTTGGGAACCTGGGACAACATCACAAGTCCCACCAGCAAGCTGGTAACCGGGAGTAACGAATTGAGCAACGCCACCGTGGCCGCGGGCAACGCCTTCATCACTACTTGGTCAATAGCGTACGGCAGCGCCGAGGACATCACCCCCACGCCCACGAGAAAGAGCAGAAGTTTCCAGTCGGCGAAGATTGGGCCAATCCCCGGGACTCCAAGCGGCAGATACACCAGCGCGGCAACAGCCATAGCCCAGGCAAGAGAATCCAATCCATGCCCGCCCACAGCAATCTTGCGCCCCAACCAGATGTAGAACGCCCAGAAGAGACCCGCGAGGAAGGCAAAACCAACGCCCACAGCAACCCGCGGGTCACTCATATCGACACCGGCCCACGAGATGAGGAATACTCCCCCGGCCGCCAGGAAAATACCCAGCCGAACTTTCCACCCCCGCCCAGTAAGCGCAGCCAGGATGACCGGGCCAAGATACTCCAGAGCCACAGCTGTCCCCAGAGCAATCCGATCAATCGCAAAGTAGAAACAGAGATTCATGGCACCTAGAACCACCCCAAAGATTGCCGCCTTACCAAGCATGCGCCAATCGAAAGCCCCTTCAGAAGTGCGTGGCACCGCGCGCCGCCACGCCAGCATGATGATTCCACCCGCCAGCACACGACCCCACGCAACCGAAATCGCAGGAGCCACCGCAAACAGGCTCACGGCTAGCGACGCACCCACATACATCGACACACCCGAAGCAAGCATGAGGAACGGAGCAAAGCGTGCTGCACGCCCACGCCCTGGAAGTCCAGCACCGGAAGGACCGCCCGATCCACCACCGCGACGGCTTCCACCCGACCCACCCCCGGAAGAACCACCCGAAATAGAGGAGCGCGAACTCATGCAAGACCACCTACGCTGTGAAAAAGGAAAGCGATGAGAAGGGTAACCCCCAGGCTCAACGCCGTCGATATGATGTTGGCGTCCCTCGCGAGTTCCACACCGACGTCGTACCGATGCGCATACGTAAACACGTTGTTAGCGGTAGGGAATCCACCGGCGATCGTCACTGCCATGAGCGGGGTGCCCGTCAGCCCAAAGGCTGAACCAAGTCCAAAAGCTAGAATCGGCCCAAAGATACACCGCAGAAATACAGCAAAGAACAGTGGGGCCGATTCTTTCCCCAGACGCGGCACATGTGCACCTCGCCATGAGATACCCATCGCGATGAGAATCATCGGAACCGCAGCCGAGGCGAGAATATCAACGGGCGCAGACACGAACGCGGGCACCGACACCCCTGTCAACGCGACAACAAGGCCAAGTAACACACCCACCACAGGCGGCGCAGTAAACGGCGCCACGATCGTACGCCACACGCTGCGCCCTCGCTTG
>RRZT012237882.1_pt1 | contig 13130 bp, 14 predicted proteins | sample 2165551 | NCBI WGS metagenome assembly RRZT01 (sample SAMN10456910, study PRJNA506462) | wastewater metagenome | biome: wastewater; feature: sludge; material: wastewater sludge; isolation source: wastewater sludge with Escherichia coli K12::gfp cells carrying plasmid... | place: USA: Moscow, Idaho... | reverse complement strand
TGGGTTGTACCAGGTGGCTCGGATGCGGGTCCATTCCTTCGAATTCTCGTCGTCCCGATCAGCGATGTCGATGCGATAAGCGAGGTGCTGACCCCAGGTCACGGGCACCTTGTAGTAGCGGTATTCGCCCGCAACCACGGCACTCTCGTAGGTCTGCCCAGGCACCAGCTCGACCGCCCGGTTGAAGGAAAGTCCTCCCTCAATCGGCGTTGCCGCAGACGAATGCAGCGGAGCCTCGGCCGCGCTGCCAATCTCGGGCCCAGGGAGTCCCGTCGCATCGGCGGGAGGTTCTAGCCGAAGCAGGATCTCGGTGGTGGCGGGCGTCTGCTTGAAACGTGGCCCGGCACGGTGGATCGAGAGGTAGAGATCCTCGTCTTCACAACGGTTGCTGTCCGCGATGGCCGTGGAAGGCGCAGTGATCGCGAAAGTGCCGTTCATGTGCTGGTATCCAGTTTTTCCGCACTGCCTTCCCTCCTTGTTGACGAACTTGATGTAGGTGTTCAGCGCACTCCCACCGTCCTCCTTCGTCCCGGGAGGCATGACCATCGTGGCGGCCGCGTGTGCAGTCCAGCCCTCGGGGACATGAACCCGGTAGAACTTCTCGGTTCCCGGACCCGTGAGGTTGTCACTGCCTGCCTCGAAGGTATCGACGTACTGCCCCGGGGCAAGCGGAGGTGTCTCGGCCACGATGGTGGGAGTTCCAGTGACTGACTCCCCTTCAGCCTCGTAGGTGCCGATGGCATGCTCCACCCTGGTGATAAGCGCTCCAGAAAGCTCGCTTGCCGAGTCCGCGTTGGAGTAGGTTCCACCGGTGACGTCGGCGATGCACTGGAGATCGGCGCGGGCGTCGTCGTCGACCTTAAAACCCACCGTGTGGACAGTCAAGTCAAGGCCATCCGAGGCAATCTCCTTGGCAACCTCGCACGGGGGCGGCGGCGAGCAGGTGTCGAGGCCATCGCTGACGAGCACGATCGATCGCGGACCCTCGTTGGGCAACTCGTCGGCTGCTTGCCGCAGCGCCTTGCCAATCGGGGTGTAGCCGGAGGCGGAGATTTCGTCCACTGTCTTGAGGAACGAGCGATCGTCGATTGGCCCCACGGGAACGAGCGTCGTAACATCCTGGCACCCGGCGGTCTTTTCGCTGTCCTCACTTCCCGTGCCGGTGCCGTACACAACGAGGCCCACCTGAGCCGCATCCGGCAACTCCCCGACGAGTGAATGGATGGCACTCTTGGCAGCATCAATCCGCAGGCCAGGGGCGTCGTCGTCAAGCATGGATCCGGAGGCGTCCAGAATGATGACGGTCGGTGTTGCAGGCTGCGACTCTGTTGCTTGCTGCGACTCATTGGCGTGAGCGGTCTGAACGCTCGCCAAGCAGGCCCCGCTCGCGATGACGAAACCGGCCAGTCTCGCGAAGTGGCTGTGCCGTCGTGGTGACATGTCGTCTCTCCTCGGGAATTAGCGATGCGATGTTTACAAGTGCAAACTATCACGACTTAGTTTGCATATGCAAACACAGTGGTACCTGGGTACCAGAAACGCACCTGCCATCGGTAGACGGTACCTAAGGTCGGTACCAACGCGGGACGCGCCAGGTGAGGGCCACAAGGGAGACTCGAACCATCAGCAAAAAGTTCGAGTTAGGACCCGACATGATTACCATCCGTGGACTCACCAAGCGCTACGGGAACGTTACCGCCGTCGACGACGCCGCCTTCACCGTCACCCCCGGCACCATCACCGGTTTCCTTGGCCCCAACGGCGCGGGCAAGTCAACCACACTCCGCCTTATACTCGGCTTGGAAGAGCCCACGGCAGGCGAAGTGCTCATCGACGGGCAGCACTATCGGGACATGCACCGTCCACTCGTCACGGTGGGCGCGCTGCTGGACGCAGGCTGGGTTCACCCACAACGCTCAGGACGCAACCATCTGCGCTGGCTCGCGGCCACCAACGGAATCAGTACAGCGCGCGTTGACGAGTGTCTTGACATCGTCGGACTCACCGAAGCTGCGGGCCGCCGGGTCGGTCAGTACTCCCTCGGCATGCGCCAGCGCCTCGGCCTGGCCGGAGCCCTGTTGGGCGATCCTCGTTACCTCATCTTCGATGAGCCTCTCAACGGCCTCGATCCGGAAGGGATCCGCTGGATGCGTACGCTCATGCGTCGTTTCGCCGACGAGGGCCGCGGTGTTCTCGTTTCCAGCCACATGCTCGGTGAAGTTGCCCAGACGGTCGACGACGTCGTCATCATCGCCCGAGGTCGCACCCTCACCAACGCGCCGCTCAGCAACTACGAAGGCAACGGCACCACCCTCGAAGAAGCCTTCTTCGAGCACATCGCGGGAGGAGGCGAGTATGTTGGGCAACTCTGAGACAACAACGGTCACCGATAATCGGCGGGACACTGTCACCTCGGGACTGGGTTTCGCGCCAATTCGCGCAGCACTCACCTCCGAATGGATCAAGCTCCGCACAGTCCCGCACACATTGGTTTACGGAGTCGCCGCAGTACTTGTAGCCGTGGGCTGGCCAATTGCCAACACATATGTGCATCGCTCTGAGTTTCTGGCAGGCATCGCGGAGGAGGGAGACGCGATGGCCCTCGGCCCAATGACGTGGTTCGGGGTTGCCCGCTTCTCCATCGTTATCGCCATCGTTCTAGGGGCCACCCTACTAACCTCGGAACGCGAGACCGGCACGTCCGTGATGACCCGTATCGTCCTGCCTCGCCCCCGCGCCGGCTATGGCGCGAAGGTGTTCTGGGCGGGCGTAGTTGGGCTAGTCACCGGCTTGATTGCGGGCCTGGCGGTGCCGCTCGCCGTCCGCACAATACTCGGATCAGCGGCGTATGGGTTCACCGTTGCTCCCGCCCTCTGGCTGGGCTATGGGCTCAGGGTCGCGATTGTCACCGGTTTGTGTGCAATGGCAGGTGTGGCTCTGGGAGCTCTCACCCGGAACCTGATGGTTACCGCGGTCATTGCTTTCGTATGGGTGATGTTCGAGAACACGGTCGCCAGCATGGTGGGCGACTTCGCCAACCTCTTCGTGCTTACACCCTGGCGGAACCTCAGCTACTTCATCGACGGCACCGGCTTTGACCTGCCCTTCCCATGGGATTCCACATGGGGTTTCGCACCCCTCGCCTTCCTCACCCTCGTCCTCATCCTCGCCGGCGCATTGCGTCACCACGGGGACACGAACACCATCAAGGAGTAACCGCAATGCCCGCGACCACACGCCTCACACAGTTCCGCCGTGCGGTAAGTGGCGAAACCATCAAGGCCACGACCACCCACACTCTCGCCCTTTCCCTTCTAGCCGCCACAGCCGTGTGCGCAGTGACGGCCTTCTCCTTCGCCGGTCTGGAGAAGGTTGCCGAAGCTGAGTCGGTCTCTCCATTACCCGCTGCCAGCATGGGCTACGCACTCATCTTCGCGGCCGTACCGGTGCTGCTGATCTGGGCCGCACACCTCGTGCTTGGAGAACTGCGCAATGGAATGTTGCGCGAGGCCTACCGGGCCGTGCCGAATCGCGGCACGGTACTCAGAGCCAAAATGCTTGTGGCCGTTACGATCTCCGTCGCGAGCGCCGCGGCCTTGTGGATAATCTGTCATCTCGTGAACACCGTTGTCTTGGGCCGCCCAGACATCCTCACCTACATCGTCTCGCTCGATGGCCTGGGGCTCCTTGCCCGGCTATCACTCGTCATCGCCTGTTGGTCCGTCATTGCGGTGGCCGCAGCCTCCCTCCTACGTAGCCTTCCCTTGACCCTGGGCATACTGCTGCCCCTCTACCTGTTCCTCGAGGCATACCTATTGGAGATCGACGGACTCGGCTACTTCCTTCCCTTCGCATCAGGTAAAGCATTCATTCCCGAAATCGCCGACGTCAGCTTGTCCTCCCCCGCGCTCGCCGGCGCCGGTCAAGTTCTTGTCACCATTGTGATCGCCGCAATCGCATGGATGGTTGCGCTCCGCAGGGATGCCTCCTGACGGGATTCCTGCGCGGGCATATTCCTGACAGAAACTGACCGGGCCCGACGACTTCCTGACAGAAACTCACCGAACCTCACGACGACGCTAGCGTCGCCCACCTAGTGTGGCGGCTCGCCGTCGTCGCCCTGTTCGGGTATCGGTAGGATAATCCAAGCATGCGAATCTCGAAGAAACTCACCACGAACGTATTCGCCATCGCCTCGCTTGCTGCGATATCCATATGACTGACGAATGCCAAGCAACCCACACAAACGTGTCGGAGCGCTGTGAAAGGATCGAGGTATGGGCGCGGCGGTTGCCGTACCCAGGAGCCAAAAGGAGTGAAGTCATGGGACTGTTCGATTTCTTTCGCAGGCGACGCGGTGAGGTGAGTGAAGAGAATGTCTTTCCACCTGTAGTGGCAGACCTGGCGGCAGAGCCAGAAGCAGTAGAAGAACCTGTAGCAACGGTATCCAACGAAGTACCGGTACCCGTTGCTCACGACGTCGACCTATCCACCGATGGTCTCTTCATCGACGGCTGCGCGGTCACCAAGAGAACGATAAGAGAGTTCTCGGCGCTTCTCGGCGAACCACGTATTTCCCATCGACCCGAACGCACGATCGAGAAGAACCTGACTGTCCCGGAAACCTGGCTGATCAAATGGGACGCCTCCGGGATCACGGCATGGAGCAAAGACGGGATCGAAGCCGATACGATTTTGATGCGTCTGGCTGAGGATCCAGGCTGGGACTCCCGGGTGGCCAAAGACAATTGGGAGAGCTACCCTCGCTACCTGTTCACAGGTACCCTCACCGTTGATGGTCAACCACCGATCCAGTCAATTCCGGAGTCGAAACTCAAGTCCGGTGTGCTGATGGATTTCAGGTTGGGTGACTGGAAGCTCTTCTTCACCACCACCCGAGAGGCCGAGAACTTCTATGAGAAGGAGACGTTTTCCGAGCGATGTCAGATGAGGGAGTCCGGCGTGATAGCCGAACATTTGCGCACACACCCGAACCCCTTCCGCGAAATTTCATTCAACTACGATCCGGTGAAGCCGCCGTCGGGAAAATGGTTCCATCAGCCTGTGGACGGGCCGATCCTCAAGTTCGATACCCCAGAGTTTGCTTACGCGATCATCGAGGACCTCATGTACAACCAGGAGCTTCTCGCACCGAAATTCAACGTGTTCGACTTTTCCAAGGATCTCGGAGAAGAATGCTTCGACCCATACGACTTCCCCTTCCAGATCATTCCCAAAGTACGGGAGTGGTTCCTCGAACTACCCATTCCCGCCGAACTAGGGACGCGAGTGGAGCGGTTATGCATGGACGGTGGTCTGATGATCTACGGCCAGCTCGCCCCGGAATGGGACGGCGAGGATGACCTATTCGACATCCCCACACTCACCCAGGCGGAGCTCGCACAGTTCCCGAACCTCAAGACTATCGACGTCAACGGCCTTCTCAGCCCCGAAGCACAAGAGGCGGCGAGGGAAGCCGGGATTACTCTGATTGACTGAGTCCAGCTAGAACCACTTTGTAGTTGTTAGGCAACGCTCCCCGCCAGGATGAGCAATGTGAGGCAATGACACGCCCGCAACGTAAGTATCATGTCAGTCTTCATCGAGTGGTCTTGGACCTCGGAATAGGATCTTGGGCAAAGCTTGCTTACTGGAGTCAGGTTTGATGTCGTAAAGATCGGCATGAGCTGTGAACAGCAACGGATGTTGTCGAGCTATAGCGCGATGGAATTCCTCTGCCGTTGTTGGCGGCGCGACTTGACGGGTGACGAACAGATTGATGACCATCGCGTACGCTGTCCGAGTGAGCCGGGTAGCAAGGAACAGATCTGGATTTACGGCTGAAATTCCGATGGCAGTCAAGTCCGACTCAGCAAAGTCATCGACGTCTTCGGTGACCAAATAGCGCGCACCAGCAGCTTCTGCGTCAGCAAGGATCTGACGATCCTGTTTGAACGTTTGAACGTTTGAACGTTTGAACGTTTGAACAAACCTACCGGCAACCTCCCCGGTTGGCGTAAGTACTCCTCCAAACCGGCGACGTATATCAGCGGGTGACACTGCACGAGAACTCATATGTCGCAGAGCCTCTTGCTCGGCAGTCTTGCTCCACACCGTGCGAAATCCACTTAATGGTCCTCCAGCCATTAGCAGCGTACGAGTCACTGGCTTGGCAAGGATATTCGCGTCTAAGAAAACACAAACCAGACTGTCAGACACCGAACAGATCAGCCCGGATATCATCGCTAGTGAGTTCGACGATATCTCCCATCGTCGCCTGCCAGAACCGCTCAAATTCTTCGAACGGGATTCTGTTTCGGTTGCCAATCTTCACCGCGCGCAGTTCACCAGCTGCGATCTTCCGCGAGATAGTGGAGCGTGAAACTCCAATTGCCTCCGCAACCTGCGCCGGGGTTAGCATGCGCCTCTTCGACGTCAGCGTAACCTGTTCGCCTTCTGCCGCGGCACGCCGTACATACTCGGCAACGGCAACCAGCCACTCCGGGTGTGCATCTGGGTCCACGGAAGATGCTCGTACATCCTCCGGGGTGATCGTCAGGCTCTGCATCGACATAACCCCACAATACCTCTTATTTGCACACTCTGGGAAGATGAAGTGTGCAATCAAACCAAGTGTCTTCGTCGATCAAGGGCTAAGTGAACAGAAGGGCCCCGCCGTTACATTAAAGCAAACGAGGATTGGCCATCAGATCGTCCGAATCAGTTCTTTTTCTCAAGCACATCCCTTTGGGCCGGGGGCTCCACGCCCATACACCCGGTATCGAACCAGGACACAGGGCCTATATATCATGCGATATAATCAGGATATGGCCAACGAGATTCGAGATCTTCGTGAGGCGGCGGGACTCAGCCAATCTGAGCTTGCGCGCCGTTCTGGTGTTGCACAGCCAAACATCGCCGCATACGAGTCTGGCCGTCGCATAGCCTCACCCGAAATGATTGAGCGGATCAGAAAAGCAACCAGACCTCTCCCTCATGAGTCTTTGATATTGAATCGCCAGAAACTTCAAGAACTGGCTGCCTCATTTGGTCTCATTAATCTCCGCATTTTTGGCTCCGCCATGAGCAAGACAGATCGACCAGACAGCGATGTGGACCTGCTGGTTTCTCGCCCACAAGGAACAGGCCTACTGACACTGGCTGCCTTCGCGGAGGCTGCACAGGAACTGCTAGGCGTCGAAGTTGACGTTGTGACAGACGGCGGATTACCACCAGACCACGAGATCATGCGAACGGCAGTTGCGTTATGAATAGCAGGGACCACTCCGCAATCCTGGAGATGATTCGGCTCTGCATCGTTGGAGAGCAACTGGTCGAACGCGGTTATGGTTGGTACTCAACTGATCCACAGAATGTACCGGGCATGGCCGGAGAGTCCCTCATCATCAAACTCGGTGAGAACGTTGCACGACTGAGCCAAGAGACTCTTGATGCATACCCCGGCATCCCGTGGTCGCAAATCAAGAGGATGCGTGACCTGCTGGCACACCACTACGAGGGAACAGACTACAGCGCAGTGTGGGACACCTTAGTGAACGACCTTCCAACAGTAAGAAGGTTACTGGAGAGCATCAACCTCACAGACTAAGTTTCCGACACCTTCGATTTCTTCTTTAGCTTGGAGCGTTCAGCCTGAGCATCAGAAACATAGTAAGTATCCGGCCGAGCCCGCTGCCCCAATAGCCGTAGATCAGGATCGCGCCGACGGCGGCAAGGCCTCCAGTGAGCTGTTCCGAATAGACTGAACTTCATGTCGCAGGAGAAGGCAGAGGGATGATTGAAACAGCATCAGTTGCGCAGTGGTGGGCACACGCGTTCGGCTTCGGGCTGCTCGCCACGCTCGCCTGTGGGGCGGTGCTGATCACTGTAGAGTTTCTCGCTCCCTATACGTTCCTAAACGACTATCCCGAGGACATCCGCGATGCTGCGCCCGCACCGACACCCACGCAGAAGCGGGCTGGAATGATCGGCGGGATCGTGTTTGTGCTCGCTCTCTTCGGTGGAATCGGCGGTGTGGTGTGGTCGTGGGGTGCAATGCACGCCGGAGCCGGGTTCCTCGAACTGGCGCTCATGGCACTCGTTGTGAGCACGCTGTTCGCCATCTTCGACATTTTCATCATTGACTGGCTCATCATCTGCGCCTGGCGGCCCCGCAGGCTCGTCTACCCCGGCACCGAAAACTGCACGGGCTGGGGCGACTACAGCTTCCACGTCAAAGAGCAACTCCGGCCACGCGCGCTTGCTGTGCTCTTCTTGTCAAGCGCTGTAATTGGGTTGGTGGTCAGTTGGCTGACTTGAGTGCATTGCTTCGTCGCTAGGCCGCCAAGCTGCCGCATACCCGCCTTGCAATGGCTGATGAGCTCAATTGACTTCACGTGTCTCACAAGCACTTGGCAAGGCAACCGGAAGGGCTAATGACCCAGAGCGGCCTACCAGGCGCGGTGTGAGCTTGTTTCTCAAAGGGCTGGCACAACAGCACGAAATAGAACCCAACAAATGAAGAAGTGGCCAACGATCAGTCATCGCTGGAGACAAGCCCTCGCCTCGCGGACAACAACGTCACTTCGGGATGCTCCTCGGCGAGCAACCGTTCGACACGATCAAGGACGTCACGAATGTGCGAGCTGTCCGCACTAACCACCGAGACACCAATTTGCGAACGGCGATGCTTATCATGATCGCCTACTTCAGCGACAGCGACTTCGGTGCGCCGACTGAGATTCGCCACGAGCGGCCGAATCACACTGCGCTTCGCTTTGAGGGAATGCACATCACCGAGCAAAATATCGAATTCAATCCAACCAATCCACATCGAAGCGATTCTCTCACTCATCGATCGGCATGTGAAGGGCTCTGAAGTAGATACCCCTGGAATGAGAAACCGCACCAAGCACGAAAGACCGCGGGGCACTACGCATCGATACCAACAGGCAGCGCTACGGCAAGGTTCGGAGGTAATCCCGATAGGAGTCAAGAGCGTTTTCTGCCATGAGGGCGCGCGGCCAGAGAACGGCGGTGACGAGTCCGAGTATTTCAGAATCGTCCATAACCGGGCGAGCCATTGCGTGCACGGCATCGAAGTACGCGACGGTCACATCACTTCCGAGGATATTCTGATAGGTAGCAGCGGTTTCAGAGACGTCAACGTTGCGGTCACGCTCACTAAGCATGAGGAATACAGGTACGTGTTGACTGCTCATCGCCGCAAGATCATCTGTGGCGTCGGAAGTGTAGTTCTTCAGTACGAACTGCCATCGATCCTCATCCCAGGGCTCGGGGTCATTGGTGTTCGCTCGGTAGGTGCCGTAATCGACGTTTTGCTCTAGAAGACGGAGCCTCTGGTCTCGGCGGTGAATCGCTTCGTTGCGGGTGTCTGGGTCAACGTTGTCATGATCGAGCTCAGCAAGGAGGTTGTAGAGACCTTGCCGGATCCAGTTAATCGCGGGATTGACAGCGACGACGGCAGTGATGTCATCGCGGGAGGCGGCCACCTTTGGGAATACCCAGCCGGCCTGGCTGGCGCCCCACAGCACAATACGATCGGTCGGGATGGATTGCTGACTAACAGCCCAATCGATGACGGCTGAAACTTCTGCCGCCCGATCTGCCATATTCTGATCCAGCCAGTTCCCACCCGAACTGCCGATACCGGGTTTGCTCCAGGACAGGGTTGCATATCCAGCATCGGCGGCGGCCTCGAACCAGGGCAGGTACAGCCCGTTCTGGGTTGCTTTGACGGCACCATCTCCGTGTATTACGACGACGAGACCTCGAGTTGATGAGCCGGTCGGCGTGGTGAGCACCGCATCGAGCTTGGTGTTCGCGGCGGGTATCGAGAGGCGCTCCTGATGGAAGCGAAAGTCATTCCCAACGAGGGTCAATCCCGTGAGTGCAACAACGATACTCACGGCCACCGCGATGCCGAGCACCCAACGCCGCCGTCTTTTATCTTTCAAATTACTCACGACCGTAGAATACATGATAGTTTTATAGCACGGGTAAAGCGCAGGTGAGTTTGGGGTTCACAAAGGAAGAGTGTGCAGCTTCCATGGCCACACCAATATGCAGAAAGAGATTGCAAAGTGACAGTCGAGCCGTTCTCCATATCGCCGCGCACGATCGTCGAAGCCTTCCTACCAGTAGAAGGCGCGGTCGGTCTCAACCTCATCTATGACACCGCCAATGCCGTGGGCATAGGCGACCAGGTATTGCGACTCTGCCTGCGACGTATGGCGTCCGCTGGACAGATCGAACAGATCGGTCGGGGGCGCAAGGGGTCGGTGACACTCACCGAGGTCGGCCGAGAGCGTCTTCGCCGAGACCGTCTTGCTCTACACCTGGCTTTCGCGCAGGACGACGGCGTCGCCCCCTGGGACGGAAGCTGGCGGCTATTGGCGGTCAGCACACCAGAGGCCGAACGATCAGTACGTGATTCGATCCGCCGTGTCCTCGTCGAGGCTGGCGCCGTTTCAATATCGACGGGCCTGTTCATCAGTCCTCACGACCTTGCCGACATGCTCGACGCCGAACAAAAGGGACGAGTCGTGCGGATCACCGCTTCGGAGATCAGCATCGGAGGCGAAAGCGACCCTCACAAACTGGCAGAAATACTGTGGCCGCCCGAGCCTATCGTCGCCGTCTACGAACGTCTCGAACGAGCGCTGATAGACCAGCAAGTTGCAGACGCGACGGGTGCAGAGGCGGCGCTCCGTGCCCAACTCCTCCTTGCCGAAGCAATTGAACAGGCACTACGCCCAGACCCTCTCCTCCCCCTCGAACTCCGCTCAGCACACTGGCAACCCACGCATTTTCGTCGCGAGTGGCGCAGACTCTGGGACACGCTGACGCGTCGACTCCCCGAAGAGGTTCTCTACCGAGGTTGGTTCCCACACACTCAAGAAGACTGATCTTGAAACCGGCGATACTCCCGAACAGGTGCCCGCGATCAACAGCGTGCGCAGGCCCGCGTCGCCGTCGTCGTCAACGACAACCGATCTCAGCAGGTATTCGTAGCCCTTGGAGGACTTTCCGGGATTCTTGGTACGCCCTTTCTGGCACCGGCGCGATATCTGGACGGCGAGAGACCACGAGTGCGCGTAAAAGCGACGCTGAGAGCGAAGGCGTTGGCGTAACCAACCCGGTGAGCGATCGCCTCGATAGTGAGGTCAGAAGCTTGGAGCAGATCAGCGGCCAGTGCCATGCGCCAGCCGGTGAGATATGTCAGAGGAGGCTCGCCGACCAGCGCTGTGAAGCGGCGCGCGAGAGCGGATCGTGACCCTCCGGCACGCTCCGCGAGCCCAGCAACGGTCCACCGGCGGGCTGGATCCTCGTGGATAGCACGCAGCGCAGGACCGACCAGCTCGTCATACTGTGCGCGATACCAACCCGGAGCCTCCGTGTCGGATCGGGCAAACCATGCACGTAAGGTGGCAACGAGCGCAATGTCCAGAAGCCTGTCGAGCACGACCTGCTGGCCCGGGCCAGCAGTGCCGACCTCCTTAGCGAGCAGGTCGATAATCTCGTTCTGCGAGTTCTCGCTGGACACGACGACGACGTCGGGCAACGCCTTGAGCAGCCTGCCGGTGACGTCGTTGTCGATTTGGTAGGTGCCGCTTGCGACGATTGTCGAGCCAGCGAGCGAGCTGCCGGTGGTGCGGGGACCGAGGGTGAAGGCGTCGGTGATGTCGGTGCCGGTGGTGTCGGTCAGCCGGTTCCCGGGCTTGACAATGATCTCGGGGACAGTGCCCGGATCATCACCGATGGTGTACAGGCGGGGTCCTTTGGCGATGGCAACGTCACCAGTGCGGATCAACACTGGGTCGGCGCCATCGGGCACGATCCACACGTGACCACGCAGGGCAGTGACCAGGGCTAGGGCCGCCTCATCGGCAATGAGCAATGCCCACGGCGGGTCCCAGATCGTCCGGCAGAACGCGGCGGTACGCGCGCGAACACCTTGAAGAAGGTCAGAGAGAGGATCCATACAGTCAGCGTAGACGAACAGACATGGAATCGGATCATTTAGATATGGATTAGTCCAGCCTGTCACCGTTGAATTGGACATGCCACCAAAACAACGAGTCGAAAGAAGGCATGCCATGTATACGATCACCGGAGTTACCGGACACGTCGGAGCAGTCGTCGCCAAGGAGCTGCTAGATCGCGGCAGGAGTGTTCGAGTAGTGCTGCGCGATCCTGTCAAGCATGCACACTGGGAGCGGCAAGGAGCTCAAAGCGCGCTCGTGGACTTCACCGACACCCAGAACCTCGCCGAGGCTTTCCGCGGCAGTGATGGCGTGTTTGCCATGCTGCCGGTTCTGCCGTCACTGGATGAAGCGGGGCATCGCCGCCTCGTTGATTCGATCGCTGAGGCTATCGAAGCCAGCGGCGTCGGCCATGTGGTTCTGCTGTCTTCTATCGGAGCCGACCTGCCCGACGGGACCGGCCCGATCCGCTGGCTACACGACCTGGAGCAACAACTGGCGGGCACTGACGCGGTGGTCACCGCGATTCGACCATGCCACTACCAGGAGAAAGTCGAGACAGTACTCGACGCCGTACTCCACGACGGTATCTACCCCGTCTTCGCTGATTCTGCCGACGCACCAGAGCCCATGATCGCTACCCGTGATGTGGGGAAAGCCGCCACTGAGGCGCTACTGGCGCACCCATCCCGTGGGGAGTCGATCGACCTCATCGGCCCCGCCTACACCGAACGTGACGTGGCGGATCGTCTCTCGGCGATCCTCCAGAAGCCGATCAAGCTCGTCACGATTCCGCGAGACGGATGGGCCAATGCGATGGTCGGCGCCGGTGTTCCCGAGGCCTTCGCGAGGGAACTGGCAGCACTCTACGCGGCCGGGGAGGACGGCCTGCTCCAACCGCGTGGTGATCGGCAGCAGAGGCACAGCACTCCAATCGAGGAGACCCTGCATCAGGTCATTGAGAAGAGTGACAGTGCGCATCTGAGCATGCAGTAGCAGAAACCGGCACACCAGCACACCGACATGGCTGGGTCGCTTCCACAACTTAGTGACAAAGTGCTGACCAAACGGCTCCGCGAACCCGTCTCTGCCGGAGGCGTAGCGAAATCCACGTCCAACGGCTTC
>RRZT010521519.1_pt1 | contig 13130 bp, 10 predicted proteins | sample 2165551 | NCBI WGS metagenome assembly RRZT01 (sample SAMN10456910, study PRJNA506462) | wastewater metagenome | biome: wastewater; feature: sludge; material: wastewater sludge; isolation source: wastewater sludge with Escherichia coli K12::gfp cells carrying plasmid... | place: USA: Moscow, Idaho... | reverse complement strand
TTCGCTGCTGCGGTTGCGGTTGTCGATGAGCCGCTCGAACATGCGCCCAGGCAGCAGGGCCACGTCTTCGGCAAAGAAACAGAACAGGCACTGGGTGAGAAAGTGCGCCACCTGGTCGGCACCGTGGCCGCGTGCGCGCAATTGTTCGGCCAGCGTGGCAAAGCTGCGGGCGGCGGCTTCGGTGATGGTGCGGGTGGTCTGGTGCGGGCGAAAGCTTTCGGGGTCGAGCCAGACGCGGCGCAGGAGCTGCTGCTTGGCCGGGTCGGCCAGGTCTGGCAGGCGGATGAGGTGGGTTTCGCTCGGGTGGCCGTTGAACTGGGTGTGGATGCGGATGATGAGGCGGTCGCACACGACCAGCAGCGGCGGGTTGCCCAGCGCCAGGCTGTATTGCTGCAACTGGCGCAACGCGGCGTCCAGGTTCTTGCCGGGAGCCTTGTTTTCCCAGGCGAAGCGGTTGCGGTAAAACACATCGGCGTAGCCGCGGGCTTCACCCAGCACCAGGGCGTGCTGCTCGAACAGGTAATCGCCCGCACTGCCCGGCGTGGGCACGCCCAGCAGCGCGCACAGGTCCATGAAATAGGGTTGCGCGCCCGAGCGCTCGCTCAGGGCGGCGGCCGGGCCGCCCGGGCCCCACTTGGCAATGAATTCGGCGGGAGTCATGTCCGCGCATGATAGCAAGCCAAACGCCCGCTGCGACTGGGCCTGCACGGGCCAGCGGAACCGACACGGGCCACACCGCCGCCGGTTCCGGGCGGTGAATCAGCTCACGTGCTGGCCCACAATGCCCGCCAGCTTGAACATGCCGATGCTGTCGGCCCCGAGCACGGCGCGCAGTTTGTCGTCGGCAACAATGGTGCGCTTGTCCTTGGGGTCTTGCAGGTTGTGGGCCTTGATGTATTCCCACAGCTTTTTGATGGCCTGCGGGCGCGAGGTGGGCGCGTCGCCAATCACGGCGGCCAGTGCCGGGCTGGGCGTGAGGGTGCCGGTGGTGGCCGCGCGCGGTTTTTTGGGCGTGGCGGGTTTGGCGGCGGCCTTGGCCGTTGTTTTGCCGGGGGCTTTGGCGCCAGTTTTGGCAGCCGGTTTGGCGCCTGCGGTCTTGGCGGGTGTGCGAGCCGCTGCGCCCCGCCGCGGTGCGGACGAACCGTCGCCGCGCGGCTCGAACGCAAACGCCACCTTGCCCGCCTGGGCGTCCCACACCAGGTATGCCTTGAAGGCGCGGTGCGTCTTGTTGGAGATGAATTTGTCGAGCAGGCCGGTCTTGCCTTCGGTCAGCAGCTTGTGCACCTGTTCGTGGCTGATGGGCTGTTGCAGGATGACCGCCCCGGTCTTGAAGGTGCAGGTGGGGTGCGGGTGCTGTAGCGTCGGTACGGCTTTTTCGCAGACGTAGTTGCTGCCGTGTTCGAACACCCGCGCGCCGCAGGCCGGACACGCGCCCAGGCTGTTCGCGTGCTGGAAGTCGGCCAGTTCGCCGGAGTCGGCCGCGTCTTTTTCGCCAAAGTCGAATTCGAGTTTGTGGTGCTTCGTTTCGTCGTCGAACACCAGGCGCAGTTCGGCCGTGAAGGGCCAGCCAGCCTTGCTGCGAAAGCCTTCCAGCGGGCCGATGCGCGCGTCGCGCAGCAGCGCTTCCACTTCGGCCGCGTCAAATGTGCGGCCGCCGGGAATTTTGCTGATGGAGAAGCCGCAGCCTTCGCTGGTGCCGTTCTTGCCGGTGCAGGTGTAGCGGCGGTAGTTTTCCTTCACCACGCCGCCGCAGGTGGGGCATGGGGTGTGCAGCGTGGCGTATTCGCCGGGCACGGTATCGCGGTCGTATTCCTTGGCCTTGGTGACGATGCGCTCGGTCATGGCGGCAATGTCGCGCATGAAGGTGTCGCGGTCGAGCCGGCCATGTTCGATCTGCGCAAGCTTGTATTCCCAGTCGCCGGTCAGCGCTGGCTTGCTCAGTTCTTCCACCTGCAGGCCACGCAAGAGCGTCATGAGCTGGAAGGCCTTGGCGGTGGGGATGAGTTCGCGCCCTTCGCGCAGCAGGTATTTTTCGGTGAGCAGCCCTTCGATGATGGCCGCGCGCGTGGCCGGCGTGCCCAAACCCTTTTCCTGCATGGCTTCGCGCAGTTCGTCGTCTTCGATCCATTTGCCGGCGCCTTCCATGGCGCCCAGCAGCGTGGCTTCGCTGTAGCGGGCAGGCGGCCGGGTTTTCAGGCCCTTGGCTTCGGCGTGCTCGGTGCGCACCATTTCGCCGGGCTTGACCGGCACCAGTGATTTGCCATCCTTGCCGTCGTCTTGTTCGGCGGCCGCCTCCTTGCCGTAGATGGCCAGCCAGCCGGGCCGGACCAGCACCTTGCCGTCGCTGCGGAAGTGGTGGCTGATGCGGTCGCCGCTGCCCGGTGCCGGAACCGAGACGACGCTGACGCGCGTGGTCACCATGAATTCGGCGCTCGGGTAGAACACCGCCATGAAGCGGCGCACCACCAGGTCGTAGAGTTTTTGTTCGGCATCACTGAGTTGACCGGGCGCCTGCAATGTGGGAATGATGGCAAAGTGGTCGCTTACTTTGCTGTTGTCGAAGATGCGGCGCGAGGGCTTGATGTAGCCCTTGTCGATGGCGGTTTGCGCGTGGGGTGCCAGGTGCCGCATGGGGCTGGCCGCCAGCATGGCGAAGGTTTGGTGTGCCACGGACAGATAGTCTTCGGGCAGGTGGCGCGAATCGGTTCGCGGGTAGGTGAGCGCCTTGTGCTTTTCGTACAGGCTTTGCGCCAGGCTCAGCGTGGTCTTGGCGGAAAAACCGAACTTGCCGTTGGCTTCGCGCTGCAGGCTGGTGAGGTCAAACAGCAGCGGGCTGGCCTGGGTGGTGGGCTTGCTGTCTTCGGTGACGGTGGCCGCCTTGTGGCGCACGGCGATGGCAATGGCTTCGGCCTGGGCAAAAGACCAGAGCCGGTCGGCCTTTTTTTCGGCGTCGGCCGCGTCCTTCTTCCAGGCGGGGTCGAACCATTTGCCGGGGTAGGCGCCGGCTTCGGCCTCGAAGGTGGCGTGGATTTCCCAGTAGTCGCGCGCGGTGTGCTTACGGATCTGCTCTTCGCGCTCGACCACGATGGCCAGCGTGGGTGTTTGCACGCGGCCCACGGTGGTGAGGAAGAAACCGCCATCGCGCGAGTTGAAGGCCGTCATGGCGCGGGTGCCGTTGATGCCCACCAGCCAGTCGGCTTCGGAGCGCGAGCGCGCGGCATCGGCGAGGCCCCGCATCTGCTCGTTGCTGCGCAGGCGCTCGAAGCCGTCGCGGATGGCCTGCGGCGTCATGCTTTGCAGCCACAGGCGGCGCACGGGCTTGCCCAGTCCCTTGTCGCCGGGTTTGCCACCGCCCGCGTATTGTTCGATCAGGCGGAAGATCAGTTCGCCCTCGCGCCCCGCGTCACAGGCGTTGATGAGTTCGCTTACGTCCTTGCGCCGGGCCTGCTTGACCACGGCGTTGAGGCGCGACTTGGTCTTGTCCACGGGCTTGAGGTCGAAATGCGGCGGAATGACCGGCAGATGGGCAAAGCTCCATTTGCCGCGCTTGACGTCGTATTGCTCGGGCGCCTGGATTTCCACCAGATGGCCCACTGCGCTGGTGACGACGTAGCGGTCGTTTTCAAAATAATCGTCGTGCTTGGTGAATGCGCCGGACACGGGTGTGAGCGCGCGCACGATGTCCTGTGCGACTGAGGGTTTTTCGGCAATGACCAGTGCTTTGCTCATGGTGGTTCTTGGCAGCAGTGTTCCTGAGGACCGTCTGGATGGGTGAAGGAACGGCGCTTGCGGGCACCGGGCTGGCGGCCAAGCGGCGCGTTTTGCCGCTGGCGCCCATTCCGGTCGTGCAACCCCTCCGCCCTTCCGGACGGTTTCTTACAATTCATGCAATGGGCCGCAGACCAGAAATCTGCGCCTTTTTTATACGGTAACACATCCGCTGGCCGGCAAGGCGGGCGTATTCGCGGGAATTGTCATGCAAACCCTACAGCTTTCCTGGCCGGTGCAGTCCATTGAACGAGCCGTTGCTGCGCTCTGGCCGGGCCTGGCGGCCGAGGTGCTGACGCAGGTGGATTCCACCAACACCCTGTTGCTGGAACGTGCGCGCGCTGGCCTGGTGCAGCCGACGCTGGTGGTGGCCGAGCGGCAAACGGCTGGCCGTGGCCGCATGGGGCGCCAGTGGGTTAGCCACCAGCCAGTGGGCGGATCGCTGACCTTTTCCCTGAGCCTGCCGCTGGGCGAGGGGGATCTTTCGGGCCTGTCGCTGGTGGCGGGCTACAGCCTGGCGCAGGCGCTGGATATGCAGCACCGGCACGAGCTGCGCGTGAAATGGCCCAATGACCTGTGGTATCGCCAGCGCAAGCTGGGCGGCATTCTCATAGAAATTTGCACCCAGGGCCGCCAGCGCCAGGCGGTGATCGGCGTGGGCATCAATGTGGCGGCGCCTCCGCCCTTGCCGCCCGGTGTTGCGGGACAGGCGGCGGCGCAGGCTCCGGCCTGGGTGCAGGAATTCGCCCCCAACGCCACGGCTCCGTCGGTGCTGGAGCAGGTGGCGGTGCCCCTGGCGCGGGCCGTGCACCAGTTTATGGCCCAGGGGTTTGCGCCCTGGCAGGAACGATTTTCCGCGCGCGATGCGCTGGCCGGGCAGGCGGTATGGCTGTCCGATGGCAGCACCGGTACGGCCCGTGGTGTGGGGGCACGCGGCGCCCTGCTGGTGCAGGCCGGTGGCGTGCTGCGCGAAGTGCACAGCGCCGACATCAGTGTGCGCCCTGCAGGACCCGCGGCGCCAATGGCACAATAATAGAAACGGCACGGAAGGACAGAAGGACATGTTGCGGTGGATGCTTGCGTTGGTGGTCGTGGCGAACCTGCTGTTTCTGGCCTGGTCGCAGCACTGGCTGGCGCCGCTGGGGCTTGGCCCCGTATCCCAGAGCGAACCGCTGCGCCTGAGCCAGCAGATGCACCCAGAAGCCATCGTGCTGCGCCCAGCCCGGCCCGCAGCCTCTGCCTCTGCGGCACCCCAGGGTGCATCGGCGGTGATTGCTGCGTCGGCGGTATCTGCGCCCGCCGCCGCGGCTTCTGCCGCATCCGGACAATGAGTGGCCGCGCAGCGGCTTGAGATGATTTTCAGGGTCACATGAACGAAATTTTCCGCACCTGGCACCGCGTACGATTTGGCGAGTGCGACCATGCCGGGATCGTGTTTTACCCCCGCTATGGGGAAATGAGCCACGCCGTAATCGAGGCCTGGTTCCGCGAGGGGCTGGATTGTGACCTGCCCACGATCATTGAGCGTTTCGGCGTGGTGCATCCGCTGGTGAAGCTTGAAATGGAATTTTTGCGCCCCAGCCGGTACAACGACCTGCTCGAATTTGCGCTGCAGGTGCAGCATCTGGGCCGCAGTTCATTGACGGTGCGCATTGCCGCAATGTGTGGCGACGAGGAGCGCGTGCGCATGACGTTGAAGATGGTCAATACCGGCCTCCAGTCGCTGAGGTCCGAACCTCTGCCCGACGCGCTGCGCGAAGGGTTTGCCCGCTATCTTGCCGTCGCGCCGACGGTTGTTGAAGCATGAGCCGCGCCGCCCCGCCGCCATTGGCCATTCATGGCCTGGACTGGCAGCAGGCGCTGCTGGAGGTTCCCGCATCGGCCACGCAGGAGCAGCGCGACACAATGGTTGCAAGCTGGGCGCAGCGCTGCTGGCAGGATTTGTGTACGGCCCTGCCGCAACAGCGGCATGCCGTGCTGGCCCACCCGGGCCAGGTGCAGGAGCGGGCGCGGGCCTACATGGTCACGCAAGAAACCAGCGGCTGGTTGCATTCGCCATTGCACCTTACGCCACAGGCGCCGCGCTGGCATGCCGACAGTAGCGTTGTGTTGCTGCAGACGGCCCGGCAGGCGGCTGAAGCCGGACTTTGCGGTGCGGACGCCCTGGTCCAGGGAACGGCGGCCGTCTTTGCCGCACTCGATGGCTCTTCGCCTGAATTCACCGGGCTGCGCCGCCACTTTCCCCTGCTGGGCGCGTCGCCGCGCCAGCAGGCGTTTGCCCCCATGCCGGTAGAGATGTTGCGTCCTGGCCATGCCTGGGGGTTGTATGCCGTGATGGGCGATGCCGAAGGGGTGCTGCGCTGCCTCGACATGGGGGTGCGTCTGGTGCAGTTGCGCCTCAAGAACGTCAGGCCGGCCCTGCTGGACGCCCAGATTGCGCGGTGTGCCGCCGCGGCGCACCAGCACGGTGCACTGCTGTTCATCAACGACCACTGGGAGGCGGCCCTGCGCCATGCGCAACAGGCGCCTGGCATCTATGGGGTGCACCTGGGGCAGGAAGATGCGTTGGCGCTTGGTGAAAGCCAATTCGACCAATTGCAGGCCAGCGGATTGCGCTTGGGTGTGAGCAGCCAGACCCTGTGGGAGCTGGCACGCGCGCTGCGCTTGCGTCCGAGTTGTATTGCCTGCGGGCCGGTGCATGCCACCACCACGAAGGTGAAAGAACTGCCACCCGTGGGGGAGCACAGCCTGCGCGTCTGGGCGCAACTGGTTCACGAGGGTGTGGAGCAGGCGGGGCTGGAGGCGTTGCCACTGGTAGCCATTGGCGGCATGGACGTTGCGCGCGCACAGGCGGCGGCAGCGGCGGGCGCCGATAGTGTGGCGGTGGTGAGCAGCATCACGCGGGCAGATGATCCCGTGCAGGCCATTGCCGCCTTGCAACGGGCCATTGCGGCGGGCCGGGCCGGGCGCGGCTGATACACGACGGGGCGGAAGTTATCTGGTCCGGTGCGGACGCCTGCTGGCGATTCCAGGGACCGGAGTTATTGCTTGCGCAGGATGTAGCCGCGGTAGGCGTTGATGTCATCGATGTCGTCGTTGACGCCGGGCAGTCGTTCGGCCACGCTGTTGCCAATGCGCAGCCGGGCGTTTTCATCCTTGGATGCCAACGTGATGACCGTGCGGGTGGCATCCCACTGGAAACGCCCCCTGCTGACGAGGGTGTAGGGCTTGCCCCGGCGTTGCACCGTGGTTTGCAGTTCGTAGGTGCCGCCAGGCAGCAGGGTCAGTGCGACCTGTTCGGACGTACAGGCAGCCGTGGCAGGCGGTGTGCAGGGCACGGTTCCGCGGTAGGTGCCCACCCAGGGCTGCGTAAAGCTGGCGGGCACAGGCCGGGTGGTTTTGACGGCAACGCCAGGCGTGCCGGCGCAACCGGCTACCAGCAGCGCCATGAAGGCCAAGCCTGTCAGGATATGTGGCTGGCGTGAGCCGATGAAGAAAACCGGTAACCGCATGGAAAAACGAAAATAAAACAGCAGAAAACCCATGCATTCTAGGCCGAATGTTGCCCATGGCGTCCATGTGCCGGTATGGGCGCAATGTCTGCCGGAGGGCGCGCCCCTGGCCGGATTGCACCGCATTATCGGCGGCAGGCGGCGAACAGGTCTTGGTCGCTGCGGTAAACAGCCGTTTTGACGCCCAGCATGCCGAGCACCGAATGAAACAGGTAATCGTGAGTGATGGCGCGGTCTTTCTGCTGCTGCAGGCAATCCATGCGGATGCCGCGGTTCTGCAGAAACTCGGGCGACAGCCAGGTGATCCACGGCACTTTTTTCTGCACTTCCGGGGCGATCAGATAAGGCATGCCGTGCAGGTACAGGCCGTCTTCGCCGAGTGATTCGCCATGATCGGAGATGTACATCATGGCGGTGGGCTGGCCTGTTGCAGCGCGGCCTTGCAGCCACTGGATCGTGCGCGCCAGAAATTGGTCGGTGTAGGCAATGGAATTGTCGTAGGCATTGACGATTTGTTCGGTTTGGCATTTGTCGAATGCATTGGACGCGCATTCATCGGCAAACGGTTTGGTCTGGGCGTCGGATCGGCGGTAATAGGCCGGACCATGGCTGCCCATCTGGTGCAACACCACAACGGTCGGCCGGTCCGTCCCCTTGCCCTGGAGGCGCTGCAACTGTGCGGGCAGTTCTTCGAGCATCACGTTGTCCAGGCATTCCCCGCCCTGGCAATAAAGCGGATTTTTCAGACTGGCCGTGCTGTAGCTGGGGATGCGGTCGCACACGCCCTTGCAGCCGGACTGGTTATCCATCCAGAGCACATCAAACCCGGCACGCTTGAGCACGTCGAGCAGATTTTCGTAGTTGTTTTTGCGGCTCTCGAAGCCGCTCTTGCCCAGATGGGAAAACATGCAGGGCAGCGAGGCGGCCGTGCTGGTGCCGCACGCCCACACCGTCTGCTGGCTCACGACCGGAAGTTGCTGCAGGCGCGCATTGGTGGGGCGGGCATAGCCGTTGAGTGAAAAATTGGCCGAGCGCGCCGTCTCACCCACCACCAGCACCAGCAAGGGCGGGGGCGTGGCCGCGGCGGCTTGAGCGGGCGCCCATTGGGCGTCCTCGGCGATCGGCAGTGTCCGGGATGGGTCGATCTGGAACGGCTGGGCGGCAATCCGGCCCAGGGACACAAACGCGCTCCAGGGGTTGATCAGGTAGCGTATCTGATCGTGGGTGCGCATGGCGGAAGAAAAATCCTTGTACATGGGCAAGGCCGCACCTACCGCACAGCCCAGCGACACGGCCGCCAGCGCGGCATTGCCCAGCAAGGCGCGCCGCCAAGACAAGACGCGGATGGGCTGGCGCGCCAGCCACACGGCCGGGACAACGCCCAGCACCAGCAGCGTCAGCAGCAGGCGAGGATTAACCAGATCCAGGGCTTCGCGCGGATTGGTCTGCAGCATGTTGGCCAGCATGGATTTGTCCATGAGCACTCCGTAGGCCAGCATGAAATGCATGCCTGCCGCAGCCGAAAGCACGCACAGGATCAGCGCCGGCTTGACGAGCCAGCGCCAGGTCAGCGCGCTCAAGAGCAAGGTGGTCAGCGCCGCCAGCAGCAACGCCGTGCATACCATCATCAGCAGCCCCCTGGGGCCGTGCAGTTCGGGCAGGGCGTAGAACTGCCGCCAGAAAGGCAGGTTGTAGACGGTGGTCAGAAGGGCGCTGATCAGGGTGGCCAGCATGGCCGGGTGCCAGCCTTTCGCTGCGGGCGCGGCGGGGCGTTCGACGGCGAGCCGTTTGGCAGATGGGGTCAAGAAAGGAAACCAGCGCATGAAAAACCGTGAAATATTCGCTATGGACCCGCCGAGGCGGGCCGGGCTGTTGCGTCCGGTGCGCAACAGCGGGTTGGATGGCGCACGGATCGCTGATGGACCAGCGCTGCGCAGTCTATTGCTCCTGGCGAAGCGATGCGACTCGCCGACAGATACCCGTCAACACAAAAGGGTTTTTCCCCTCGGCGGCGTCAGCGGGTCTGCGGGGCATCAGCCGGCGCTCTGCAATTGTTGCAACCCTTCCTCCACGGCGGCAGTCGCGGCCAGTAGCTGCACCTGGTCCTGCAGCGATGCCAGGGCGGCTTTGCCCTGCTCTTTGCACAGGGCGATGGCGGCAGCGGCCTCGCGCGGGTTGGCGTAGCCCCGGCTTTGCAGCAGAGCGGCGCCACCGGGCGTGGCCAGCTTGAAGTAGAACAGGCCATCCTTTTCGCGGTATTGCCGGAATGCCGGTCCTGCGCTTTTGCCGGTGGTCTTGTTTGGCGTGGCGGTGGCCGTAACGGACAGGCGGCGCAATCCTGCGGCCTCGCGCAACTGGCGCATGTAGGGCGCGGATTCGGCGCGGGCCTTTTCGGCGCCTGCCTGCAAAATGCGTTCCACTTCGGCAGGATGGGCCATGAGCTCGGTGTAGCGCTGGCGCATGGGCGCAATTTCGCGGTCGATGCGCTCGAACAGCATCTGCTTGGCCTCGCCCCAGGCGACGCCGCTGGCAAAGGCTTTTGCGAATGCGGCGGTTTCCTCGTTGCTGGCAAAGGCCTGGTAGATCTGGAACAGGGCCGAGCCTTCGGTGTCTTTGGGCTCGCCCGGTGCGCGCGAATCGGTGACGATGGCCATGATCTTCTTGCGCAGTTCTTCGGGTGGCACGAACAGCGCAATGGTGTTGTCGTAGCTCTTGCTCATCTTGCGGCCGTCCAGCCCCGGCAAAAGCGCCACGTTGTCGTCGATCTCTGCCTCGGGCAGCACCAGCAGATCCTTGCCATAGAGGTGGTTGAAGCTGGCGGCCATGTCGCGCGCCATTTCGATATGCTGGATCTGGTCGCGGCCCACGGGCACTTTTTGCGACTTGAACATCAGGATGTCGGCGGCCATCAGCACCGGGTACATGAAAAGTCCCGCCGTCACACCTTCGTCAGGCTCCTGCCCCGCTTCGGCATTCTTGTCCTGCGCGGCCTTGTAGGCGTGCGCCCGGTTGAGCAGGCCCTTGCCGCACACGCAGGTGAGCAGCCAGGTCAGTTCGGTGATTTCGGGGATGTCGCTCTGGCGGTAGAACGTCACGCGATCGGGATCGAGTCCGGCCGCCAGCCAGGTGGCGGCGATTTCCAGGGTGCTGCGCTGGATGCGTGCGGGCTCGTCGCATTTGATGAGCGCATGGTAATCGGCCAGGAACAGGTAGCTGGCGGTGTCGGGGCGCTGGCTGGCGCGCACCGTGGGGCGAATGGCGCCGACGTAGTTGCCCAGGTGCGGCGTGCCTGTGGTGGTGATGCCGGTAAGATAACGGGTGATGCGAGACATGACTAGCGAATGAGCAGCGCCGCGGCAGGCCGCCTGGCGCCGCGTCAGGAAAAGCCGCATTATCAGGGAAGACTGGTTTGCGCTGCCGGGTGGTTTCTGCGGCGGAGGCGTCCGAGGTGATCGTGGGCTTCCAGCAATGCAGCCCCCACCACCAGCGCGCCGCCTGCGAGCACGCGCCCGCCCAGCGATCCGGCGCCCAGTGCGGCGGCAGATACCGCCGCAAACAGCACTTCGAGCGACATCAAGAGGGCCAGCGTATTGGCCGTCATTCGCGGCGCCCCGTACTGCAGAAAGATGTTGCAGATCATAAGTTGCAGGCTGACCAGGGCCACAATGGCCATCCACCCGCCTGCCTGGGGCAGCCCCGGTACGCCGCCGACCCCCGCCTGCCACATCGATACTGCCAGCAGGCCGCCCAACAGCATGCAGCCGCTGAACATCGCCAGAATCTTGGGCGTGGCCGGCAAGGGACCTAGGCGGTTGAGCAGGACGTTGGAGCAGGCGAACACAAAACCGCTGACCAGGGCCAGCCCGTCGGGCAGGCTGCGCGGCAGCGGCAACGTCAGCTGGTTCCAGGGGCTGTCGTGCGGCTGCAGCACCAGCACGACGCCGCACAGGGCCAGCGCCACCCGCAGCAGCGTGAACAGGCGCGGCTTTTCGCCCGAAAGGACCCAGGTCAAGAGCACCGACCAGACCGGCATCAGGTAAAGCAGCAGCACCACGCGCACCACATCGCCGATGCTGATGGCCCAGTTGAAACTGGCATTGGTCAGGCCGGAGGTGGCCATCAGCAGCCACAGGCGCTTGTCGCGAGCCAGCTGTTGCAGGGCGGCCGGCCGCCAGGCCAGCACCAGAACGACGGCCAGCGCATAACTCAGGAAGGTGGTCCATAGTCCGTGCACGCCGCGGTCACGCAGCTGGTGCAGCGGCCACCAGGACAGGCCCCACAGCATGGCATTGAGGGAGATGGCGAGAATGGGCAGGGCCGCAGGGCGTTGGTTCATACGGTTTCACCGGCACTGCGCATGCGCGGGTGCCATGGCCTCTCAGTGTCCGAGCGGCCCTTCGTCGCGCGCCTGCCTGAGCAGGCGCAGCATTTCGGCCGGATGGCGCTTGAGGTTGTGCCAGTACCACCACTGGAAGAGCAGCATGCAGCCGCTGACCAGCACGCCGAACACGACGATGGAGCCGAAGGCCGAAACATCCTGCCGGGTCATGAAGCTATAGAGAAACCCCAGCCCCAGAATGCAGGCCTGTTCGTTGAAATTCTGCACCGCGATTGAGCGCCCTGCGCCCATGAGGCTGTGGCCGCGGTGCTGCAGCAGCGCATTCATGGGTACAACCAGATAGCCCCCCAGGCCACCCAGCAGGACGAAGAGAGGAATGGCCAGACCCAGCCCCTTGATGACCAGCAGCGCCAGAACGACCAGACCCATGAGGATGCCCAGCGGCATGACCTGTGTGGCGCGGTCGAGCTTCACGCGCAGGGACGCCCATACGGCGCCAACAGCCGTGCCAATAGCCACCACGCCCACCAGATTGGAGGCTTTCGTTTCGCCGTAGCCCAGTGCCAGCGCCGCCCAGGCCAGCACCAGGTAGCGCAGATTGCCGCTCACGCCCCAGAACAAGGTGGTCACGGCCAGTGAAATCTGGCCCAGCTTGTCTTGCCACAGGCGGCGGTTGCATGTCCGGAAATCGGGCAGTAGCGAAAAAATGTTCTTCGGCAATGGAATCATCGCCACGCCGGTTTTGGGGATGCGCAGGTTGATGAGCGAGGCGACCACGTATACGCCCATGATCAGCGCAATCGCCAGGTGCGGTGGCGAGGTGATGTGGCTGATGATGCGCACGTTGAAATTGAATTTGAGCAACTGCGTGAGCAAGTCGGGATGAATCAGCTGCCCGCCCAGCACCGTGCCCAGAATGATCGAGACAATGGTCAACCCCTCGATCCAGCCGTTGGCCTTCACCAGTTGCGAGGGCGGCAGCAACTCGGTGAGGATGCCGTATTTGGCCGGGGAATAGGCCGCGGCCCCAAGGCCCACCACGGCATAGGCCAGTAGCGGATTCACGCCGGCGAGCATCATCAGGCAGCCCACGGCCTTGATGGCATTGCTCAAGAGCATCACGCGTCCCTTGGGGTGGGCGTCGGAGAAGGCGCCCACGAACGGTGCCAGCAGCACGTAGAACACCGCAAAAATCGGGATCAGTGCGGCTTTTTTCCATTCCGGTTCATGTGCATAGCGCAGCAGCGCCACAGCAGCAATGAACAGGGCGTTGTCGGCCAGCGAGCTGAAAAACTGCGCAGCCATGATGGAGTAGAAACCACGCTTCATGGATGTCCGGAACGGGGCGGCTGTTGGGTAAAAGCCGCCGCCTCAACAAAAGGCAGGGGTTGGAGAAGAGAAATACACGGCAACCGGGCACAAGCAGCAACCAGCCAGAGGCCACCACAACCCAAGCGCATCATGGTACACCAAGCGCATCGCAGGCCTGTGCGGCGCGCCGGACAATTGCC
>RRZT012495684.1_pt1 | contig 13131 bp, 10 predicted proteins | sample 2165551 | NCBI WGS metagenome assembly RRZT01 (sample SAMN10456910, study PRJNA506462) | wastewater metagenome | biome: wastewater; feature: sludge; material: wastewater sludge; isolation source: wastewater sludge with Escherichia coli K12::gfp cells carrying plasmid... | place: USA: Moscow, Idaho... | reverse complement strand
TTTTTATGTGTTTCCGGGGCAAAGCCTCGTAATCGGAGTAGTTAGAAAATAAAAACAGTAGTTTTGTAGTGAAGTAGGGTCTTTGGAGATAGATTTGAATAAGAATTGGAAATATTTTGCCCTTGTTAACATAGGGCTTTTTTTAACAGCTTTTGGTTTAGTTAATTTTTTAGTACCAGCAAAATTAGCTGCAGGAGGAGTAAGCGGCCTTGCAACGATAATAAATTATTATTTCGATTATTCAGTAGGTCTTACTACTTTTTTTCTAAATATACCTATATTTATAATGGGCGTTTTTACCTTTGGTAAAAAATATGCTTCAAAATCTCTTTACGGTATATTTACTCTTTCTATATTTATAGGAATAATAGAAAAAGCTTTAGTAATTCCTTATTTTTCATCACTTTCTAGTGGGAATCCCTTTATTGGTTCGTGTCTAGGCGGATTAGTTATAGGCTTAGGACTTGCACTTGGCCTTGGAAGTAACACAGGTGGAACAGCCATTGTTGCTCAAATCCTAAATCATAAATTTGATATAAAAATTGGAACTTCTCTTATGATGGCTGACGCCCTTGTTATAGGTTTAGCTGCTATAGCTTTTGGAGTAAAGAGTGCTCTTCTTGCAGGAGTTTCTCTCATATTTATGGGTCAAGTTATAAATAGAGTAGATAAGAGAATTAAAGAAAGAATAAGAATTTAGAAAACTAGAGAGTACCTTAACAATAACTTTAGTTATAGGTACTCTCTAATATAAGTCTCTATGATTTCTTCGTTTACAGGTTTTGAAAAAATATAGCCTTGTATAAAATCGGCTCTCAATTCTTCGATAATTTTTAACTCTTCTTCTTTTTCTACTCCTTCACAGATAGTTTTTAGCCCTAATTTTTTTGCCATTAATATTATTGCCCCAACTATTGCTTGTTTATCAGAACTCAAATGGATATCTCTAACAAAAGACATATCTACTTTTAAATTATCTATAGGAAATTCTTTTAGGTAAGCTAAAGAAGAATATCCTGTGCCAAAGTCATCTACTGATAATCTAAATCCGATTTTTTTAAATTCATTAAGCATATAACAGCTTAAACTTATATCTTCCATAAGAGTTGACTCTGTTATTTCAAAAGTTATGTCTTTTGGATTTATATTGTATATAGAAATTTTTTCCTTTAAAAAATCCAAGAACTCAATATTTTTAAACTGTAAAGAAGACAAATTTATTGATGCTGGAATTACTTTCCCTTCTTTTTCTTTCCATTTGTTCATATTTCTGAATATTAACTCAATTATTTGCTTTTCAACTTTTACTATAAAAAAGTTTTTCTCTAGTAATGGAATAAAACTTCCAGGAAAAATCAAACCATATTTAGCAGACTCAAGTCTCATAAGAGCTTCCATTCCAGCTATTCTTTTAGTAGAAGTATCATAATAAGTTTAATAATAAGCTGTAAATTCTTTGTTTTTGTAACCATCAAAAATAATTGAATTAAAATTAATTTCTTGATTTAATTGCTCCAAAAGGGAATCATTATATATAACAAAGGCGTCTACCTTAGAAAATCTAATAGCAATTTCAGTTTCATTGTAAAGTTCATTAAACTCTAATTTATTAATTCCTGTATAACAAGAAATTCCAATTTTTATGTTTTCCTTAAAGAAATCTTTTTCAATTTTAATAGGAGTATTAAAAAAATCTATAATTTGCTTAGACTTTTCTTCTAATACATTTACACAAGTAACATCTTTGTAAAAAATTATAAATCTATTGTTAGAAGTGTAGGTAATTAAACTATTTGTTCCCAAAATATGAAGTAGGCTATCATGAACTTTATCTAAGATAGTGTTTTTGTTTTTTTCATTAACTATTGAGTTCATAAGTTTTATATTGATAATTGAAAATTCAGGCTTTTCAGTAAGAACGATATATTTATCTATTTCTTTTTTTAAGTAATTAAAAGAAATAAAACTTGAAGAAGTATTGTTTATGTCTTCATTAAAAATCTTGGTTTTTATTTTTTGACCATCTCTGCAATTAATGGCAAGTCTATATTCTAATCCGTCATTATCAATAAAATCGTAAGAAATAGTATGGATTCTGAAAAAATTACCATTTTTATCTCTTTCTGTGTAACTTACTGGATGTTCAAAAAAATTCTTATATTTTCCAAAGGAATTTAAAAACATTTGCTGATTTTCTTTTTTCTTATCCAAAAACTTTTTTTCTTCTATTTCATTTAAAGGATTTTCATTTTCATAAAGTTTTGCAAAATGATTTCCAATTAGTTCAGAGGGGGAATAACCATACAAATCACAGTAATATTCATTAACTTTTGTAAAAACTCCTTGTTTATTCAAAATACAATAAGGTAATCTCAAAATATCTAGTAAATTTTGTAATTGTTCTTTGTTTATCATTCTATCCTCCTTGTAGAGTTTACTTAATCACTTTTGGCAATTTTATCTAACTTTGCTATACAATATTAATACATAAAAGTTAAAAAATCAACACTACAGAGTTTATAATTAATTTTATTTATTTAGTCAGATAGTCTATAAACTGAGTTAATTGAATAGATAAAAACTCTTTTTTAAATATATTGTAAAAATAAGTAACTACTCAGCATACCCCCGACCGTCCACGCTTGTGGCGTGGACGGTCGGGGGCGAAATTACGGGGCTTTGCCCCGAACCCCATAAAAACAAACGAATTTATTTGTTTTATTCATTATGCCTGAGCAGTTACAAAAATAATTGAAATATTTTTAAGTTTTTTAGTTATTACCCTTGATTTTTCCTTAAAAAAAGTGCATAATTATAGTGTTAGTTGTACTAAGAAACAGGGGAGGCGTTTATATGGAAACACTAGCAATGATTTTAGCAGGGGGAAGAGGGTCGAGACTTGACATTTTGTCAGAAAAAAGGGTTAAACCTAGCGTACCTTTTGCAGGAAAATATAGAATAATTGACTTTACACTAAGCAATTGTTCTAACTCAGGAATTTATGATATTGGGATACTTACTCAATATCTACCGTTGTCTCTTAATGAGCACATAGGGACAGGAAAACCTTGGGATCTTGATAGAAGAGATAACAGACTTTCTCTTTTGCAACCACAACAAAGTATGAAGGGGTCAAACTGGTATCGTGGAACTGCAGACGCTGTGTTACAAAACATTGAGTTTATCAAAAGAAATAATCCTGAATATGTACTAATTCTTTCAGGAGATCATATTTACAAAATGGATTATTCAAAAGTCCTTGATTTCCACAAGGCAAACAATGCAGATTGTACTATCACTGCAAAAGTAGTAGAAATGGAAGAGGCATCTAGATTTGGTATTTTGAACGCAGATTCAAACAAGAAAATTATAGAATTTGAAGAAAAACCAAAAAATCCTAAATCTAATCTAGCATCAATGGGTATCTATATCTTTAATACTGATGTTTTACTTCATTATTTAGAGAATACCTTTGCTGAAGACCTAGACTTTGGAAAACACATAATTCCAAAACTTATTGAGGAAAAAAAGGTATTTGCTTATGAGTATAGCGATTATTGGAAAGATGTAGGAACTTATGATTCATACTTAGAAGCAAATTTAGATATGACAAAAACTGTTGATAAAATTGAGCTTGATATGTATGATCCAAACTGGAGAATCCACACAAGATCTGAAGAAAGACCAGCAGTTAAAATCGGTTCAAAAGCAAAAGTAAAACAAAGTCTTATATCTAATGGATGTATTATAGCTGGAGAAGTAGAAAAATCTATTTTATCACCGGGAGTTGTAATAAAACCAGGAGCTATAGTTAGAAATTCTATAATATTCAATGATACTGTTATTGAAGAAGGGGCTATTGTAGAAGGAGCTATTTTAGATAAAAAAATTCATATAGGTAAAGACTGTAAAATTGGTTGTGGTGAAGACTACACTCCTAACTTAGATAAACCAGATGTTTTAAGCTCTGGACTTAACGTTGTTGGAAAAGGAGTTTCTATTCCAGATGGAATTACTATAGAAAGAAACTGTAGAATTTTCTCTAATGTAAAAGAAAATGAATTTGAAGGAAAAATCATTAAAAGTGGTTCTACCTTAGGAAAAAGTTAAAAATACTGTAACTGTTCAGGCTTTATTAGATAAATAAATTAAGTTTGCTTATTTTTATGGGATTCGGGGCAAAGCCCCGCAGTTTCCCATCCAAGTGTCCACACCGACGGTGTGGACGCTTGGATATAGCCTGAGTAAATACTAATATTAATTATTAGAAAATTGACAATATTTTTATTGTCAATTTTTTTAGAAATAAAAAAGGAGTTGTTTTATGAATATAGCTTTTGTTGCAGCAGAAATGTATCCACTTATAAAAACTGGAGGTCTTGCGGATGTTGCTTATGCCCTTCCAAAGGCTCTTAATAAAATTGGAGATGATTGTAGAGTTTTTATACCGAAATACTCACAAATATCAGATAAACACCTTACTGAGGCAGAATTTGTTACTAGTGTAGATATCTACAATGAAACATATAATATAATATCAGTAATTATAGATAATATAACAGTATATTTAGTAGAAAACAGAACTTATTTTGAAAGAGATTCTCTTTACGACTGTGAAGATAATGACATACAATTTGCTACTTTTTGTGAAGTAGTTTTACTTTCTTTAGAAAAAATTGGATTCAAACCTGATATAATTAATTGTAATGACTGGCAAACAGGAGTACTTCCATATTTCCTAAAAGTTAGATATGCCCATCATGCTTTTTATAAAAATATCAAAACTCTATACACTATCCATAACTTAAGATTCCAAGGACACTTTGGGAAAAGAGCCCTAGACCATCATCATTACCCTTTTGATGATAACTATGTAAATTTTATGAAAATTGCTCTTCTTAACTCAGATAAAATTAATACTGTTAGCGACACTTATGCCGAAGAGATAAAAACCCATGCTTATGGAGAAGGATTAGATTATTTCCTAAGAATGAGAAGTCATGATTTATCTGGTATAGTAAACGGAATAGATACAGATGTTTTTGATCCAGCTAGCGATAAAGCTTTAGTAAAAAATTATGATATTAATAATTTTTCTGATAAAATCATAAATAAAAGAAACCTACAAGAAGCCTTTGGACTTCCTGTAATTGATGATGTCCCAATTATTAGTATGGTAACAAGACTTGACCCACAAAAAGGTTTAGATCTTCTTGACCACATAATAAAAGAACTTCTTGAATATGATAGAATACAATTAATCATCTTGGGTACTGGTCACGAAAGATTTGAAAGAAGATTTTCCAACTTAGCTAAAAAATATCCAGAAAAATTAGGAGTATACATTGGATATAACGGATCTCTCGCTAATAAAATTTATGCAGGTTCAGATATGTATCTAATGCCTTCTCATTATGAGCCTTGTGGCCTTAGCCAACTCATAGCTCTAAGATATGGGACTATTCCTGTAGTTAGAGAAACTGGAGGTCTTAATGACACTGTACAAGCTTATAATGAGTATACTCACAGCGGTAATGGATTCTCATTCAAAAATTATAATGCCTATGATATGCTTCATACTATAAGAAGAGCTGAAAATTATTATTATAACTTTAAAGAAACTTGGGAACACCTAATAAAAACTGCTATGAGTGGAGATTATTCTTGGGAACAATCAGCTATAAAATATCAAGATTTATACAAGAGTATGATTTAAGAGCAGTGGTTACGCACCCAATCGTCCGCCTTTGGCGTGGACGATTGGGTGTGAAATTACGGGGCTTTGCCCCGAACCCCATAAACACAATAAGGACTTTACTAGCATATTGCTACATGTAAGGTCTTTTTTATTTTAAGTTAATTTCTCAAAATTAATGTCACAAATTTGACACAATTATTTGCTATCATAAATAAAATAATTTAGCTTTTAGCTCTTTCATAAAGTATAATTAGATATAATTTAATTTTTTATAAAAGTAGTGTACCTTGTTTAGGTTCACCCCGTAAAAACAAAATGAATTATCTATCTGCCTATGCCAGAGTGGTTACAAAGTAATCTTACTAAAAATAAAGAAGGTGAAAAAATTGAAAAAAATATTAGTAGTAGAAGATGAAGATAGAATGAGAAAACTAATAAAAGATTATCTTACTAGAGCTGGTTATGCTGTTGTAGAAGCAGATGATGGTCTTGTAGCACTGGATATTTTCAAAAAAGAACAACCAGACCTTATAGTTCTTGACATAATGATACCCGGTATAGAAGGCTACGAAGTGGCTGATGAAATCAAAAGAATATCAAATGTTCCAATAATTATGCTAACAGCCAAAAGTGAGGAATATGACGAAATAACTGGTTTTAAATTCGGTTGTGATGATTACATAAAAAAACCCTTTAGTCCAAAGATTCTAATGGCAAGAATAGAAGCTCTTCTTAGATATGTAGATAAATTTACTGAAATAAATGAAGAAAAATTGGTTATAGACACTCATAAGCATAAAGTATTCTTAGATGGGGAAGAGGTTATGCTAAGTCCAAAAGAATTTTTACTCTTAACCTATATGAGCAAAAATAAAGGACTTGTTTTGACTAGAGAACAGATATTATCTGCTGTTTGGGATTTTGATTATGAAGGAGATGTCAGAACTGTTGACACACATATAAAAAGAGTTCGTAAGAAACTTAATGGAAAATATATAAAAACCATCCATGGTTATGGATATAAATTTGAGGAGGAAGAAGCATGAGATATTCTTTAAATAAAAGAATTCTTTTTATGATTAATTTACTTCTTTTATTAGTTTTTTCTCTCTTATTTTTTACAAACTCCATATTTATGGGGAGATTTTATACAAATCATAAAAGGCAACAAATTATATCTATAGCAGATACTCTAAAAAAAAATAATTACAACAATATAAGAGAATTGGGAGAAAAAAATAATTTAAAAATAGAAATACTAAATGAAGATGACTTTTCAGAGGCTCTTCTTAGATTTACTAGAGGTCCTTTTCCCATTCCAAGAGAAGAAAATAAACAAATAAAAAGTAGAGATAGCTTTGAAAATAATAAATATCAAAATGATAAATATGACAATGATAAACTCAAAGAAGAAATTATACAAAAGAGTATAATTGGAGACAAGGATAACCCTTATATTAAGGTTGAAAATCTTAGTGATACTAGAAAATTGGTTGAATTTAAGGGAAAAGGTAGAGAAAATAAAGAAAGAATGATAATTCTTGTAGAAAAAATAGATGACGATAAATATTTACTTATAAATAGTTTTATCTATGCTATTGGAGAGGCTTTGAGAGTAACAAATCGCTTCATAATAAATACTTTATTTATAGCAATAATTTTGAGTATTATTGTAAGTATTATTATTACAAAAAAAATAAGTAAGCCAATATTAGAAATAAATAAAGTTGCCCATGACATTGCAGATTTGGATTTTAGTAAAAAACTTACTGTTCACAGAAATGATGAACTAGGAGACTTAGCAAACTCCATAAATAAAATGTCTGACTCATTAAAAAATACTATTGAAAATCTAAAAGTTAGTAATGAAAGATTAAAACAAGAAATCTCTAAAGAAAAACAAATTGATAAAATGAGAAGAGAATTTATAAGTAATGTAAATCATGAACTTAAAACACCTATAGCTCTTATAAAAGGATTTACTGAAGGGCTAAAGGATAACATAGCCTCAGAAGAAGACAGAGATTATTATCTTGATGTCATAGAAGATGAGTGCAATAATATGGATGCCCTTGTGCAAAGATTTTTGCTCTTGTCAAAATATGAAAGTGAATTTGAAATAGAAAAAAATGAATTTGATATAAGAAATATTATAAGTGACTTGGAAAAACGTTATAAATACGATTTAGAAAAGAAAAAACTTAAGCTTACTATGAATGTAGAGGAGGATTTTCTTATTATAGCAGATCAGAAAGAACTAAAAATTGCAGTAGACAATCTTCTTAGAAATGCTATAACATACACAGAAGAGGGAAACACTATAGAGATTTTATGCCAAAAAATTGAGAATAGAAATATATTTTCTATGAAAAATCCATACAAAGAAATAAGCCAAGAAGAAATTGAAAAGTTATGGATAGCCTTCAATAAAGAAGATAAAGCCAGAACCAGAAAATTTGGCGGAACTGGTTTGGGTCTTTCTATAATAGCAGCAATAATGAAAAAACATGATTTTTCTTATGGAGCTCTTTATGAAGATGGAAAAATGAAATTCTATTTTTATGAAGAAAGAGCCTAAAAATCTTAAATAGAAAAGGGCAATCACAATTTTGATTGCCCTTTTAACTTATTCAAAAATAATTTCTCTAATTTGAGTATTATAATATTGTCCATTTACTGTAGCCACTATTACAAGTTTATACTTACCTCTAAAGGCCTTTGTACTTTCAGAGTCTAACATCATTTCAAATTCCCCTTCGCCAGTATTAAGTGCATCTACTCTCACATTAGTATTTTCGTTGACAATAAGTGCGTATATTCCTCCACTTAAGGTTTTTCTGACTACATTTTTAGGATACGAATGCTCAGAAGCCTTGATTTTTATAGATAAACCTTCACCTGTCCTAATTGTTTTAGGAAGCTCTATGTCATCTATTATCATTCTAGAAGACCTAAAAATCTTTGCCCACTTTCCTTGCTCTTCAGTGTAATCTTTATCTCTAATTGCACTAAGCTCCCCAGAGGCACTTTTTGTGTCTAATTTGCTAAGAATATAAGGGCCATTTCCTATTAGGCCATGACCATAAGTATCTAAAAATTTAATAGTTTTTTCATAATTTTCTTTTGCCTCTTGACCACTTATGTTCCCTGCTAAAGAGCTTGGAATATAACTAAGTTTAGAAAATTCTCTAAGTTTTTCTTTTAAATCTTTTATAAAACTAGGAGACTTCAAATCTATTTCTTCTTTATCATCTACTTTTATATATGAATATTTTTTCCCTGAAGTTGAACCTTCAATAACTAATTTTTGTATAGCTTCCATAAGTTCCCAAGGGAGCGAATAAGAATTTAGCTCTAAACTTGGAATTCCTAAATCAACTATGGCTTCTAAGCCCCCTTTAGGAGAAAAGCCATTATACCAATAAATTAAATTATCACCTTGCCACTTACTTGCTACCAGAGAATTTGCTCTAATATTTAGACTATTTCTTTCAAGATTCTCTTTATAAATATAATCAGCATTGGTTACTTTTCTTCCATGATGCCAATATCCATAGTTTAATTTAAACTCCGTTTTGACAGCAGCAGAGGTGCTCTCTTTATAAAAAGTTGCATCTTTATCAATTAAGATATTTCCTGTAATTTGAATATTATTAGCTTCTCTTTTAAAGATTGGGTCTACCTGAGATGAGGCAACAGCCACTCTTTTTTCCTTCAAAGTTCCGAAAGGTTTTTGAACAATATCCTTATCAAATACCATTTGAATTATATTTTTACTAAAATCATCTAAGTTATTCTTATTAAAAGGATTCCATGAACTCAGAGTTTTAGGTAAAGTTCCTATTACTTTTAATTCTTTTTTATTTACATAAGCATTTTCTAAAGCGTTTCTTGTTAAGCCTTCATAAGGAGTATAGTATAGACTTCTAGAGAACAATTCTTTATTAGCAACATAATAACCTTTTTCATATACAGTATGAATTCTTATTGCATCTTTTAATAAAAGCTCATTAATCTTTAATAAGTTTTGCCAATAAATATCAGTATTCTCAATTTTTCCTTCCAAAAATTCTCCTGCTAAATTCTCAATTTCTGGATTTTTGTAGTTCCACCAAGAATTATTTCCCCATCCAGGTAAATGACCTAAGGATGAAACAGCATTTTTTAGAATATTTTTATCTTGCCAGTATTCTAAGTTTTCAGACTTAGACATCTCTGTGAGAACTTGCCAAGTAAGTTCTTCTGGATTCTTATTATAAATATTATTATTAATTTCTTCTGTACTAAAGCTTATTTTATCACTTTTAATCCCAGCTTCTTCCAAAAGAGAAATAAGATAAGTTCCTATTTTTGCTCTGTCCTCTGAATAATCTTTGTTTATAACAAAATTAATCTTTATAACTTTATCGTCAAAATACCATACTTTATTTTTCTTAACTAATCTATTTTTGTTTTCAGGAAGATTTGCTGCTTTTTCCATAGCACTAGTTATATCTTTTATGGCTTTGTCTTTATTGGCTTTAGAGTTTATTCCCATATTATTTGCCTGAAATTCAAACATCCAAGCATTTGGGGCTCCTTCCATAAGAGGACTTAAATTTACCCCTCCTGAACCTTGTAAGAGCTCTTTTGTCATAAATTCTCTATCTATTAGGTAATTCAGAGCAAATCTTAATTCTTTTATTGCAAAGGGATTAAATTCTATGGTGTTTTCGTGTTTTACTTGATAAGGAGCCTTATTTGGATAAGGGTTTAATAAAAAATTCCAAATACCTATTTGAGTTTCATATATACTCAATTTATTTTTATCATTTTCTTTCAAATTATTAATCACAGAAAGAGGGATATTTCCCATATATAAATGAGATTCTCCTTTTATAATATCATTTAAAATTGAATCAACCTCATCTTTTGAATCAATAATAATTTTTTCTGGAATTCCACCTTTTATATCAAAATTTACCTTGATTTCTTCGTCATCTGTTTTATTTTTTTTTCCACAAGCTACAAGAAAAATAAGTAACAATAACACTATTCTTATTGTAAGTCTTTTATATCTATACATTGAGAATAACCTCCTGATTTATTAACTATTCATATCATTTTATCACAATTTCCTTCCTTTGTTAAATTATTTATATTGATAATAGCAGATAGTTTTTTCATATTTATAATAACACACTGCCCATAGACCTTCTACTGTGCGTAGAGGCGAGAATACATGAGCTGTCCAAAAAAATAATAAATTATAGGGGTTCAAAATTGAACCCCTACATCAAAGTAACTATAATTTAAAAAATATTTATTCCTCTTCTTTGGCATCCTTTCTCATCAAATACATATCTTTTATAAATGCAAAAGTTGGAATCATTAAAACTATCCAAATTGGGCTACCTATTGCCCCACCAAAGAGTACAGCAGCTATACCCCAAAATAAATCAAGCTTAAGAGTTTTTTTGAAGCATCTAGCTTCTAAATACCATGCATCAAATTGTTGAATAATAAAAAGTGTTAAAATAACATAAGGTATTTTTTCAGGAACTGTGAAAAAAGCAACCATAGAGCTTATTATAATTCCCACAAAGGGGCCAACATAAGGAACATAATTTGTCACATATATTGCTACTCCTAAAAATACTGCATAGGGAATTCTTAAAAAAAATAGAGCTGCAAATCCTAGAAGTCCAATTATTATTGAGTCTATAGTTTTTCCATGAAGCCAACCTAAAAATACTTCGTTTAATTTCTCCCCCCAAAAGTATATCTTAACTGTATTTTTTTCTGAAAAATAAAGAGATACAATTTCCTTTGTAAGGCCTATGAAATATTCTTTTTTTGCCAAGAAAAACCCTGAGAGGATTAAAGAAATAATAAATCCACTAATAAGCTTAAACATATTTGCAATACTTCCTACGGTATTTATAAGAGTATTTTCTATTCCCATCATAGCTATTTGACCCATTTCTGTAAGTTCTTTAGTAAAATTCACCTTATCAAAATATTCAATTTTTGTAGCCCATTTTTGGAAAGTTGAATTAAGTTTAATCATATAATCAGGAATTTCTGCTGTTATTGTTCTTATATTATTTATAAAAGATGGAACTCCTAAAAAAAGTAATAAAGAAACAATAGTCACTACGGTAAAATAAATAATCAAGATACTTTGTATTCTCTTCAGTTTACTATGTTTTTCAAAATATTCCAAAACCGGATTTAAAAAAGCCGAAATAAATATACCGTATACAAAAATAGCCACTAAATTAAATATTTTTCCTAAAAATTCAGAAATTGCCCCTACATTATTTATTATAGTAAAAAATATAATTCCAAAACTAATATAAATAAAGGGCTTAAGTTGTTTTAGTTTATCCAAAATGCTCACCTCTTAATGTTATTCTACTATTTTTAAAACAATCCTTCAAGCATAAGTTGGAAAATTTACAATTTAAGTCAAAATATTAAATTTTATTGACTTTCAAAGGATTTTATTATAAAATTTATAAAATACCAAAAGGGAGTAGTCCAAATATAATATCAACATGCTGATTTTTAATAAATCTGGTATTATATACCTTAATTAGGTGACAAGACTTTTAGTATGAATCAATGATTCATACTAAAAGTCTTTTTTTTCGACTTTTTATAAAATCACCTAGAAGTGCTCAGGAATAAAAAGATATACAATTTAAATCAAGTATATTCTTAAGTAGTTACAACAATTTTTGGTATAAATCAAAATTATTGGAGGTAAAAAATGAATTCTTTAACTTTAATAGCTATTTCTATAGGTCTTGCTATGGATGCTTTTGCGGTGAGTCTTTCAGAAGGGATAGCATTAAAAAAACAATCTTTAAAATACGGGCTTACTGTAGGTCTCCTATTTGGAGCTTTCCAAGCTTTTATGCCCCTTATAGGCTGGTATACAGGGTCTCTTTTTTATGATTTTATTTCTAAATATAGTCATATTATTTCTTTTATTCTTCTTGTAGGTATTGGCTGTAAAATGATAATTGAAGCTTATGATGAAGATAAATGTGAAAGGGAAGGTATTTGTAAGCTCAGTGGAGACTTAATTTTACTCGGAGTAGCAACTAGTATTGATGCCCTTGCAATAGGATTTTCTTTTTCCCTTATAAAAAATATTGATATTTTCAAATCAATTACAGTAATTGGTTTAATTACTTTTGTAATCTCTTTTTCAGGAGTATATTTAGGAAGTAAAATTGGAAAGTTCATAAACACTAAAGTTGAGTATTTTGGAGGAGCAATTCTTATTCTTATAGGGATTAAGTCTCTTATATTTTAATTTGTAACTGCTCAGGCATAAGGAAATAAATAAATCTAATTCTTTTGTTTTTATGGGGTTCGGGGCAACGCTCCGTAATTCCACACCCAATCATACACGCCAAAGGCGTGGGCGATTGGGTGTGGCC
>RRZT010233034.1_pt1 | contig 13132 bp, 14 predicted proteins | sample 2165551 | NCBI WGS metagenome assembly RRZT01 (sample SAMN10456910, study PRJNA506462) | wastewater metagenome | biome: wastewater; feature: sludge; material: wastewater sludge; isolation source: wastewater sludge with Escherichia coli K12::gfp cells carrying plasmid... | place: USA: Moscow, Idaho... | reverse complement strand
GTGCCGATGGCGTGATCATCGATGTCCATCCCGATCCACGTACCGCCCTGTGTGACGGGCCCCAGGCCCTGACGTCGGACGACCTGTCCGAACTGTCCGGGTCCCTGCGCGACTTGTCGCAGGCGGTGGGCCGCGACCAGCCCACCCAGCCACCTGCCTGACGGTCAACCGGCCGGGCGATCAGCGACCGGACAGCATCTGCGCCACGGTGAATGCCAGCTCCAGGGACTGCTCACGGTTCAACCGGGGGTCGCAGGCCGTCTCGTAACGGTCCCCCAGGTCAGCCTCGGCAACGCCCTCGGTGCCGCCCACACATTCGGTGACGTCGTCCCCGGTCAGCTCCACATGGAGGCCACCAGGATGCGTGCCCAGACTGCGGTGAACGGCGAAGAACCCTTTGACTTCGGCGACGACGTCGTCGAAGGAGCGCGTCTTGTGCCCGGACGGCGCTTCCCGCGTGTTGCCGTGCATCGGGTCGCACACCCACACCACCGGGTGCTCCGCTGACGCGACCTTGGCCACGATGGGCGCGAGCCGCTCCTCGACCAGGCCTGCCCCCATCCGTGCCACCAAGGTCAGGCGTCCGGGTTTGCGGTGCGGGTCCAGATGCTGCAACAGCGACAGGACGTCATCAGGATGGGCGTCGGGGCCCACCTTGACCCCGATGGGGTTGGCGATCCGGCTCAGGAAGTCGATATGGGCCCCGTCGGGCTGCCGAGTGCGCTCCCCCGCCCAGAGGAAATGCCCGGACGAGCCATAGAGCTGACCGGTCACCGGGTCCGTCCGCGCAAGTGCCCGCTCGTAGTCCAGCGACAACGCTTCATGCGCGACGAAGAACTCCACACTGCGGAACTCCTCAGGGTCGGCTCCGCAGGCCCCCATGAATGCCAGCGCCCGATCGATGTCCGTGGCGAGCCTGTCGTAACGCTGTCCCGCGGGCGAAAAGCGCACGAAGTCCCGGTTCCAGGCGTGGACCTGCCGCAGGTCGGCGCTACCGTCCTGCATGAACGAACGGATCAGGTTCAGCGCCGCGCCGCTCGAGCGGTACACCCGCAGCAGTCGCTGCGGGTCCGGGCGCCGCCCGACCGCTTCGAAGGGAAGCGAGTTGACGGCGTCGCCGTAGTACGAGGGCAACTCCACGCCGCCCCGGCTCTCGACAGGTTTGCTGCGCGGCTTGAAGTACTGCCCGGCCATCCGGCCCATCTTGATCACGGGTAACGAGCCGCCATACGTGAGCACGACGGCCATCTGCAGGACCGTCCGCAGCCGGGCGCGAATCGACACCGACGTGTTGGCGTCGAAGGTCTCGGCGCAGTCCCCCGCGGTCAGGACGAACGCCTCACCCCGCTGGGCCGCTGCCAAGCGCTGAGTGAGCACGTGACAGTCGCCGGCCTGCACCAGGCCAGGCACCCCCGTCAGGATCCGGGATACGGCATCGACCTCGCCCTGGTCCGGCCAGGGAATGGGCTGGGCCGTTGGGAGGTCCGGCCAGGTCGCAGCAGTCACCCCTGAAGGTTAGGGCTCGCGGCGACCGGTGGCCAAAGCGACTCAGTTACCGGGGCCGACCGCCGGCTGCTGCCCGGACTTCTTCGCCTCCCGCGCCAGCTCCTTGGCGGTGTTGGCGTACATGTCCTGGTACTTCTGCCCGCTGAGTTGCATCAGGTCGTACATGACCTCGTCGGACGCCGAGCGCAGGATGAAGCGGTCCTCGGCCATGCCGTAGTAACGCGAGAAATCGATGGGGCGTCCCACCCGCACGCCGATGCGGCGCAACGACGGCCGCAACTGCCCCGTCGGCTGGGCTTCGAACGTCCCGATCATGGCCACCGGGATCACCGGGACCTGGGCGTGCAGCGCCATGCGGGCGGCGCCGGTGCGGCCACGGAACAGGGTCCCGTCATGCGAGCGGGTGCCCTCCGGGTACAGCGCCAGCAGGTCACCGTCGGACAGGATGCGCAGCCCGGTGTTGAGGGCAGCCTCGGACGCCTTGCCGCCCGAACGGTCGATGGGCACCTGTCCGGTGCCTCCGAAGAACAGCCGGCTGAACCACCCCTTCGCGCCGGTGCCCGTGAAGTAGTCGCTCTTGGCCAGGAACGTCACGCGCCGCTGCAGCAGCAAGGGCAGGAAGATGGAGTCGGAGAACGACAGGTGGTTGGACACGAGGACTGCGGCGCCCGTGGCGGGGATGTTCTCCTCGCCCTCGATCCATGGCCGGAACAGCACCTTCAGCCACGGTCCCAGGAGGAAGCGCTTCAGGAACCAGTACAGCACCGCACCGCTCCCTTCCGTTCTCCCGACCGACCATAGCGGCAGGCGTCCGCATCGAGATCTCCACCTTGCCCCACAGTCCGCCGGCGACGCCTGTTCGCGGCAGCGACGCGCCGACGCGTCCGACGATCTGCCGACAGCAACCCCTTGAAGGGTGTCGACACGGGCGTCCGTGACACCATGAGACACCCAGGAAGCCGACAGGAGGACGCATGCCACTGCTCGAGGGCGCCGAACCGGTCCGGATCACGGGCGGCCCGGTAGGGGTTCTGACCCTCCACGGATTCACCAGCACGCCGCTGGGCCTGCACCCGTTGACCGACGAGTTGGCTGCCGCCGGATACTCGGTCTCGGCGCCACGGCTGCCAGGACATGGAACGTCGATCTCCGAATGCAACCGCACCACCTGGCACGACTGGTACGCCGAAGCCTCCCGCGCGTTCGACGAACTCAAGGGATCGTGCGAGACCGTCGTGGTCTTCGGCTTCTCGATGGGCGGAACCTTGGCACTGCGCCTGGCCGAGGAGCGCGGGGATGAGCTCGCAGGACTGGCCCTGCTGAACCCATCGGTCTACACGACGCGCCCGGACCGGCACCTGCTGCCCGTCCTCGCCAAAGTGGTGCCCGCGTGGCCTGGGATCGGCAACGACATCAACAGGGACGGCGTCGAGGAGCAGGCGTACGCCAAGATCCCGGTGCGCGCGGCCTACTCACTGAGCCATCTGTGGAAGGTCGTCAAGCCCGACCTCGGCCGCATCAGCCAGCCGATCCTGGTGCTCACCAGCCCCCAGGACCACGTCGTCGAACCGGAGAACAGCGACTACATCCTGGAACACGTCAACAGCGTGGACCGGCATCAGGTGATCCTGCCCGACAGTTACCACGTCGCCTTGTTGGACAACGACGCCAGGACCGTCATCGACGCCACCACCGAGTTCGTGGCCCGCGTGTCGCGGTGACCACGCCGGCGCAGCACGTCCTGTGCCGGGTCGAACCCGGCTTGGTGGACCACGTGCGGCAACTACTGTCCGACGCCGGGCTGAGCAGCCAGACCCACCCCTCGCCCGACGGTCACATCGATGTGACCGTCGCCGCCGATGACGAAGAGCACGCGCGCGCGGTGATCGGCATCGTGCTCCCGCAACTCCTGACGCAGCGCCCGGATCCCGCCACGCCGGGCGGTCTGTCCGACCGGCTCATCCGGTCCGAGGATCCCGACTCCGGCCTCCCCGGCGGGCTGATCGACGGGCGCGCCACCTTCGGATATGCCGACCCGCTGGCCGACCGCCCCGACGACGCGCCCGACTTCGTCCCGCCGGTGCCACCCCCGCTGCCGCGGCCCCGCGACCGGCTGGCGCGCGCCTCGTGGTTCGCGGTGCTGGGGGGCCCGATCCTGCTGATCCTGACGGTCGTGTTCAACCTGCCGGGGATCTTGAAGACCGCCGGCCTCATCTTGTTCTTCGGTGGCTTCGCCACGCTGGTGTACCGCATGGAGGACCGCCGCCGGCACGAGGACGGGTGGGACGACGGCGCGGTCGTATGACGATGACCCCCCATGCGGCGTCCCATCTGGCAGGCTGACCCCGACCGACCAGGAAGGACAGTCCGTGCCCATCAGCGACCGTATCGAAATGCGTGGCCACATCCTCGACACCGGAGAATTGCCCCGGGTGCTCAACGAGATCCTCGAGGGTGGTGGGGACTTCGTCATCGAACGGTTCGAGATCGGCAAGCTGCCCAAGGACGACTCCTACGTGCAGATCATGGTGTCGGCCGAGAACCAGGAGTTGCTCCGCGAGGTGGTCAACCGGCTGCAGGAGTTCGGCGCCAACCTGCTGGACCCCGGCGAGCCCGTCATCGTCGAGGCCGATGTGGCCGGCAGCCTGCCGCTGGGGTTCTACTCATCGACCAACCTCGAGACCGAGGTCATGATCGACGGGGAGTGGGTCACCGTCGCCAACCCCGAGATGGACTGCGGCATCGTCATCGAGGACGGCATCCCGATCACCCGGCCGATGGCTGACATCGAGGTGGGCGACTCAGTGATCGTCGGACCGCGTGGGGTCCGGGTCATCACCGAGCCGCTGCGGATGAACCCCGATGACAGCCATTTCGAGTTCATGAACTCGGTGGTGTCCAGCGAGAAGCCGCAGGCCCTGCAGGTGCGCCTCATCGCCGAGGACTTCCGCCGCGTCAAGGCGCAGGGCAAGAAGATCCTGTGGGTCGGCGGTCCGGCGATCGTGCACACCGGGTCCGGACCCGCCATGGTCGCGCTGATCAATGCCGGGTTCGTGGACCTGCTGTTCGCGGGCAATGCGCTGGCGACTCATGACATCGAGTCCAACATGTACGGGACATCGCTGGGCGTGGACCTCTCCGACGCGACCGGCGTCGAGCACGGTCACGAGCATCACCTGCGGGCCATCAACCGGGTCCGCCGGGCGGGGTCCATCAAGGCCGCGGTGGCCGAAGGCCTGATCACCGGGGGCATCATGCACGCACTGGTCAACGCCGGCAAGGAGTACGTGCTGGTGGGATCGGTGCGTGACGACGGACCATTGCCCGACGTCTACACGGATGTGATCGAAGGCCAGCGCGCCATGCGGGAATCGCTGGACGGGGTCGGCTACTCGATCATGGTGGCGACCATGCTGCACGCGATCGCCACCGGCAACCTGCTGCCCGCATCGATCCCGCTGGTCTGCGTCGACATCAACCCCGCCACCGTCACCAAGCTGTCCGACCGCGGCTCCGCCCAGGCAGTCGGAGTCGTGACCGACATCGGCCTGTTCATGGAGCAACTGGCGATGGAACTGGTCCCGTCGTACCGCAGCACCGGGTTGTAGCCACTTCCCCGCCCAGCCGGGGGCCCCTACTGCTTGGGCGTCTTCTTCGCCACCGACGGCGACTTGCGCGCCGCCACGGCTTTGGCCGATGCCGTGCTCGACTCGACCGCCTTGGCCATCTTCTTGGCCGATCCGGTAGCGGCGGCCACCGCCGCCTCGCGTTCGGCGCTCGCCACCGATCGCGCCGCCGGCGGCCGGATGCCCTCGGGGAGCGGCCCGTGGTCCCGAGCCAGGTCTGCGGCTCCCACGATTCCCGCGGGATTGCCCAACTCGGCGGCGACGATGTCGGTCATGGGCCGTTGCGCCCGCGCCACCAGCTGTGCGGCGTACTCGCGCTTGGCGGGGCCCAGCAACAGGTCACCGGCTTCGACGACGCCGCCCCCGATGACGAAGGCAGCGGGATCCAGCAAGGTCGCCACTTCGACCATCCCACGGGCGAGCCAGGCGCCGACGACCTCGAAGGCCTCGATGGCGACCTCGTCGCCGCGCTGGGCCGCCTCCGTGACATGCGGGCCCTGCACCCCCTCGGGGGTGCCGTCACCCAGGCCCAGCAGGACCCCGGCCTCGGGACGGCGTTCGGATGCCAGACCACGCGCCGTGCGCACCAGCGCGTTGCCGCTGGCGTACTGCTCCCAGCAGCCATGCCGGCCGCAGCCACACAGACGACCGTCGGGTACGAGTCGCAGGTGCCCGAACTCGGCTCCGACCCCGTTGGCGCCCCGTTGCAGCACTCCTCCGAGCACGATGCCGCCACCGATTCCGGTCCCCACGGTGACCATGATCAGATCGCCCTTGTCCCGGCCCCGGCCCGCGCCGAACCGGTACTCGCCCCACGCCGCCGCGTTGGCGTCGTTCTCGATCACGGTCGGCAGACCCACGGCCCGCTCGACCTGCTGACGAAGCGGTTCCTCCACCCAACCGAGGTTGGGCGCGAAGATGACCCGTGACCGGGTCGAATCGATGAGTCCGGCCACGCCGATCCCGACTGCCTCGATCTCGTACTGCGAGAACTCGTCGAGCAACTCCACGATCACTTCGAGGACCGCGTCGGGGTCGCGCACCGGAGTGGACTTGCGGTTCTGATCGACCAGGGTGCCGTCCGGCGCCACGATGCCGACAGCGATCTTGGTCCCTCCGATATCGACACCCGCTGTGTAGGACCCGCGCTTCTTGCCCACGACTACCTCCCGATCTTGCTCCGGAGGCTACCCATCCCAGGCCCCTGTTGGCCCGGTACTCCCACGAACGGCGGCCAGTTGCTCGGCTCGGCCGCCTACTTGTCGCCGCCGGTCGGTCCGTCGTCGCCAGGCCAGCCGAGGAACCCTTCATCGATCACCGTCTCGTCGATCACGATGACGTCGACCTCCTCAGCGGTGGACAGATCGTCGAGGATGTCACCGGCGGTGTCCGGTTCGTCATCCAGCGGGACGTGACGCACATCGCCATTGTCGGCATCAGCGCCGGGGTCCGCAGCCACCGTCCGACGCACCGTCTCGGCGAACTCCATGGCCGCTCCCGTCAGCCGTTCGACGGTGTCGGCGTCCAGGGTGCGGGCCCGGACGATGGCCTGGCACACCGGGCAGTACGCGCACTCGGGCGCTCCCCCGGGCGCCACCTGCTCGCCGGGGCCGCGCAGCACCGTGAAGGCCTCCATGAGGCGCAACCCGGTGCGAAGCGTCGCCGGGTCCGCCAACATCCGGTCGCGCAGGACCTCGAACAGGCGCGCGGCCTCACCGGCAGCGGTGCCCAGTGGGTCACCGCCCTCCGGCGAGCCATCCCCCTCATGCCACCACGGCGTATCGTTCATCGCGACCGTCCCTTGTCCCTGGGCCAGAATCGCACCCGCAGGACCCCATCGGCCAGGCCGGCGCCCGCCACCCGGTACCGCTGCAGCGCACCGGGCAGCGCCAGCACCCGGCGGTACGGCCCCACGGTCACGATCAGTTCGTTGCCCCGTTCCGCCAGATCCACATCACCCTTGGCCGCCAGGGGGAGGGCGAGGACGAGCACAATCTGTTCGCCGAGTCGCTCCATGCGCATCGGGGCAGCCACGTGCCGCAGCGCCAACGGGTCGCCGTCGGGGTACACCTGGGCCGCCAACTCCCCCAACTCGGCGAGCCCGACGGGCTCACGGTCCAGGTACGGCACCGTCAGCAGTGGGATGGGGTCGAGGTCGGCCCGGGCCTGCTCGAGCCGCTCGGACTGCGCGGCCACCCAGCCCGCGCGCCACTTGTCGCGACCCGGCGGGAACATCCGGTTGGCCAGGGCGCCGTCGACCCGGTAGCCGTATAGCGACAGCGACGTGAGGGTCCGCCGAGCCTCGGCCAACACGACGGAGTCAGGGGTCATCACCAGACGGACCGACGCCTGCGACGAGGTCAGCACCTCCCGCACCTGGGCAAGATCGCGATGGAGGCGCTCCACCGCGTCCAGGACACCGGAATCCGGCATCGGCATCCGCGCGGCGCGCGACAACGGGGCTCGCAGCGCCGTCACCACCTTCCGCTCGACCGGCCAGATCCGCCGCATGTACCAGTCCAACGCCTCCGGAAGAGCCAACAGCCGCAATGTCTCGGCGGTGGGCGCGCAGTCCAGGATGACGACGTCGTAGTCCTGTGACCGGACCTTGTCGCGCACCTCGAGCAAGGACAGGACCTCTTCGGCCCCCGGCAGAACCGTCAACTCTTCGGCCGAGACGGTGTCGACTCCGGCCGATGACAGCACGCTGAGCAGGTAGTCCTGAACGGCGCCCCACGACCGTTCCAGGAGCATCCGGGCGTCGATGTGTTCGACCCACAGGTTGTCGGCAAGTGCCACCGGGCGCCCCGCAACCACGTCGGTGGCCAGTACGTCGGCCAGGGAGTGGGCCGGATCGGTGGACATGACCAACGTGCGGCGTCCCGCCGCCGCACACGCCACGGCGCTGGCCGCCGACAAGGTGGTCTTGCCGACCCCGCCTTTGCCGGTGAAGAGCAGGACGCGCGTCACGAAGCCGACTCGATGCGCTCTTTGAGCCCCTTGAGCGCGGTGCGGACGATCACTTTTTCGGCACGACGCTTGAGCGCACCGATGATCGGCACCGTGAGATCCATCGCCAGGCGGTAGGACACCAGCGTGCGCCGCGGCTCCAGCGTGTGGCAGGAGTAGATCCCCCACAGCCCGCTGACCGTCTGGCCGCTGACGAGGTGCCACCGGACTTCGCGGTCTGCCCACGAGTCGTAGCGGTAGCGGTGGGTGTCCTGGATGGGTCCGGAGTCGAAGATCATCTCGACCTCGCGGGGTCGGCCGTCGGGATAGGTGTCCAGGACCCGCGCTGAACTCACTCCCGGGCACCAGTGCGGATAGGAGTCGATGTCGGCGATCGTGGCCATGATCACCGCGGGGGGCGCACCGATCTCGAGCTCCGCCTGTGTCCGTTCGGCCATAGCTCGAGGTTAGCGCGGCCGGATGACCCGCCGCCGGTCAGTCGATGGTCAGGGCGTAGGGACGTCCGCGCGACCGGAAGTGCCCCACATTGATGACCTGGGTGCGCCCGATGCTGATGCGCTCGAACATGGGCTGGTGCACATGACCGTGCACCACATATCGCGGCTGGACGTCGCGGATGTACTCCAGCAGCGCGGTACTGCCGCGTTCCATCCTTCGGGCCACGACGTCGTAGGTGGCGTCCGGCACCGCCGGGGGGATGTGGGCACACAGCACGTCGACGGGCCCGAGGGCCGCCACCTTCGACGCATACTCCTCGTCGCTGATCTCGAAAGGTGTGCGCATCGGGGTGCGCAGCCCGCCGCCCACGAATCCGAAGGTGAGCCCGCCGGCGGTGCGGACCTGGCCGTCGAGGACCTCATGGTGGGGCTGCACATGGTCGGCCCACAGCGCGGGCACATCCACGTTGCCGTAGGTGAGCAGGCCGGGCGGCATGACCGCGAAGATCTGTTCGTACTGCCGGGCCACCTGCTGGGAGATGACGGTCCATGGGTCCGCGCCCAGCGCCTCCCACAGTTCCCGGCTGAAGGACCGGGCCTCGTCGAACCGCAGTTGGTAGCGCAGCCTGATGTAGCGCCGGGCATTGTCGGCGCCGAAAGTCTCGGCGAAGATCCCGTGCACCGGGTCGTCGTAGTCCAGGAACAGCACCAGGTCGCCCAGGCACACGAACAGGTCGCAGTCCTGCCCCGCAGCAGCGAGCCCGGTCGTCCGGTAGTGCACGTCGGAGACGATGTGGAGTTTCACGTCGGTCAGCCGAGCACCAACGACATCAGCAGCATTCCCACGGTCAGGACAACGATGATCGCCACCGCACCACCGACCATGATCGCCACTCGGCGCCCGCGCGTGGCCGACGCCAGCAGCGGCTTGGCCGACTGGCGTTCCGAAGCGGCGAGCATCGCAATCATGACGTCAGGGTCGACGGGCGGTGACCCGCCGGAACCACCGGGCGCCTCGCCGGGAAGCTCGGGCGGCAGGATCGGGGGCCCGGCGGGCGGTGGCGCCACGATCGGCGCGGCGGACTGAGTGGGCAGTACCGGGCCGCCCACCGGTGGCGGTGCCGCGGGCCCGGGTGCCGGGGCCACGGGGGTGAGGCACAGCGAGCACCACTGGTCCGCCTCGGTCATGGCGGCGCCGCAGTGGGTGCACTGTCGGGGGTCGGTCACGCCTCACCACTCCCCCGAGCCAGCGACCCGATCCCGCTCGAGTTCGCGTTTCAGCGCCCAGACGGTCTGCTTCCAGTGCAGGGCGTGACGACGGCGCAGCCGGTCGGCGGCCCGGCGGCCCCGCGGCGAGTCGGGCAGAGTCCTGGCCACCGTCCCCGCCGGGTCCGCGGTCGGGTCGGCGCGTAGGTAGTAGTGCACGATGGCACCGTCCCCGAACGGCTCCAGCCACACCTCGGCCGAGCCGACCAGGGTGCCGGTGATGGACCAGCGAATCCCCTTCTCGCCTCGGTCCATGAACACGTCCAGGGTGAGCTCCGGCCACCAAATCCGCCACCTGCGCTCGTCGGCCACCACCATGGCCAGCGCAGCGGGCGGCACGACGATGAACGTCTCGTCGACCAGATCCACCACAGGCATACCGTCAATAGTGCCGCAGATGCACCGGACCTGGCAGTGCCGACCAGCAACTGTCATGCCGGGGGCCCCGGTCGCCGGCGACCAGGGCCCCCGGCGGCCGGCTCAGGCCGCGGCCGCCTGCCGCACCGGCGCCTCGGCGACGGTTGTCGGGCTCAGCCGCTCGGCGATGTCGTTGGGCAGCGACAGTCGGAGCACCGTCCACCACGCCGAGGCCACCTGGCGGGGCAGTGGGCCGCTGACATAGGTCAGGTCGTAGCGCTCGAACACTTCCTGCACCTTGGGTGCGATGTCGGCGTACCGGTTGCTGGGCAGATCCGGGAACAGGTGATGCTCGATCTGGAAGCTCAGATTGCCGGTCATGGTGTGGAGCAACGGACTGCCGGTGATGTTGGCTGCCCCCAGCATCTGGCGCAGGTACCAGTCGCCGCGGGTCTCACCCTCGATGGACGCCTTTTCGAAGGTCTGCACGCCACTCGGGAAGTGCCCGCACATGATCACCGAGTGGGTCCACACGTTGCGGACGAGGTTGGCGGTGGCATTCGCTGTCAGCGTGCTCATCGCCGAAGGACCGGACAGCAAGGGGTGGATGACGTAGTCACGGGTGACGTTCTTGCGGACCTTCCCCAGCACCCGCTTGGCCTGCCCCCAGAATGCCGTCTTGCTCTTGCGGCCTTTGGCCACCTTGCCGATCTCGAGGTCGTAGGCGGCGATCCCGTACTCGAAGCCGAGCATGTTGATCAGATTCCACAGTGGCTGCGCCAGGTAGAAGGGCACCCACGGCTGGTCCTCGTCGACCCGCATGATGCCGTAACCGAGGTCGTTGTCCTTGCCCAGGACGTTGGTGTAGGTGTGGTGCAGCTCGTTGTGGGAGTGCTTCCACATGTCCGCCGGGGTCACGTTGTCCCACTCCCAGGTGGTGGAGTGGATGGCGGGGTCACGCATCCAGTCCCATTGCCCGTGCAGGATGTTGTGGCCCAGTTCCATGTTCTCGAGGATCTTCGATATCGACAGACCCGCTGTTCCCGCGATCCATGCCGGTGGGAAGAGGGAGGCGAGGAGCATGATGCGGCTGCCGAGTTCGAGGCTGCGCTGGAACCGGATGAGGCCGCGGATGTAGTCGGCGTCCGATTGCCCGCGATCGGCGATGACCTCGTCACGGATGGCGTCGAGGTCGCGGCCGAGTGCCGCGATGTCGGCGTCGCTGAGGTGGGCGACGGGATTGATCGGCTGGTGCTGGATGGTGGTCATGGCATTCCTTCGAGTGGTTTCGACGATGGGGTGGGACCGGGTCGGGGTCCGTTGGGTGGTCGGGTGGTCAGATGGGTGGTCGGGTGTCAGATGGTGGGGGTCAGATGGTCAGATGGTCAGGGTGCAGGGCCCGGCGGCGGCCGAGATGCAGGTCTGCACCAGGACCCCATCACCGGGTGAGGCGGTGGTGATGTCGCCGGTGCGCAGATCCTTGACTGCGCCTTCCTGCAGTGACAGGACGCAACCGAAGCAGATCCCCATCCGGCAGCCGGACGGCATGAGCACCCCGGCGTCCTCTCCGGCGGCCAACAAGGTGGTGTCCCCCGGGACCTCGACTGTCGTGCCGCTGGTGGCGAACACAACGGTTCCGCCGTCACCGACAGCGGCCAGGTTGGGTCGGAACCTCTCGATGTGCAACCGGTCCGCCCAACCGCTGGCTTCGTAGAGGTCGCCGAGGGCGTCGGTCATCCCTGCCGGACCACACGCCCAGGTCTCGCGTTGGTCGAGGTCGGGGACCATGAGACGCAACGCCTCAGGCGTGAGGACGCCGTGGCGGTCTGTGTGTTGCTCGATCAGACGCAACCGGCCCGATGAGCCCCAGACCCGCAGTTCGTCGGCGAAGATCACGTCGGCAGGGGTGGGCGAGGAGTGCACCAGCACGACGTCGTCCAGGTCATCCAGGTGCTGGCGCAGCATCCCCATGACGGGGGTGATCCCGCTGCCGCCGGTGACGAACAGGGCCTTGGCCGGGGGCCGGGCGGGCAACGTGAAGTCGCCCGATGCCGGTTCCAGCGCCACGATCGCCCCGGGCCGCAGGCGATGGACCAGGTGGGAGCTGACCAGGCCGCCGGGGATCGCCTTGACGGTGATGGTCACGGTTCCGGACACGCTGCCGGATCGGATACTGCGGTGGGAGAAGGCCGCACTGGTGCTGCCAGAGGTGATCGAGTAGGCACGCCACAGGCGGATCCCGTCGATGTCGACCCCGATCCGCAGGTACTGTCCCGGCACGTGGCCCTGCCAACCGCGGCCCGGACGCAGCACGATGGTGGCCGCGTCCGACGTCTCGGGTCGCACCTCGGTCACCTGCGCCCGCAACGACCCGCCGGCCAGCGGATCCACCAGATCGAGGTAGTCATCGGGGACCAGCGGTGTGGCGGCTGCGTGCGCCACGGTGGTCAGGGCACTCAGTGCGTCGCGGGCCAGGGTGCGGCTCGCACGGCTCAGCGGGGCGTGGACGGTCATGGGGACTCCTTGGGGACGTCACTGGCCTCTTTCGGGCCATGACTCCACCATCCCTACTTCTGATCGCACATTCTTGACGCCGTTGTGTGGATCGTGATGGTCGCTTTCATACTTCAGGAATGAAAGACTGTCGGGGTGGCGATCAGCACCCCCCCTCCCGACGGCATCCGCAACCTCGCCCTGTCCCACGAACTGGTCGAGGCGATCCGCGCCGCCCTGCCCGCCATCGCGAACGACACCATCGCCCACGTGGCGGAGTCGGTCTCGCAGTACTCCGGTCTCTCACCTGAGGGAATGCGGGGTTTGGCGGCCGGCGTCCAATGGGCGCTCGGGGGATTCCTGGGGTTGGCGGCGGGGTCAGGGCAGCCAGACCAAGCCACGGATCCGGTCGTGGCCAAGGTCCTGGACGCCTCGTACCGTCAAGGCCGGCTCGAGGCGCGCACCGGCCGCAGCGCC
>RRZT012948866.1_pt1 | contig 13133 bp, 8 predicted proteins | sample 2165551 | NCBI WGS metagenome assembly RRZT01 (sample SAMN10456910, study PRJNA506462) | wastewater metagenome | biome: wastewater; feature: sludge; material: wastewater sludge; isolation source: wastewater sludge with Escherichia coli K12::gfp cells carrying plasmid... | place: USA: Moscow, Idaho ... | reverse complement strand
AAATCATTTTTTGTTAAAAAATACCCATAGTCTATGTACAAAAAATGAGCTATATTTAAAGTATTCGAATCCATAATGTTATCTCCAAAATTTAATTTTGGAGGCGAAAGATTCATTTCCACCATTTCATCATTTGAAGCATAAAGCTTCTTTGTAGTACTTAAATAATCAAATATTTCATTTAAGAATATGAGCAACTAGTAAACTCAAATTTTCATTTTAATAATTTCTACATTTAATTGTGCACATTAGAAGCTAAACTAGTAATTAGCTTATTTTAAAAGTTTACATTTATCCATTTCTAACATTTCGGCTCTTTCACCTCATGTCGTTATTGAGCATCATATGTCAATAAACATCAAAATTTTAAAGTATGTTTTTTTATGTTTTGCTTAAGTGAAAATGCCTTTAAAGCCCTGAAATAGTAGTTTTTTAGTATTTTTCTAATACTAAAATAGTAGTTATATACTTTAAAAATACTTTTTTTAGAGTAAATCTAAAACGCAATTTTAGCTTTGGATTTTTCTATTTTTATTTTACTGAGCAACTTCAAAGTCCATATTATGGACAACTGTGTAAAATTATATTTTTACTTTCAATTATTAAAATTCTTTTTCACCATATGTTTTCTACTTTGAGTAAAAAAATCATAAATTTATCTTTAATTTCAATAAAATCCTAAATAACCTTCATGTTGTATAGTCAATATCATTTCCTCAACAATCTCAATATCTTCACTATTAGGATAATAACTTATATAGTGTTCTAATAACTTTAAGCTTTCTATTGAACTATCTTCTTCCCAGCTTCTATAGTACAGTAACAACATCAAAGAAGAAAGTTTAATATCACTCTCATATTCAGATTCAAAAGTGATTTTATATAACAAATCATCTTTATTTTGTATCCAGTCAATTAACGAATGAGCTGCTTGACTAAGCGTTCCTCTTGAAAACCAATCCATCTTAAATACCTGTATAAGTTTTATAAGCTCGGTCTCTTTAAAATGAGTTTGAACTAAGTTTTTTATATATGTTCTTATTTTTTCATCAACTATATTGTCTTTATGCCAAAAGACATCTCCATGTCCACCTGTAACAAATGAAAACATATATATCATTATTTCTAAAATATCACTATCTTTAACTTCTTTGAAATATTGGCATATAAAAAACCATGTTGCCTTTTTATTACGATAATATGAGAATAATAAATGTAAAGCATCATTTATTGAAGATACTGAGTTATTTTCAAGAATTATATCTAAAGATTTAACAAAGGAATGATCCATTTTGTTTTTGTATTCTAAAAAATGCTCTTTGAAATTTTTAAAAGATATCTTTGAAAATTCGTTAGTACATTTTAAACTATAAGGTCCATTTTTAATTACATGAGGATTTTCATTTAAATATTCTGTTATATCAATCCACTTGGTTGTATTGTCTTCTGGATTATGAACAAGACCACACACTGGCAATAAATGTGAACGCCAGTATTCAAAGTGTTCTTTATCACTTTGAAAAAAGTATTCTCCACTTGCATTAATATAACTTTTTCCTGTTTTGATTTGGGAAACTATACAACAACCTGTCGTTTCTTCATTGATAACAAACTCTATATATGCATCATTCCCTACATCATTTTCTAAATCTATTTCTTGAAAAATATCATTATTTTTTTCGATTAAAGATCTTATCCAGTTGATTCCCACTTTTGATGTAGCTTTTGTTTTTTTTCGCTTTGTAGACATCTATTACCCTGCATAGACTTTATTAAAAAATTTATTCAATTTATCAATATCTTCTTCACCGATGATATAATCTTTCTCCTCTTGAGTAAAATCATAGATTCCAAAGTTTTTTATGTAGTTTCTTCCAAGTGAAAAATAGTTTGATGCGTAATTTTTACTTATACTTGAGACATACTTCCAAAAAATCTCCGTCATAAACAGTTTGTTTAAAATCTGTAACTCTTCGAGGTTGTCAGACAATGCAGCCATTCCGTTATAAAAATATAAATTTTCATCATCAGAAATACAACTTTTAAAATCTTTTCTTGCTAACTGTGGAAATAAAAGTTTATATTTGCTTTTTTCTAGTGATTGATTTCTACCAAATGCATACCAAAAAGGGTAATCTTTCCCTTTCCCTTTATCTCTTAAAGCAAGTTCAGCTTTATTTTTTAATAAATACTCATATGCCTTAGGATGTTTTTTTGCTAGTTTTTCTTCGGAAATTACAAAAAATTGATTGTTTTCATCATAGTCATAAGGGAAAATAATCTTTTCAATAAAACTATCAATCTGGTCATTTTTAATTAAAAGATTCGAGTTTACAATATTTTTACAAATTTCTTTCTCTACTTTTGTATCTTCATCAATATAATAATATTTTGTAGATTCATTGACTGGTGTAAAGATGTAGATGCTATTTTTTAAAGTAGCTATACCGCTCTTTGTGTTATATATATTTCCTAATGGCGTACCAATATTTTCAACTTTCTGAACTAAATCTTTATTTTTGAGATACCAACCATTTTGAATTGATAATTCGCTATATGGGTATTCTTGGTATTTAAAATTCTCTCTTAACTGAGCTTTTCTCAATGGAGAATATCTTACTATATCTGATTGATTGTTAGATAAAAAGCATATCGCCGTATAGGTCATCCTTGAGTTAAAGATCTGTTCATCTTCAAAGTCAATTATTTTTAATTCTACTTGTTTTTCATGAAAATAGTTTCTAATTCCTCGACCATTAAGACTTTTTGTAAACGAATTTACTGTTATGTATCCTAATATTCCTTGTGGTCTTAAAAGTTCAAATCCGATTTGAAAAAATGGTATATATAGGTCAGGATGTCCTGTAGCACAAGTGTCCCAGTTTGACATTAAAATTTTTGTCTTTTCATCCATGTTCCTAGAACACACATAAGGAGGATTACCCAGTATGATGTCAAAACCATTATTCACTTCTATTTGACTATTTTCTTTATACCAATCAAATTCTAAAGAGTCAGCATCGTATAAATGAAAATCAAATATTTCTTCATCTTCACCATATTCTATAGCGAGTAATGTGAGTAATATCTCTGTTCTTTCTATACTATAAGGTTGTATATCCACACCAAAAATATTCTCTTTATAAATTTGCTTATAGGATTTATTTGTTTTCTCCTTTAAAACTTTTGTGGCATCTATTAAAAATCCTCCACATCCACACGATATATCCGCTATTTTAAAATCATATATATTTTGATTATTCCTATGCTGTTCAAATGCTTGATGTGTTATAAACTCTCGAATATCTTTAGGCGTATAAATTGCCCCATTTACCAGCTTATCTGATGGAGAAATTACAAACTCAAACAGCTCAAGAAGATCTTCGTAAGTAAAATCACGCTCAATCTCCTTTACTAGAAGCATAAACTCATTTAAAGATTTATATTCTTCTTCATTTTGTTCATATATCAGTAAGTCTAGTATTTTTTTATTTTTTTTTACTTCTAATTTATTTAAATATGTGTATGTAGATACAAGAAGCCTATTCATAGGAAAGACTTCTTTATTATATTTTTTTAGATAATTAAAAATTTTTTGATTCAATATTTCACCTCAATTAATTGAGGATAAATATCTTTCGAGCACCATGGTTGTTTAATAGACTCTTCAAAATGTTTTGTAATAGTTCTAAAATATGGATAAATAAAATATGTTTGATATTTTTTTATTAAATTAGTATATGTACCATTCTTTTTGAACTTTTCCCAAACTTTTGGGAAAAAATTAGACAAGACAAAATCAATTCCTAAAAATATATCCATAGGGTGATGCATTATTCTTGGTGTATCCATAAATAGTGCCTGTCCTAGATCAATACCTTTATCTTTAATTTTTCTTCCACCAAATTGAAAATGATAAATTGGATGAATTTCACTTGAAGGATTTTCACCTTCTTGGTGTCGGTCAAAATGTATTGAATAAAAAGGATTAGAACTTCTATTATTTCGATTTATTCCTGTTATCCATATATTAAATTCCAAATGACTCAATGAGTCTTTTAGCTCAGGAATATTTTGATGTTCTCCCTTGATCTTCATACTAAACAATAATCTTAAATTATCTATATTTCCATGAGACAAATGAGAAGGATAGTCTACAAATTTAAATTCTAAAGGTTTTAATTCATAATCAAAAGAACCATTTTTTTTAATCTGTGTAGCTATATCTGTAATCTGTTTCGTAGAAAAACAAACTGTATATTCTTTACTTAAAATTTGACTTAAAGTATTTAAATCACTAGCCATATTTAAAATAAATGTTTTCTCATTAAAATTATCAAACATTTTAATATTCACTTCTTATAATTTCTAGTCTTTCTCTATCGCTCGGATGTACAGTGACACCTTTTGACTTATGTTTTTGCGTTAATATAGAATACAATGAACAATAATCATATTCCTGCCATGGTTTTGGCTCTATAGGAGTGTTGATCTTAAATCCTTCAAGAGGGTCTAAAGGTTTTTCCAATACTTTACAGTATGTCCAAAATCTATTACTGTTATTTTCTTCAATGGGTTCAGCAGCAACAAGATTTTCTAAACTTGTGATTTTTTTTAAAAGCTCAACTCTTTCATTAGCATCCAAATATGATAAATAAGTTTCAGTTTTTGCAGAGAACATATCATCAATTAAATGCATCCACCACCTATCCCAGCCATCCGAAAATACACCAATATATTTTGTATCTTTAAAATACTCTTTTAGTTCTTCCCAATCATCTGATTTTTCTATATCAATTCCAAATCTTGACGCCAGCATTAGTTCATTTATTAAAACACCTGATACATAAATCAAATCTTTTAAAATTGTCTGTGCATATTCATGTGTTGGTATTGTTAAATCATCATATCGTGCAAATATTCTTTCATCTAGTTCAATAAGGGAATCTAATCCAATTAATTTTGCAATATCTTTTTCTTCATTTATTATTTTATAGCCATTTGCAAGAGATGTTAATTTTAACTTTGCATTTATTGGAATTCTGGTTTTTTCTATATATCGATCAAATAGGTCTTGACTTGTCAAATCAACAAAATAAACTTTTTTCAATTTATCATCAGTAGAAAATAAAACTATTGGAATATCTTTATCAATATTTCCATTTGTTACTAAGGTTCGTATGTGTTGAGCATAAACTGTAGCTGTAAAAGGAACTTTAATTTTCTTTTCATCTTCACTAGCTACTTGGTCAAGTCTTAAATCTAATAATAATCCATCATAGTATTTTATAAGCCTAATAATCTCTTTAGTATCAGACAGTTCAATTTCAGATACATGCTTTGTATCTACCTGTATATTTTGATCTGATAACTGCTGTGCAAAAGGCTCTCTAACATTTTTCTCTTCATCATCAATATATAAGTATTTATATGTCATCTTTATATCCCTTTTTATCATGTGGTAATTCAATTCTAATAGTTGTACTATAACCTTCATTTGGTTCTTTTACATAAATCAGACCGCCATATCCTGTAATAATATCTTTAACTATTTTTAACCCTAATCCAGTTCCCGTCATTTCTTCATAGTTCTTTGTAATTTTTCCAACTGGTTCGCTTGTAGTAAAAAAAGCTGTAAATATTTTTTCTCTATTTTCAAGAGGAATTCCTACTCCATTATCAGAAAATTCAAGATACACAATATGCCTACTTTTTCCCACTTCCACAAATATTTTTCCCTTTTGCACAGTCGTTTTTTTAATTGCCTTTCTTGCATTAGTATAGAGATTAAATAATATTGAAGCCCATTCTGATTTATGCATTGGACATGTAAATAAATTGTATCCAATAAACTTTTCATTAAACTCAAAATTTCTTCTTTGCAAGTCATTTAAAATACTATCTTTTAAAGATTCGACCACACTACGAAGTTCAATAGGAGCTAATTCTCTTTGAATATTTTCAGAAATCGCTTCATCAAAATAAGAAGTGTAAGCATTTATACTTTGAACATTTTGATCTAATCTACTAATGATCGACAATTCATCTTGACTCTTTGCTATGTTTCTAATATTTTCAATGTCAGCTGACAGTGCTCCTTGAAACTGTTTGATTTCATGTATGAATTCTCCTATTGTAAGTCCTAGCCCAGCCAATATTCTTAATAAGTTTTTTTCTTCGAGTAACTCTTGTTGTTTCTGCTTTTGTTCTTCCTGAGCTTCTTTTAGTTTTTGAGTGATACTACCTAACTTCTCTTTTACATCTTCCTTGTCCTCTTCATAATCAAAGCTTTGTTCATCTTCCTTAGATGATGTCATGCTTTCTAATTCTTCAATTATTTCAGCGATTTTTTCTTCTGGCTCTTTTTTCCAGTTTTTTTCATTTGTTCTAGTTTTAACACCTCTTTCAGAACCAACCTTAGTTACCGCATCTGTTAAAACTTTATAGCCAAAATCAGTTAGTTCTTTAAATGCATCATTTTCTAATAATCCCTCTCTACTTGAAAGTTCTTCAAATTTATCATCTTGTCCATCTATCTCTATAAAACCAAAAAAGTTAATATTTGCATGAACAGGTAACACTGTTCTTCGTCTTACGGAAGCATCTAGACCTAACCAATCATTTGGCACTTCTTGATGAGTTTCTCCATAAGGTAGAACCCTAAAGCCATTTCGATATAGTCTTATTCCACCCTGTTCTTTTGCTTTCTCATTGATAAATGATTTGATCTGAGGAGATAAGTAAGAACTTTCATAAACAAAATAATAAGCTCTTAGATTGACATTTCTTATTTGTTTATACGGTTTACTTTGATTTAATAATACATCTTTAATTTTATAATTCAATTTTTGACTGTTGATGCTAATTCTCATAAAACCTTCATCATCCACATTACCTTTTATTTCAGCTAATGCATGTTCAAAGAACATAGTATTATCGTTTGCAATTATTTCGCTAAAATCACCTTCTTTTCTTTTACAAATAAGTTTAAAACCTGGATCTTCTGTTTTTAGCTTTACTTTTGCGAGTGGAAACGGCTGTAAAATTTCAGATGCATATCGATAAACCCTTTTGATCTGTGCTTCTGTCCATTTATCTCTTAACTCTTTTATAACTAATCTCGTACCGCTTCTTTTCTTAGGCATTCGATTTTTGTATTCTATTTTATTGTCAATAAACATTAAATCTTGATCGTTTTTGAAATCATTCCAGTTTATAGTTATCTCAAGGGCTTGTTCAGAATCTTCTGTTTGAGTTGTAATAGTTAATTGTTTTCCAAGCCTTTGAGCCGCGAAACGACCAATCCCTTTTTTACCAGCTCGTTTTCTGTTATAAATTGGAGAAAAAGGAAAATGAATTTTGTCACTTGAAGCCAACCTCATAAAACCATTTACTAATTGCTCCTTCGTCATACCAACACCATCATCATTAATGACAATAATTCCACCAATCTCAGACGAATCAATAAATGTAAGTTTTACTTTCTTAGCATCAGCGTCATAAGCATTTTTAACCAATTCAGATACGGCAGTTTCATGTCTAGCTACAAGTTCTTTACCAAGTCTATCTATTATTCCAGCATCTATAGAAAAGCGAACACTATCTTGGTCAAATTTCGATAATTCAGATGATAATTTTAAAATTTTTGAATAATTTTCAGGTTCATTTTCGAGTATATGTTTTAACTCTTCTCTTAACTTGTTTTGTTCCATCTTTTTGCCTTTCTTATTTTTCAAATGCCTCTTTAAGTACGCTTTGCATTAGTTTTTCTGTTTCTGTTTTACTGTTTTGTACTTCAAGTTCCAGTGCATCGCATGTAGCCATAAGTTTTTCTACTTTTTCAACTATTCGTTCTTGTTCTTCTAGTGGAGGTAAAGGAATAGGAAAATTTCTGAGAATATTTAAATTAAGACCTTTATATGCAATACCTCTAAGATTACTTTCTATTTGATTATTAAAATATGGAGAGGTTAAAACATTTAAAATATAATCTGTAAATTCATTATTGCTTATCGGTATCAATCCAATTTCTCTTGCAATATTGCATCCTCTCAGTGATGCGTCAACAATTCCGCATCCGCCCAAAGTTCCTCGAATATTTAATAAAATTTCGCCACCTTCTAAAATGGTTCTTTTGTATTGACTAGAAATTTCTTCGGTAACTTTTCTCGCATTAGTAATATCAATTCTTCTAAATTTGACATCACTACAGCGTAATGCAACTATGCCATTTTTTGTTGGTTCGTTACCCATTTTCACTATGCCGTATGTAATACCTCTATCTTGATTCACAAGGTTATCTAATTTTATCCATATCCAAGTATTTGGAATTTTGAATGGCTGATTCTCTTCTTTTGTTATATGTAAATTATTATTTTTATATCCACTTATCATCTCATCATTAATGGTTGTGTTTTTTCTCCATTCATCGGTTAGTCTTCCATGAATAGCATCACTTAAAATAGAACTTCTAAGTTTATTTATAAGTTCTGATTGTGTTTGGAGTTCTTCTGAAACCTTATTATATTTTTCTTCAAACTTATTGAGATTAGATTCAATTTTTTTCTGCTCATCCAGTGTAGGGATAGGTATTTTTAAAGACAAAAACTTTTTAGCTTTTATCTCAGTTTTTATTCCTCCACCTATTTGTTCTTCAAGAGCATCTACAAATGCTGGACTTTTTAAAAACCATTTTAAAAAATTTATATCTATCTTTTCTTTATCAAAGCTATAAGAAAAATAATGAATAGTCGCAACAACATCTTCATCACCCTCATATACAGCCAAAGCTCCCTTAGCTACATTTATACCAGAGATTACTAAATCACATTTTTTGACAACTATCATACCTGTTTTTGTGGGTTTGTTTTCTACTAGATGAATTTGTCCGCTAAAATCTATTTTCTCAATCCTTTTTAAATTGAGTTCATTTGCTTCATCTGGTGTTAATCGTTCTTTTCGCTCTGTAAGAAATGAACTTATTGCTTGTATCTTCGAGAACATTACTCTTGAGCCTCTTTTCTAATTTGCTCTAGTAGTTCAACAATTTTACTCATCGAAGCTTCGATCTTATCTATAATCTCATTTGTTGTAAGTTCTTCCTCTTCTTCACCCTTATGAGGATTTTTCACATCAAGGTTAAAATTATTTGCTTTTATAGTGTCTATGTCTACCTTATAAGCCTGTTCATTTTCAGCTCTATCATTCCACCAGCTTTTTAGTTCATCAAAATCTTGCAGTTTTACGGGCTTTGTTTTGGTGTATTTTTTATACCCTTGTGGCAGTGGCTGTTCGTAGTACCATATCTCTTTTGTACTCTCACCTTTTGTAAAGAAAAGCAGGTTTGTATTTATGTCCGTATAAGGAGCAAATATCCCGTTTGGAAGTCTTACTATGGTATGCAAGTTACACTCTTCAAGGAGTTTCTCTTTTATCCTAGCTGTTACGCCATCACCAAAAAGTGTACCGTCTGGCAGAACTATCCCAGCTCTTCCTCTTGGTTTTAGCATCTGTATAAACAGTAGTAAAAAGAGGTCTGCCGTCTCTCTTGTACGGTAGCTAGCTGGGAAGTTGTTTTCTATACCTTGCTCTTCCGTTCCTCCAAAAGGTGGATTTGCCACGATGCAGTCCACTCTTTCCTGTGGAGTGATGCCTTTTAATGGGTATGAGAGCGAGTTATCGTGTTTAATATTTGGCGTTTCTATATCGTGAAGTATAAGATTTGTAAGACATAGCATGTAGGGAAGCTGCTTTTTTTCTATCCCTTGGATTGTGTGTTCCAATATCTTTTTATCTTCTGCTGTTTTTACATCGCTTTTCATGATGTGATTTATAGAGCTTATAAGAAAGCCTCCCGTTCCACATGCAGGGTCAAATACTTTCTCCCCAAGCTTTGGATCTACCATCTGCACTATAAACTCTGTCACGGCTCTAGGTGTGTAGTACTCTCCTGCATTTCCTGCACTTTGAAGATCTTTGAGTATCTGTTCGTACATATCATTAAAAAGGTGTCTATCTGAGAGATTGTCAAAATGTATCTCTTCAAGTTTGTTTACTACTTGTCTTAGAAGCGTTCCAGATTTCATATAGTTGTAGGCATCCTCAAACATCCCTTTTACAAGTGGAGCATAAGCGTTAGATGTAGTGATATCAAGCTCTTTTAGAGTAGGAAAAAGCTCATTGTTTATAAAAAGCATAAGTTCTTCACCCGTTAGCCCCTCATCATCTGTAGCCCAACTTCTCCATCTTAGTCTTTCTGGGATTGGAGATTTATAATTTTCATTTTCTAGTTCAAACTCTTCCTCTTTTGCGTCAAATACTTTTAGAAAAAGCATCCATACAAGTTGTGAAATCCTTTGAGCATCTCCATCGACACCCGTATCTGTTCTCATAATGTTTTGAATTGATTTTACGATATTTGAAATATCTGCCATAATTTATTTGTTCCTTTTAAAATTGTTTACGATGCGTATAAATGTTGTTCTATCTCTTTGATGAGTGACTGATACCCAGCTCTGCCGCCGCCAAAAAGTTTTGTTAGTTCTTTCATAGTGCCATACTCGTTAAACGGCGGTACTTTTAGAATTGATATATCTTCTATACTCTCTATGCCTGATTCTGTGTATTTGTCCAAGAGTGCATTTATAACCTCTTTGGCAATACCTGTGTACTTGTCAAAATAGTTGTTTTTCTTTAGTTTTCCTGCACGCTCGGCTCTTGTGAGGGCTGGTCTGTCAAATGCTATGTGACATATAAGATCAAACGGGTCAAGTCCCTCTTTACCTACTTCACTCTCAAGCTCATCGAAAAACACACCTTGATCGCTTAGTGCTTTGATGATCGCTTCTTTTTGCTTTGCCGTGCTCCACTCTTGTAAAAACTCATCTAAACTTGCATAAGCTTTTTTGATATTTTTACGGCTGTAATCTACAAGTGACTCTGTGATGAGCTTACCGTCTGCTCCGATGTACTGTACTCTTTTGTTTAGAACTTTTACTTTTACACCGCTTACGGTATGGCGAGTAGGCTTTGAAGTACCATCATCACCATCTGTTATAGATACATCTGGAGTCTCACCATAAGTCTCAATTGGTTCATTTACAGTGTCGATAAACTCTTCTGGCATCTCTTCATCTGGAGGGGTAATAGAATCATCATCTTTTGGCTCATATATTTGCACCGGATTACCATCAAAATCTGGGTCGGCAAAGAGTCTTGTAACATTTCTAAAATCCATGATCGTAAAGTAAAGTTTTCCGTAAGTCTCATTTATCCTCGTGCCACGACCTATGATCTGCTTAAACTCCGTCATTGAACCGATATTGCTATCTAGTACAATAAGTCCCGTCGTTTGAGCATCCACACCTGTTGTCATAAGCTTTGAAGTAGTTGCTATAACTGGGTAGGTTGATTCTGGATCTATGAAGTTATCTAGCTCTTTTTTTCCCTCATCATTGTCCCTTGTGATACGCATAACATACTTTCTGCTCTCTTTTGCCATAACTGGATTTGCATTTACAAGAGCTTGTCGCATTCGTTCTGCATGGTCTATATCTACACAGAAGATGATAGTTTTCATATATGTGTCATTTTCATTTAGGTATTCAGTAACTTTTTTAGCTACAAGATTGGTTCTTTGAGTTAGGATAAGGTTTTTATCAAAGTCTTTTGTATTGTATTCTCTGTCCTCGATCTCTTCACCTTTATCATCGGTTTGTCCGTTGTATGGTCGCCATCCTTCAACATCTTTGTCTAAAGATAATCGGATCACTTTATAAGGAGCCAAGAAACCGTCATCAATCCCTTGCTTGAGAGAGTATGTATAAACTGGTTCACCAAAGTATGAGATGTTGCTCACATATTTTGTCTCTTTTGGCGTTGCCGTAAGACCGATCTGCACTGCACTATCAAAATACTCTAGTATCTCTCTCCATTGGCTGTCTTCTGCTGCACTTCCACGGTGTGCTTCATCTATGACAATAAGGTCAAAAAAGTCACAGCTAAACTCTTTAAATATCTTTTTCTCTTCACTATTGCCCGTAAGGGCTTGATAAAGAGAAAGATAGATCTCAAAAGATTTATCGATAGTTCTATTTGTAACTTTGGTCATCTTGTCGCCAAAGTGTTTAAAGTCACCTATCTTTGTTTGATCTACAAGTATGTTTCTATCTGCTAGAAAGAGTATTCTTTTTGCTTTTCTTGACTTGTAAAGTCTGTAGATGATCTGAAATGCGGTATAAGTTTTTCCAGTACCTGTTGCCATAACAAGTAAGATTCTTTTTTGCCCTTTGGCAATGGCTTCTATAGTTCTGTTGATTGCATTTTTTTGATAATACCTTGGCTCTCTTTTTGGATCGTCGATGTAGTAAGGGGAAAGTGCTACCTTTTCCGCTTCATCTGCCTCAATACCTCTGTACTTTTTATATCTTTGCCAAAGTTCGTCTGGAGATGGAAAATCACCTAGTGTTATCTCTTTTTCAAGCATACCATGAGTGAGAGTCGGATCATGCTCTAAAAAGCCATCACCGTTTGTACTGTAAACAAAAGGTATATCTAAAATTTCAGCATAACTTAAACCTTGTTGCATACCGTCACCGATACTGTGTTTATTATCTTTTGCTTCAATAATAGCTATAGGAATGTTTGGTTTGTAGTAAAGGATATAGTCTGCTCTTTTTTGCTCACCTCTGCGTACCATCTTACCGTGAACATATATGCGACCGTTTGTAAAAAATGTTACTTCCTCTCTAAATTGAGAGTGCAAGTTCCAGCCAGATTCGATGAGTGCTGGAGTTATATACTTAGTACAAATATCTCGTTCTGTTAAATTTTTCTTTGACATGCCACAAACCTAAATTATTATTGTTTTTTATATTATCATATCTTGCATAAAAGCGTTATTTTTTACTCTATAAAGTTGATTGATAATCTTTCATAATAGTTTTAAAATAATTCTTTACACGATATTGGCTAATACGATTAAATATTACTTCCCACAACTCTTGGATATTGACCTGAAATCCTACTTTTTTACCATCAATGATATTATTTTCAATTATGTTATAAGTTGATGATATTTCTTCAAATAATTCAAACCTATTAACATTTTCAGAATATACTTTATTTTGATTTTT
>RRZT013056088.1_pt1 | contig 13140 bp, 17 predicted proteins | sample 2165551 | NCBI WGS metagenome assembly RRZT01 (sample SAMN10456910, study PRJNA506462) | wastewater metagenome | biome: wastewater; feature: sludge; material: wastewater sludge; isolation source: wastewater sludge with Escherichia coli K12::gfp cells carrying plasmid... | place: USA: Moscow, Idaho... | reverse complement strand
ATTGAAGATTATCTCAATAAATTAGATTAAACTGTCTTATTGGCAGTTTTTTTTGTTTATTTGATATTTCGAAGAAAGTTGCAGTTTTCATTGAATATTATCTCAATAAATTAGATTAAACTTTCTTATTTGCAGTTTTTTTTTTTTATTTTATATTTCGAAGAAAGGGATACTAGGAAAACCATGATAAAACTCAAACTGAAAAGTATGATACTGATGAGTTTTAAAAGTGATGTGGGTAAATAAGTAATCGCAAAAGCTTCTTTAATGTTGTAATTTAATATTGGAAGCACGATAAGTGTTAATAATAATGACACAATTGTTGATGCAACAAATCTGATGAGGAGTTCACTACGATGGACCTTTTTAAGGACTTTATTTTTAAGGGCAATTTTAGTGAAATAGTTTTCTTCAGTCCGTTTGTTCTCATTCACTTGAACTAAAACACCAGAATCTTCAAAGCGTGTTTCATATGCTTTATGTGACTTTGTATCTTTTAGTTTCACAATCATGGGATACACTTTATATCTTTCAATCATTTATCCAGTTTCATTTAGTTTTCTGTGGAAATAACTGACATAACCACGATCAATGAGTGTTGTAAAGGAACCCTTACGGGTAAACCTTCTTCATAATCATTGAGTTTTTGTTTTATAAAAAGATAGTGACTGTCGATGGGGCCACTTGTATCTGATGACACGCGTAATTGGTTGACATCCATAAGACGTTTAGAAACCAAGACTTCTATTTGGTCATAAACCTCAGGAAATTTTTCACCATAATAACCGATGGCCGGTGTTGGCATGCCGCCTTATCCAGCGTTACAAAAGGTTCAATATGATCATAAATGGTCACGGTACTTCCAGTTGTTATATTATCAATGGGTTGATTAAATCTATAGTCTAAAAAGATGATGTGTTTATCTTTTTTGACTTGTGAAACATCCAAGTTTTTTGTTTTAGCGAAGGATAAGCCACCTGATTTCATAGATTCAAAGCCATTTTTTCTAATCTTTAATAAATTATAAATAAAGATGCCATAGATTAGTGTTATAAATAAGAAGAATAATCCAAAGAGTGCTGAAAGGATTCGATGGTCTGGTTTGAAATTGGGTTTGAAACTTCCAAGTATTGTTGTGATGAGGGTTGTGGTGAGATAGGCACTCGCAAATAATTTCATGAAAAATAGCGTATAGGTTTGAATTACATGTTTAAACGAAACACCAATTAGATATAAAGTACCCAGTGTTTTACGTTTAGAGTGCAGTTCATTTTTTAAATGAATATAAAAGGCATAGGTTGAACTGAGGATAATCATGCTGACCACAAATGTACTGGACCATACATTGACAGAGGCAATACTGTTTAAAAGTTCTCTTTCTTTATCATAGGTGAACGAATCAAACTTTACTTTTAAAAGGTGATACTCAGGGACCTCTAAGTAAGTGTCTTCACCATGCTCATCAGAATACTGTCTCACAAGATCCTCTTGAAGTGCTTTTCCTTCAAGTAATTTATAATCATCACCTGCATGGGCTTCAAGCAGAAGTTTTTTATCTTGAAAGGTTGGTACAGATGTGTAAGCATAGCCCAAATCTTCGATCAGTGCTTTAATGTTTAAAGATTCTAAGTCCCAGTACTTTAAGAATAATTCATCCGTTTCATGATATTTATCATAGCGGAAAATTGTTTCGGGAAGGTTTCGATTTGAAGTGTGTCTTGAATGCGTTACTTTGAAAAGAAGAACGTGAGATTTAAAAAGAGCGCAAACATCACAAAAACAAGCATTGAGAATAAAAGTAGGATGCGTTTTTTCGAGTTGTAAAATAGTGCTTTTTCAAGTTTCATACAGACACCTCTTGGTTTTATTATGACATCATTAGTTGTTAAGTTCAAAAAGAAAAGTCGCGAAAAGCGACTGTCTTAATTTTATAAATTTCGAATCAAACGTACTTTTATCATGCCTTCAATACTTTCTAAAGACTTTTTAAGTGCCGCAAGTTCTTTGGGCTGGGTACTGGGGATATCCACTAAGGTATATGCATAAGCTCCACTGTTTTTATTCATCATATTGTCAATGTTGATATCCAGTTGTCCCGCAACATTTGAGATGTGACCAATCATTTTTGGAATGTTTTGGTGAATCATCGCAAAACGTGTGGGTGAATTGAAAGGGAGTTCAATGTCAGGAAAGTTTACGGAATTCACAATATTCCCTGTTTCTAAAAAGTGGCGTAATGTTCTTACGGCCATTTTTGCGCAGTTAACTTCTGCTTCAGAAGTGGATGCGCCGAGGTGTGGTAAGACTGTAATTTGTGGATGGTGAAGTAAGCTTTTATCCGCAAAGTCAGTAATGTATGATCCAATTTGTTCATTGTCTAAGGCTTTAAGGAGCGCCTTATTATCAACCAGTTCACCTCTTGCAAAGTTGAGTAACGTGACATCATTTTTCATTTTCGCAAGTTGTGTATCACTGATGAGATGTTTTGTGTCACCATTTAATGGCACATGAAGGCTGATGAAATCAGCATCTCTAAAGATGTCTTCTAAACTTAGTGCGCGCTTGACACGTCTTGAAATACTCCAAGCGGTAGTAACAGAGACATAAGGGTCATAGCCAATCACGTTCATTCCAAGTCTGTAGGCATCGTTTGCGACCATGGCACCAATACTGCCAAGGCCGATAACGCCCAGTGTTTTTCCTTCGAGTTCACTGCCTGAGAATTGTTTTTTATTAGCTTCTACATCTTTTGAAATGTTGTCGCTGGTGAGTTTTTGAACCCAGTTTGCGCCACGAACAATGGGGCGTACGGAAAGAAGTAGACTGGCAAGAACCAGTTCTTTAACCGCATTAGCATTGGCGCCAGGTGTATTGAAGACCACAACCCCTTCACCACTCATTCTTTCAGTGGGGATGTTGTTGGTGCCAGCACCTGCACGTGCTATGGCTTTGAGGTCTCTTGAAGGTTCTAGATCATGTAAATTATGACTTCTCAGTAAAATCGCATCTGCATTACCATTAGCATTGAGTTCATAGTTTTCATCAAAAAGGTTGAGACCTTGTGGGTCGATGTTGTTGTAAATTTTAATTTTATACATATTTATCTCCAAATTTATTTTCAAAAATCTGTAAAGTGCGAATGAGTGCTTCGACACCTTCTTTCTCCATTGCATTATAAATGCTTGCTCTTAAGCCACCGACAAGGCGGTGTCCTTTGAGATTAATTAGATTATCATTTGTGGTTTGTTCTAAAACTTTTGCGTCTAAATCTTGATCACCTGTTGTGAAGGTGATGTTATTGATGGAACGGTTTTCTGTGACGGTTGCTTTGAATAATTTTGATGTGTCTAAAAAGTTATAAAGCATGTTTGCTTTTTCTGTTGCGCGTTTTTCCATTTCTTTGACACCACCCAAACGGTCAACCCATTTTAAAATAAGACCCATCATATAAATACTGTATGTTGGGGGTGTGTTATACATGGAGTTTGTGGCCACATAGCTTCGATAATCAAGCATCTTGGGTAGATTGTCATGTGTGATTGTATCTAGGAATGATTTTTTCACAATGACGACCGTCACCCCTGCAGGTCCTAGATTTTTTTGAGCCCCAGCATAAAGCATGTCTATTTTAGAAATGTCATAGTCGACACTGAGAATGTTACTGGACATATCCACGATAATAGGAACATTTGTTTTTGGGAACGTACGCATCATGGTGCCTTCAGTTGTATTGTTTGAAGTGAGATGCAGGTAGGCTGCATCTTCTGGTATTTCCGGGAGTGTGGGTAAGTTTGAATATTTAATATCTTTGGAAGAGGCTAAAAGTACGGCATTATCTTTTAAAACGCGTTTGCCTTCTTCATAGGCTTTTTGGCCCCAAATGCCTGCGTCTACATAGTATGCTTTTTTGTCGTTTGCGAAATTCATCGGGATCATCGCAAATTGCATGCTGGCGCCACCTTGGATAAAAAGGACTTCATATGATTCGGGTATATGCATTAAGTCTTTAAATCTGTCGATGACTTCTTGATGAACTGCTTCATATACAGAAGATCGGTGCGACATTTCCATGACGGAGATCCCAGTGTTCTTGTAGTTGATTAGTTCTGTTTGTGCTTCCTTTAACACTACATCGGGTAGTGTTGAAGGTCCCGCTGAAAAATTAAATACCTTTTTCATAAACTTTCATCCTTCTTTCATAACATGATTATAGCATAGAATTTGAAGATTAAGAAGTATGAAAAAAAGCACTAACTTTGAGTGCTTTTATGTGCTTGACATGCATCATATAGATAATAGAGTAAGACCATACTTAATCCTGTTTGTGCGATCTTTACAATCATTAAAATTGTCGGTTCGCTTAAGAATAAAGTAAGGGAAGAAACAAGGATTATATAGATAAAAACCATTTTGAGTCCGTCTTCGTTTATCGTTACTTTTTCTTTATATGCAATGTCGATGATGCCCCAGACAATCTTATAAACTAAGAATAGGGGCAGCAATTGTTTGAAAACAATTGAATTCGCAATTTTCACAACAGGTGCGCCCAGTCCATAATCCAGTCCGACAATATCGAGAATGAATATGACAAGGGAATAAAAACCCAGTGCGAGTGTGAGGACTTTGATATCTTCGAAGCTATTATGTTTTGCTTTAAAGAAATAAATACCTCTTAAAATGAAGAAATAGCCTATAAATGATGGCAATATTTCTAGGGTACCTGGAATGAAATTTACCTTTACATGAAAATTAATAAAGATAAAAAACAGACCGATTAGAAAATGTATCATAAGTAAACTCCTCTTTTACAATATGAATTGTAACGCAAAACTTATGAAATGTACAATCTATTCTTGAAGCTTTAAAGCATCTACGACAGAAAGTGCCAAGATGAAATCAACTGTGCTATGAACAATGGTACCAAGACCTAAGAAGATAAAGAATTGTAAGAGTAGGCTTGCGTTCAAGGTTTTGGCGGATATTAAGGCTACAATCCCAAACTCTGCAGCGCCATGAATCAGTGCCACAATTAAGTTAAATATAAATTTATCTTTGAAACTGTTTAATTTATGTTTTTGTAGGTAAAGGGCACCTGGAATCACAAAAGCTAAGTGTGAGAAGGCACGTGCTGCAACGATAAAGGGAAAGCTCATAAAAAATCCCAATGTGGTTCCCAGCGCTACCATGATCGCAACTTGTGGACTGATAAACATCGCAATGAAAATTGGAACATGACTAGCGAGTGTATAAGTGGATGCGGGTAAAACGAGTTTAATGGGCATCATGGTTGGGATAAGGATGGCTATTGCGGTGAGTAATCCTGCAATGGCGATGTGTGATACTTGTTTGTTGCGGTTCATATTAACTACCTCCTGAGGTGTCTTGACACATTGTAGAGCAAAAAAGAAAAGGTGTCAAGACACCTTGGTTTCAATTATTTTCGATAAGCCATCCTTTTCCCTTAAGTGCATCTAATGCCAGTTCATAATGTTTTTTAGACTCGCAACTGATTGTATGTAAGTGAACCCCTTTTGTGAGTGAACTGAGAAGTTCTGTTTCTTTATTTTTAATATCATTCATAAAGTTTTGAATATCCTCGTCATTTCGAATGTTGAGTTGCCCTGTGATTTCTCCATATATGGGATGATCGACCGTGACATCTAAAATATATACATCCATATCAATGAGGAGTTTGAGTTCAGCTTCTGTATCTTCTTCTAAATGGTCGACCGCAACTTTCGCAATGAAGCGCTCTTCATCTAAAAACATGACATAGCCTTTGGCGGTTGCTTTTATGGGGTGGCCTTGTGCACGAAGCAGTGCCACATCTCCCACAATGACTTGTCTTGATACATTAAATTGTTTTGCTAAAGTAGAAGCACTGATGGCTTTTGTACTGTTCGCAATTTGTTTCAATATTTCTGTTCTTCTTTTCTCTCCCATATCGCACACTCCTAAATAGATTATAATACAAATTGTTAAAAACTTAAAAAAGAAGTATAATATGTGTTGATAAGGATGTGATGAAATGAAAAAACTCATCGTATATGAAACACCAGAAGATTTGGGCTCATCAATTTTAGGCTTAAATATTGATCCCAGTCGTAGAAGATTTAACGAAATGATTCCAACATTAGAAAGTTATGATGTGGAAGTGATTCGTTATAATGAGATTGACCATAAAGATAAAATAGCAGATGGTATCAAACTGCCTTCATTAGAACTTGAAGGTGAATTTGTGGCTAACGGTCGTTATCCACAGCGATTTGAAGTTGCAAAGTGGTTTGACATTCCAGTAGAAGCTTTTGCGGCAATCCCCAAACAAGGACTTTTTGAAGAAGCAAATTCTGCTTATGGCGGTGCTTGTTGTGGGTTGAGTGATGATTTATATTTAGATCCAAACGAAGATTAGTTTATTGAAGCCTCGATAAGGGGCTTTAGTTTTAAAAAAAAGGAGTTTTTAAAATGAGATTTAAAGGGGATAAACTTTTGCACTTTATTCCTGATTTCACAGTGATAGATTTGGAGACCACAGGTCGTGGTACGGATTATCGTGAAATAACAGAAATGAGCGCAATTCGATATAGAAACTATAAGCCAGTGGCTTCTTTTAGTGTGCTCGTGAAACCTCAAAGTCCCATTTTACCTTTCGTTGAGAATTTAACAGGCATTACTGATGAAATGCTTAAAGACAAACCCAATGTATCTGAAGTCATTGATGATTTTGTTTCATTTGTGGGGGATGATGTCATTGTGGGTCATAATGTTAATTTTGATTTTAATTTAGTTTATGATGCATATTTGGCATCAGAAAATAAAATCATGCATAATGATTATATGGATACCTTAAATTTATCGAGAATCTTAAATGAAGATGCATCCAGTCATAAACTTGAACACTTGTGTCAATATTATGCGATTGATCGTGAAGTGGGACATCGTGGCTTGGAAGATTGTAAACAGACAGGTGAGCTGTATATAAAAATGAGTAAAAAGGCAGTGGCGACACAAAAATTATTTGTGCTGGGAGTGGTATGATGAATGTATATGATTTTGATGAAACAGTATATCTAAACGATAGCTCAAAGGAGTTTTATGTATTTAATTTAAAACTCAATCCTAAGTTGGCAAAGTATTGGCCAAGACAGAGCAAAGCTGCGCTTGATTATAAGCGTGGTAAAATTACTAAAACTGAAATGAAAACGATCTTTTATGAGTATTTTCAAAGTGTTGAAGATATCCATCAAAAAGTGTTAGATTTTTGGCAAGAAAATCAAGATAAAATTCGTCCCTGGTATTTGAATCAAAAACAGAGCGATGATGTGATTATTTCTGCATCGCCTGAATTTTTACTGAAACCAATTTGTGATAAGATGGGTGTTCATTTAATTGCATCAGATGTTGATCCTTTGACAGGTGTGAATCGCCAAGAGAATTGTTATGGGGTTGAGAAGGTACATCGTTTTAAAGAACAATTTGATTTAGACGATATTGATGAGTTCTATTCAGACTCTTATTCTGATGATCCATTAGCACAGTATGCCAAGCGTGCTTTTATGGTTAAAAAAGACGATATCAAACCTTGGTAAAAAAGAGTATTTAATTAAATTAGTGTACTAAAGCGTGCATAATTGCACGCTATTTTTGTAATCGGTTTCAATTATAAGTGCTAAACGACGTATAACAACGGAAATTAATTGACATAAAGCATGAATAATCATAAAATGTATATGTAACTAAAGATCAAGGAGGAAATTATGAAGAAATTTGTAACTTTAGTATTTAGTGCGATTTTATTATTTTCACTAGCAGCATGTGGAAGTAGTGAAAAGCCAGAATTAAAAGAAGATCACTCACTTTACCTCATTACTGACCAAGGAACAATTAATGATAAATCATTTAACCAAGGTTCATATGAAGGTATGGAGCAGTACGCACACGAAGTTGGTATTACACCCAACTATCTACGTCCAACAGGGGAAACAACCGTTGAATATATTGACTCAATCGAAAAAGCAATCGATGCAGGAGCAAAAGTTATTGTTACTCCAGGATTCTTATTTGAAGAAGCAGTATTTATCTCACAAGATGCACATCCAGATGTGAAATTCATTCTTGTTGATGGTGTTCCAAATAACGCAAAATTTGATGCTACACACGAAGAAAAAGTTGGAGACAACACAGTATCCATTCTATATCGTGAAGAGCAATCAGGATTCTTAGCAGGTTATGCTGCAGTTAAAGCAGGTTTCACAAACTTAGGTTTCATGGGTGGAATTGCTGTTCCTCCAGTTATTAACTTCGGTTATGGTTACTTAGCAGGTGCTAACTTAGCTGCTGAAGAAGAAGGCGTTAAAGTAAATGTTAAGTATACATACTTAGGACAATTCAACCCAAGTCCAGAATTCCAAAACCAAGCAGTTTCATGGTTCAACGATGGTGTTGAAGTAATCTTTGCTTCAGCTGGTGGTGCAGGTAACTCAGTTATGGCTGCCGCAGAAGAAGTAGATGGTAAAGTAATTGGTGTTGACGTTGACCAATCTGCAGAGTCAGATACAGTTATTACATCAGCAACTAAAAACCTTAAAGGTTCAGTTTATGAAGTTGTTAAATCAGCAATGACAGATGGCTTCAAAGGTGGAGAAATCTTGACATTTGGTGTTGATGAAGATGGTGTTGCATTACCAGATAACTTTGATGGACTCGAAGGCTTTGGACAAGCAGACTACGACGGACTATACGCTCGTTTAAAAGCTGACGAAGATGGTATTCGATCAAATATCCCAGTGTTAGGTACACATGGAGATAAAGTATCAGCCTTATCATTCGATAATGTTACAATTGAATCAATCGAATAATTTATTCACAGTAAATGTAGGCGGTCATCGATGGCTGCCTACTTTTTTCTTATAAACTATAAAGGAGAACGCGATGCAAAATGTAATTGAAATGAATGGCATCACCAAAATATTCCCTGGTGTCGTTGCCAATGATAATGTGTCAATCACATTGCGTCAAGGGGAAATTCTAGCACTACTCGGTGAGAATGGTGCCGGCAAGTCTACTTTAATGTCTGTTCTTTTTGGTCTTTATGAACCAGAAGAGGGAGAGATTAAAGTAAATGGAAAAACCGTAAAAATTCAAGATCCAAATGACGCAACAGATTATGGAATTGGAATGGTTCACCAACATTTTAAACTTGTTGATACATTTACAGTATTAGAAAATATTGTCTTGGGTGTTGAAAGCGTTGGCGCAGCCGGTACGCTTAAAAAATCTGAAGCAAAAAAACGCGTGATGGAACTATCAAATCGATATAACTTCAACATTAATCCAGATGCTTTAATTCGTGATATCTCTGTTGGGATGCAACAACGTGTTGAAATCTTAAAGATGCTTTATCGTGATAACGATATTCTCATCTTTGATGAGCCAACAGCGGTACTAACACCACAAGAGATTGATGAATTGATGAAAATTATGAAGCAACTTGTTTCTGAAGGAAAATCAATCATCTTTATCACACATAAATTAAATGAAATTAAACAGGTTGCAGATCGTGTATCTGTACTGAGACATGGAAAACTCATTGAAACAGTGGAAGTTAAAGATACCAGTGTTGAAAGAATGTCTGAACTCATGGTTGGACGAAAGGTTAACCTTGATTTCGATATGGGTGTGCCACCACTTGGAGAAACAGTGCTTAAAGTTAGAAATTTAGGACTCTCTGGAACACTTCATGGACACAAACGTTTAAACAATGTGAACTTTGATGTGAGACGTGGAGAAATTCTAACCATTGCAGGTATTGATGGAAATGGTCAATCAGAACTTGTTTATGCACTGACAGGTATTAATCCAAACTACGATGGTTCAATCATTCTCAATGGAAAAGACATTACTAATGCTTCCATTCGTGATCGTAATGAAAGTGGTTTATCACACATTCCAGAAGACAGACACCGTTATGGATTGGTCTTAGACTATAACTTAGCACAAAACCTTGTGTTACAAACTTACTTCGAAAAGAATTATCAAAACTTAGGTTTTATTAAAGAAGATGCAATTTTCAAAAATGCTGAATCATTAATTGAACGATTTGACATTCGTAGTGGTCGTGGTGCTTATACCACAACCCGTAGTATGTCAGGTGGTAACCAACAAAAAGCAATCATTGCGCGTGAAATGGAAAAACGTCACGATTTAATCATCGCCGTACAACCAACACGTGGACTTGATGTTGGAGCCATTGAATATGTTAGAAAACGTCTCATTGAAGAAAGAAACTCAGGAAAAGCTGTACTCTTGGTATCACTGGAACTCAGTGAAGTTATGGGTATTTCTGATAGAATTCTCGTGATGTATGAAGGTGAAATGGTTGGAGAACTCAATCCACATGAAACTTCAGAACAAGAACTGGGACTTTATATGTCAGGTGTTAAGAAGGGAGCTGTAAGTTATGAAGAATAACAAATTTAGAAGTCAATTAGCAAAACTTATAGATGCAATCTACCCTTCAATTCTTTCAATTATCTTTGGTTTACTCTTGGGTGGGTTAATTCTTGTGGTCGCAAAACCAGCCAATGCTGGTGCTGGATTTATTAATCTTATCCGAGGACCTATTGGACCCACTCCACTAAGATCAATTGGAAACATGCTTTATTATGCAACACCAATTATGCTGACTGGTTTGTCAGTTGCCTTTGCATTTAAGACAGGACTTTTCAACATTGGAGCGTCAGGACAGTACTTTATGGGTGCTTTCTCAGCGCTTGTGTTTGGGGTTCGGGCTACATTTATTCCTGTAGAGTACCGCTGGATTTTCGCGATTATCGTAGCTTTCTTAGCAGGTGCAATTATGGCGGGAATTACAGGTGTCTTAAAAGCATATTGGAATGTTAACGAAGTTATTTCTTCAATTATGTTTAACTATATCTCAACTTATATTGTTGTTTATTTAATTAAGAATTGGGAACTCTATAATGTGCTTCGTAATGAATCCATCACCATCCCAACGCAGATTCCTAAATTAGGGCTTGATAAAATCTTCCCTGGATCCTTCGTTGGTGGGGGTGCACTGGTTGCGATTTTAGCGGCCATTGTGATTTATATTATTATTGAAAAAACAACATTTGGTTATGAACTTAAAGCGGTTGGATATAACCGTGATGCAGCACGTTACGCTGGTATTAATGAAAAACGCAGTATTATCTTATCAATGTTTATTGCAGGTGGTCTTGCAGGTATGGCGGGTGCCGTAAACTTCCTTGTTGGAAGTAGTCGACACATCTCACTACAAAAAGTTGTTCCGATGGAAGGATTTGACGGGATTCCAGTGGCCTTACTCGCAAACTCACATCCAATTGGCGTTATTTTCTCATCACTCTTTATTGGGTACTTAAGAATCAACGCACAAGCCATGCAAACATATGGTTTCGTACCAGAAATAATTGACATTGTAATCGCAATTATTCTATATTCAACAGCGCTAACAGTGCTCTTTAGAAACTTGAGTGCACGAATCAAAAGAAAAAAAAGAGCCGATAAGGAAGAGGTGGTCTAGATGAAAGATATTATCTTTTTAAGTCAACGTATGATGATTTTTGCCATTCCACTTTTAGTCGTAGCTTTAGCTGCAGTTTTCTCTGAGCGAAGTGGTGTGATCAACATTGCGCTTGAAGGTATCATGGTTATGGGTGCATTCTCAGGAACCTTGTTTATTTATCTCATGCAAGAAGGTGACCTCTTATCAGGCTATCCATTACTCTTTGCGGCAATGGGTGTTTCGATATTGAGTGGGATCCTGTTCTCGTTTTTCCATGCGTTTGCCTCAGTCAACATGTTGGCTGACCAAACAATTTCAGGGACAGCCTTGAACTTATTTGCGCCAGCATTCGCAATTTTTATTGCACGTGCTGTTGTTGGAGTTCAACAAATTCCATTTAGAAATGAGTGGCGTATTCGAGAAGTACCCATTCTTCATAAAATTCCGATTATTGGTGATATGTTCTTTAGAAATACATATTTATCAACACTCATTGGAATTGTAATTTTAATTGTTGTACAGTTCGTGCTTTATAAAACACGTTTTGGACTTCGACTCAGATCAGCGGGTGAAAACCCACACGCAACCGATGCAGCGGGTGTCAGTGTTCAAAAGACACGCTACGCTGGTGTTCTTTTATCTGGGGCACTGGGTGGTCTTGGTGGATTAATTTATATTATTCCAGTCAGTACAACCTTTGATGCTGATGTTGCGGGTTATGGATTCTTGGCCATTGCTGTATTAATCTTTGGTCAGTGGCAACCAAAACGAATTGCTTTCGCAGCGTTCTTCTTTGGTTTACTTCAAACCATTTCATCCGGTTACTCAGGTATTGGATTCTTTAAAAACTTGGGTGTTCCTCAAATTTACTATGAAATCTTACCTTATGTCGCAACCTTAATTGTTCTTGTCTTTACATCTAAATCATCACAAGCTCCAAAAGCTCTGGGTGAGATATTTGATAAAGGGAAACGATAAAAACACTTTAAAGCACTCCTTAATTGGGGTGTTTTTTGTGTAATTGTGTTATTAGCGGCTATATCTATCAAAATATTATATATTGTAGTTAGACCTAGACAATAGGAGAAGGAGTATACTATGAAAAAATTAAGTATCTTACTCGTTGTTGGCTTACTCAGTGTTGGTTGTAGTTCAAAACCAAGTGAAGATCAAGAAACTGTTGTTAAAAATAAAGACAAAGAACATATCATTGAAGTCTCTGACAGTTCTGAAAAGAGTTGGGTTTAGATGTCCATGATATTCAAGAAACCATTCATCGTCATGATGTTTTAGTGAGGGTAAAAGTATTATCAATTCCTGAGCTTTCTTATTTTGTTGATAGTTTTATGCCCATGAATGATCTTGTGGTTGAAGTACTGGATGTTTATAAAGGTGGCATAGAAAAATGTGAAAGGGTTTTAAAGGTCAACGGAGGGAAGGTGTGTCTTTCTGATGCGATTGAGGCTTTTGGACTAGAAGCTTCTGAAAAATACAATGCCTTTTTGAAATTTTTATCCATACGCTAACATTTCCTCTGTAACAAAAAAAGGATGAGCTATCCTATAAATAAACTCATCCTCTCCGTTATCAGATAT
>RRZT010080352.1_pt1 | contig 13143 bp, 9 predicted proteins | sample 2165551 | NCBI WGS metagenome assembly RRZT01 (sample SAMN10456910, study PRJNA506462) | wastewater metagenome | biome: wastewater; feature: sludge; material: wastewater sludge; isolation source: wastewater sludge with Escherichia coli K12::gfp cells carrying plasmid... | place: USA: Moscow, Idaho ... | reverse complement strand
TAGTCATTTTCAGACAAAACAACATTAAATTTTAGGAGGAAAATTCGTGGAAAAATGGTTTGATTTTAAAGGAAGAGGCACTAACGCTTCTACCGAAGTTATTGCCGGCATCACTACTTTCATTACAATGGTTTACATTGCTATTGTTAATCCGGCAATCCTTAGTAAAACAGGTATGGACTTTAACGGGGTTTTCGTAGCAACAATTCTTGCGACAATGATTGGTACTTTAATCATGGGTGTATTTTCAAACTACCCGATTGCCATTGCGCCAGGCATGGGCTTAAATTCATTTTTTGCCTTTGCTGTTGTATTAGCACTAGGAATCACTTGGCAAAAAGCACTAGGTGCAGTATTCATTGCTTCACTAATATTTTTGGTATTATCTTTTACAAAATTTCGTAATGTTTTAATTAACTCTATTCCAGAAAGCTTAAAACATTCTATCACTGCCGGTATTGGCTTATTTATTGCCTTCATCGGATTACAAGGTTCTAAAATCATTGTTGATTCACCAGCAACTTTAGTAACTTTTGGTCATGCGAGCGACCCTGTAGTGTTATTAACAATTTTCAACTTATTTGTAACTGTTGTTTTAATGATGTTTAACGTTCGCGGTAATATCTTTATTGGGATGGTCATTACTGCCATTATTGCATTATTTAATGGAATGATTACATTGCCTCCAAGTTTATTTGTATGGCCAACTGGCTTAGAGCATACTGCAATGCAAATGGATATTAAAGGCGTTTTTGATAATAATTTATATGCTATTATTTTTACATTTTTCTTAATCACCCTTTTTGACACAACCGGAACAATGATTGGTATTGCCGAACAAGCCGGCTTAATTAAAGATGGTAAGTTCCCACGCATTAAAAGCGCCCTACTTGCTGATGCTGTAGGAAGCACTGTCGGCGCAATGTTAGGTACTAGCCCTACTTCAGCTTATATCGAGTCAGGTGCCGGCGTAGCAGTTGGTGGTAGAACAGGTTTTTCTTCTGTTGTTGTTGCATTATTATTTGGTCTATTATTATTTTGTGCTCCACTTGCTCAAATGTTAGCATCAATCCCTGCAATTACTGCCCCGGCATTAATTATTGTTGGTTTCTTGATGATGAGCAGCTTACGTAACATTGATTGGAACGATTTTGAAGAATCCTTCCCAGCATTTTTAATTGTATTCTTAATGCCTTTATCATACAGTATTGCTATCGGTATTGGGATTGGCTTCATTATCTATCCTTTATTAAAAATAATTCGTGGTAAAGCGGCTGAAGTTCATCCGCTAATGTATTTATTCCAAATTTTGTTCTTTATCCAAATTGGTTTCTTAGGACACTAAGAGATGAAAGGGTGTTTATATGTTTGTCCATGATATTTTCAGACAAAATGACCCATCTTCCATAGCCTTTCTAGAGAAAAAAAATATAACTTACGGTCAAGTTGCTACCAAAATAGACTCTTATCGTAATTATTTTCATCATCTAGGCATCGCAACCGGTGAAAATGTCGGATTACTGTCACGCAATTGTGCTGAATACATTTATGCTTATCTGGCACTTACTAGCTTGGGAGCAATTGTTGTTCCTATCAATTTTCAATTAAGCGAGCGGGAAATAGCTTTCATTATAAAGGATGCTAACATTAAACACTTAATAACAAAAGAACAATATGATTTAGCAAATAATTTAGCAGTACTAAATTATACTGAAAACTTAATTCAACTGTTAATCAGCGACATTGATATCATTGCTGCTAATTTTCTCAACCAGCCTGCGCCAAAGCTACCGGCAACTTACGATGCCAAATCAACTTGTGTTATCATTTATACTTCTGGTACAACTGGTAATCCTAAAGGAGCAATGCTGTCGCACGAAAACTTAGTAACAAATGCCAAGATGTTTAAACAGGCGTTAGATATTTCAGCCGATGATAAAGTCCTCTGTATTTTACCAATGTATCATTGTTTTGCTTGGACTTGTTCAGTTTTGAATCCATTCTTATCAGGTTCGGCAATTTATATCTTAGATAACTTTATTCCTAAAGAAACTATTGATAAGGTTAAATCATTAAATTTGTCCGTAATCTATGCTGTTCCCCCTATTTATAATTTGCTACTACGAACAGCAACTAAAGATGATTTTTCAAAACTCAGAGTTTGCGTCTCTGGCGGTGCAACTTTGCCGGTTACTATCGCCCAACAATTTAAAGCTAAATTTAATATTGATATTTTAGAAGGTTATGGCTTATCAGAAGCTTCACCGGTTGTAGCTGTAAACCCCTTAGGTAAACCAAAAGTAGGTTCTATCGGTAAAATCTTGCCGGGGCTTAACACTAAACTAGTAGACGATACTGGAGCAGAAGTGCCGTTGGGCGAAATTGGCGAACTGTTAGTACAAGGTCCAACCGTAATGAATGGTTATTACAACCTTCCCGAAGCTACTGCTAAAACAATAATCAATGGTTGGTTGCACACCGGTGATTTAGCCTATAAAGATGCTGACGATTATTATTTTATTGTCGATAGACTTAAAGATATGATTATTAATAATGGCGAAAATATCTATCCGCGTGAAATTGAAGAGTTATTATATGCCTATCCCGGAATCATCGAAGCAGCAGTGGTTGGCATTGATGACCCCTTACGAGGACAAACCGCAGCTGCTTATATCGTCATGACTGAAGATAGTGTCTTTGATAAAAAGAAACTTAAAAAATATCTTGCAGAAAATTTGGCAATATATAAAATTCCTCGTGAGTTTCATCAAATGTCAGCTTTACCAAAGACATCTACCGGAAAAATATTAAAACGAGCCTTAAGTCGTCAAGGCAAATAATAAGAAGGTGCAAAGGATAAACTTTGTGCCTTTTCTCTATTTTAAAATCTTATTAGACGAAAAGTTTTTTATATGTTACACTATTTCGGTAAATAAATTATAAAGGAATGAAAAGACAGTTTATGATCAGTACAAGTAATTTAACCTTGCAATTCGGTAAACGAATATTATTTAAAGAAGTAAATATAAAATTTACACCTGGTAATTGTTATGGCGTAATCGGTGCCAATGGTGCCGGTAAATCAACATTCTTAAAATTATTATCCGGAGAAATAGAACCTACTAAAGGTGATGTAATTATCACTCCAGGTCAACGTTTAGCAGTATTAAAACAAAATCATTATGAATTTGATGAATACGAAGTTTTAAAAACCGTTATTATGGGACACGCTCGTTTAGTAGAAATTATGGACGAAAAAGAAATACTTTATGCTAAAGCTGATTTTTCCGATGAAGATGGAATGAAAGTTTCTGAACTTGAATGTGAGTTTGCCGAATTAAACGGCTGGGAAGCTGAATCTGAAGCAGCTCGCCTTCTTAACGGCTTAGGAATCAGCGAAAATCTGCATAATTTAAAAATGGCAGAACTAAGTGGTAAGGAAAAGGTTCGCGTGCTGTTAGCACAAGCTTTATTTGGTAACCCTGATATTTTATTATTAGATGAGCCGACAAATCATTTAGATATAGTTTCTATCAAATGGTTAGAAGAATTTTTATACAATTTCGAAAATACCGTTATTGTAGTTTCTCATGATCGTCATTTCTTAAATCAAGTTTGTACTCATATTGCGGATGTAGATTTTGAAGGAATTCAGCTTTATGTTGGTAACTATGATTTTTGGTTAGAATCTAGCCAATTAGCATTACAATTAGCAAAAGATGCTAATAAAAAGAAAGAAGAAAAAGCAAAAGAGTTGCAAACCTTTATTCAGCGTTTCAGTGCCAATGCTTCTAAATCTAAACAAGCAACTTCCCGTAAAAAATTATTAGAAAAATTGACATTAGATGATATTAAACCATCTTCCCGTAAATATCCTTATATCGCTTTCAAACCAGAACGCGAAGCCGGCGCTCAATTATTAACAGTTGAAAACATTTCAAAAACAATTGAAGGTGAGCAAATTTTAAAAGATGTTAGTTTCTTAGTAAATAAAGGTGATAAAATTGCCTTTGTCGGTCCAGATGGGCTAGCTAAAACAACCTTATTTAAAATTTTAATGGGCGAAATGGAAGCAGATAGTGGCGAATATAAGTGGGGTATTACAACAACTCAAGCTTACTTACCTAAAGATAACTCCAGTTACTTTGATAATGTTGATTTATCTTTAGTTGATTGGTTAAGACAATACTCCGAAGATCAAGATGAAACTTTTGTCCGCGGATTCTTAGGCAGAATGTTATTTTCCGGCGAAGAAAGTTTAAAAGAAGCAAAAGTTCTTTCCGGTGGCGAAAAAGTTCGTTGTATGTTATCTAAAATGATGCTTAGCGGTTCTAATGTCTTGTTATTAGATGAACCAACTAACCATTTAGATCTAGAATCAATTACCGCTCTTAACAACGGTCTAATTAGTTTCCCTGGAACAATGCTATTCGTTTCACATGACCATCAATTTATCGAAACAATTGCTAACCGCATTATTGAGATAACCCCTAATGGTCTAATCGATCGAACGATGTCTTATGATGAATATTTAGAAAATGACGAAGTAAAAAAACAACTTGATATATTATATGGTAAATAAAAAATGGTCAGCTTAATGCTGACCATTTTTTTAGCTATTTTTCTACCCTTTTGCTATAATTAACATAAGATTTATATTGGAGGTTAAAAAATGAATTGTCAATATTGTGGATTTCCCCTCGATGAAAAAAACCTTTGTGAACACTGTTCTAACTTATTAACATATTCTTTTGATGATATAAAATATATCAAAGGTACTGAAACTAAGGCTAATTTACCGCCGACAAGCTCAACCTCAGCCATTGATAAGGGTATTCATGCCTTAGAGGGCTTATTATTTGCGCTACAACTAGAAGGTAATATCACTACACCCATTATGACTGAATTAAAAACTTGGGCTGAAGACTATAAAGACTTTAGCAGTATCCAACCTTTTAGCGAGGCACTCCCCCTTATAAATTGTCCACCGGAAAATTCTTTCGAAGCCTTACAAGCATTTAATGACTTATTATGGGTTTGTAACAATTTAGGCTTTGCCAATAAATATCATGATATGATTATTGCCGATTTAAAAACCTTATCACAAAATCTCCAATCTATCGAAGTTGAGCTACCCTTAACGATAGAGCAGCTAGCAAATCTTAATAATTGGCATAATAGCAGTAAAAATTTCATTGCAATTTATCCTTACAATGAAGTAATAAAAATATTAACAACTGTGTTAAGAGCTAATTTATTTTTGGAAACAGAGTATCAACAACTACAGACAATAATGCAACAATTTCCCCTCAATAATAGCAGTCTAACTGTTGAAAGTTTAACGACAATAAAAGAGTTATCTATTTTAGAAAATATTATCGTTAGCTCAACTGAACTTGATTTAACCGATAAAAACATCTGCCTAACCGGCACTTTTAAAAATTTTGAAAAATTTGAGCTTATTAAAACATTACGCTCTAAGAAAATCTATCCTTTAAGTAATGTCTCGCCACAGGTTAGTTATCTTATCGTCGGTGCATCGAAATCATCTTGTTGGCCCTTCTACTCTTATGGTCGAAAAGTTGAAGATATTTTAACGTTAAAAAAAGACCATCATCATATTAAAATCATCACTGAAGAACAACTTATTGAATTTTTCAATAAAAACAACTAATTGTTCCTAGTTTATTTTTCAATCGAAAAACTGCTCCAATTATCAGCATATTGCAATAGTAATGTTAGTTCTTCTTCTCTCGTTGCTACACTCTTATTATCATCAACATATTGACCATCATGATACATAATCGCTTGGGTTTCAGCTTCTGTTAAAGTCAATCTTGGCAAAACCAGATGTAATGTTCGTAACGGCACACTCAAATAAATCAATTCATTATTAAAACGATATGGAGTACTAGCCGAATAACCATATTGTTTTTGTTTGGCAGTTGGTGAGTTAACTAAGTACTGTGGTTGCCCCGGCATTCCTGCTTTCCCCAAGTCATGTAATAGCCCTACAATAACACAACTTTCCGTACTAATAGTTGGCGCTAATGTTTCTTTTAATTTAAGAATAGTTTCAGCGACATTGACACTATGTTCCAGCAACCCTTGTTCACGGCATAAATGAAATTTAGTTGATGCCGGCGCTACTAAGTAAGCCGTTTCACTTTCCACAAAATTCATTAGTGCTTCAAATTCTTTTTTTCGCTCTATTACCAAGGCTTTCAACTTATTATAACGTTCTAATAGCTCCATTATTACACCGGTCCTTTCACTACTTTTACTTTTACTTTAACTATATTATAACATAAATAATTTTTCTTACTTTACATAACTTTTAGTGGAAAAAATCACCTTTTTTTTGTATAATTTAAATAGAGCTATAACATAGTTTTGTGATTTAAGGAGGGATTTATATGTCGATGGAAAGTGCAAAAAAATTTGCGGAAAAAGTTTATCGGACACCTTCATTAGCTGACCAACTATCAATTATTAGCGATGATGAAAAAATTCTAACAGTGGCTAGGGACAATGGTTTTGATGGAACTTTAGAGGAACTAAAATTGGCCTTTAAAGAAACAATGAAAGAGCTAATTGCTGAAGGAACACCAGGCAATGTTCTCTGTGAAATATTCTGTGATGATGCGTGAATACTACACCTTAAAGGTATAAAGAGAAAATCTCTTTATACCTTTTTTCTTTAGCTGTGTTTTGTGTTATAATATAAAACACAAATTATCTTTATATTATAAAGTAAAAGGAGTATTTTTATGGATTTATTAAACTCATTCGTCAACAATATCAATGAAATTATTTGGTCATACATTTTAATCATATTGTTAATTTCGCTAGGCTTGTTTTTTTCAATAAAAACTAAATTTGTACAAATTCAACTATTCCCCGAAATGATTCGTTTACTGACTGATTCTTTTGGTACGAAAAGCACTAAAATTTCTTCCTTCCAAGCTTTTTGCATCAGTACTGCTTCCCGCGTAGGCGTCGGCAATATTGCCGGAGTTGCAATCGCAATCATAAATGGTGGCCCCGGTGCAATCTTATGGATGTGGATAATTGCAATAATCGGTTCAGCGACTGGTTTTGTCGAAAGTACCTTGGCACAAATCTACAAAGTACAAGATGACAATGGTAATTTTCGCGGTGGCCCAGCGTATTATATCAAAAACGCCTTAAATAAAAAAAATCTCGCAACATTTTTTGCGATACTAATTAGCATTACCTTCGGTCTTATTTTTAATTCTGTACAAGCAAATACCATTACCTTATCAACACAAACAGCCTTTGGCTTAGATCGTTTTTCTACTGGTCTTATTTTATCATTCTTAACCGCTATCATAATTTTTGGCGGAATAAAAAGAATTGCTCAAGTTACAGAATGGCTCGTACCGATAATGGCAACTTTATATATCTTTGTTGCACTCTTTATTATTACCACCAACTTCAGTATGTTACCATTCGTCTTTCAGCAAATTTTCACTACCGCCTTTTCCTCTGATGCAGTTCTAGGTGGTGGTTTAGGTGCTGCCATGATGGCCGGTATAAAAAGAGGCTTATTCTCGAATGAAGCAGGAATGGGTTCCGTGCCTAATGCTGCAGCAACAGCCGACGTATCTCATCCAGTAAAGCAAGGACTGATTCAAGCTTTAGGCGTCTTTGTCGATACGTTATTGGTATGTTCATCTTCAGCTTTTATCATTTTGTTGACAACAGATTATCAATCTTTTAACCTTACTGGCATTGAATTAGTCCAAGCATCTTTATCACTACATATTGGGACTTTCGCACCAGCTTTATTATCAATGTTCGTCTTTTTATTTGCTTTTAGTTCTATTATCGGTAATTATTATTATGGTGAAAGTAACATCGGTTTTTTAAGTACCAATAAATTTTATCTAACACTTTTCCGCTGCGCTGTTGTTGGAATGGTTTTATTTGGCTCAATCGCCAAAATATCATTAGTATGGGATATGGCCGATTTATTTATGGGCTTAATGGCTATTACAAACTTATTCTCCATCACTTTACTCAGTAAGTATTCATTTATTTGCTTAAAAGACTATATTGACCAAAAAAGAGCCGGTATCAAAGAACCGATTTTCAATCCTGAAATTATTCCTAATCAACAAGGGATTACAGTTTGGCAAAAAAACATTGATAACTAATAACTTATCAATTTGATAAAGAATTATGATTTTACTAATTTTCACTTAAATGTTATGTTAAAGGCAAGTTAATAAATAATTTTAAGGAGCTGATTATTATGAAAGTCACAATTGTTGGTGCCGGCAATGTCGGTGCAACAGCTGCCAATGTAATCTTTGCAAAAAATATTGCTCAAGATTTAATCTTAGTAGATATTAAAGAAGGTCTAGCCGAAGGTAAAGTTATGGATATGTTGCAAACTGCACATATGCTCAATATAACTACCAGATTGCTTGGTTGCAGTAATGATTATAGTAAAACCGCTAACTCTGACATTATCATCATTACCTCAGGTATTGCTCGAAAACCAGGCATGACTCGCGAAGAGCTGATTGGCATAAATGCTAAAATCGTTAAAAGCGTTATGGATGATTGCTTAAAATACTCACCAACCGCTATTTTCATCATCGTCTCCAATCCCGCCGATACTTTAACTTATTTAGCAATCAAAAACAGTAATTTACCACGCAATAAGGTCTTTGGAATGAGTGGCGTGTTAGATAGTAATAGATTTATCTATTTTCTCAGTCAAGTCCTCCATTGTCCACCAACCGATGTTAATGGAATGGTTATTGGGGTACATGGTGATTTGATGGTTCCCTTAACAAGATTAGCAACTTATCAAGGTACTCCTGTGACAGAGTTAATTTCGCCAACAACATTAGCTGAAGTTGTTCATGAAACTAAAGTAGGTGGCGGAACTTTAACTTCACTGCTAGGTACATCAGCTTGGTATGCACCTGGTGCAGCTGTCGCAACAATGGTTGAGGCAATAATAAAAGATACTAAACAACAATTACCAGTAATAGCTTATTTAAACTCAGAATATGATGAAACTGATGTCTGTGCTGGAGTTCCTGCGATTCTAGGTAAAAACGGTTTGGAAAAAATAATTGAGCTAAAACTAACATCAGAAGAATTATCAAGCTTTAAGGAAAGCATCAAAGCAATTAGAACAATCAATGCCACTTTGGCTGAAGCTTTATAAAACAAACTGCAATCTTAGTTAATTTAAGATTGCAGTTTTTACTTTGTTCATTTTTTATCATATGAAATATTATTTACTTTACCACTTCATAATATTTTATTATAATTAAATTTAAAGTATTTATAATTTATTTATAAAGCAATTTAATGATAATAAAGGATGATTTAATGGGGAAGAAAGCTTTAGCTTCGATACTGTCATTCGTAATTTTATGCTTGTTTTTATCAATTATATTTTATTGGCAAATATCTATACCCTCGCAACAACAAGCTCATAATGGAGTTATCAATATTTCAAACCTCAACACACCAGTTCGTTTAGATGGTGAATGGAAATTTTATTGGCAACAATTATTAGCACCTAGTGATTTAAAGCAAAACCATGAAACATCTTTAGCAACAATTCCTGGGGTCTGGAACGGCAATCAGCTATATTCTACTGATGCTAAGTTGCCACCCGATGGCTATGCAACTTACAGTTTGACGTTCAATATTGACCAACCATCCCAACAACTTTCAATTTTACTTCCACATATCTCGACCTCTTATAATATTTGGATAAATGGCAAACAATTATCTAGCATTGGCACCGTTGGAACAACTACTAACAGTGCTTTTCCTCAATACGCTACTCAAGAATTACAATTTGAAACACAAGCCGGGGCTAATAATATTGTTATTCAAGTAGCTAATTTCACGAATCTGTTTGGCGGTATTAATTCCAGCATTTACTTAGGGACTCCGCAACATATCCAACTGCTTGACCGCAAAAACTTAACTATTGACGTCTTGTTAATCGGCAGTTTAATTATTATGGGTATTTACCATTTCACCTTATTCACTTCCCGCAAAAAAGATTTTTCAGCTTTCCATTTTGGATTATTATGTTTGATTATCGGTCTTAGAACAGCTGTAACCTCTCAACGTTACATTTTAACACTGTTCCCAGACCTACCCTGGGAGCTTCTCACAAAAATTGAATATCTAACTTATTATCTCGGAACAATAACAATAATCCGCTTTCTTTATTCACTATATCCTACCAAACCTATGCAAAAGCTCATTAAATTCAGTCTGCCAATTGTTTTATTTTTTTCACTGTTAGTTGTTTTCACCGATGTAAAAGTGTACGGAAAATACAGCGACTTTTTTGATCTTTACATCTTAGGTGGTTCTGCCATAATTTTTTATTCTCTATGGTTAGCCCGCAAGAAATTTTTCTTTTATGCATTAATCTTTACTTATGGCTTTATTATTTTATTAGTTACAGTTATCAATGATTTATTACAATATAAAAATATCCTCCACACCCCTTTACTATTGCCATTTGGACTGTTAACATTTATGTCTTGCCAAGCCTTTATTTTATGTTTGCGTTTTACCAATGCCTTCCGCTTAGTAGAAGCAATGTCGATCTCCTTAAAAAATAAAAATAAAAAGCTACGTCAATTATATATTGAGCAAAAAAAATCAACCGAAATAATCTCCAGTTGGAATCAAAAATTAGAAGAAACCGTCAGTGCTCGTACCAAAGCGTTGGAAGAAGCAAATAACAAGCTTTTAGAATTATCATTTTTAGATGGTCTGACAAAAATCGCTAATCGCAGGCATTTTGACGAAGTTTTAGAAAAAGAATGGTTTAGAAGTTGTCGCAGTCAACTCCCCTTATCTGTTATTATTTTCGATATTGATTTCTTTAAATTATATAATGATCATTATGGACATCTATCTGGTGATGAATGTTTAAAAAAAGTTGCTAAAACTGCTTCAGCTTGCATTAAACGTAGTTGTGATTTAGCCGCTCGTTACGGTGGTGAGGAGTTCGTTTTCCTTCTACCTAACACTAACTTAGATGGTGCTATTAAAGTAGCTGAAAGACTTCGCCAGGGTATTGAAAACTTAAATATTGAACATGTGAAGTCCCCTAAAAACAAAATTACCTGTAGTGTCGGCGTGGCTACCCTTATTCCTGATAAAGCTTTATTACCAACAGAAATCCTAGCACTCGCCGATAAAAATTTATATAAAGCAAAAGATTCCGGGCGTAATACTATTTATTATTCAGTTTAGATTAACTCCTAAGTTTTTAATTTTTTTAAAGACTTAGGAGTTTTTTCATTCATGCTATTAGAAACTTTCTATATTATTCCTATTTTTTACTTATCATCTTACAACTTACAATTTCCCTTGAAATTAATCCCACTTCATCTTACAATAAAGACAAAGCAATTTAATGCTCTTTGCGCTATGCTACAAAAACAGCTAACGATATCTACTGTTTTTAGCAGGAGGATAATTATGAAGCTAAATAAAAAAAGTTTACTTAAGAAAATTTTACTGTTATTAATGGTCTTCCTATTAATAGCAGCTATAAATCCCGTAATAAATTACGCCAATAACACTAAGAAAAGCATCTTAGTCTTAAATTCATACCACTATGGCATGCAATGGACAAACAATGTAGTAAATGGAATTTATAGTGAATTTGATACAATTTCAAGCAATTTAGTTATTCATACCGAATATTTAGATACTAAAAATTTTTCCAGTGATTCATATTTCGAAAAATTATATCAACTATATCAATATAAATATAGCAACAACCGTCCTGATGTAATAATTTGTTCTGATGATGATGCTTTTAACTTTTTACTAAAGTATCGTGAAAGTCTTTTTCCAAATATCCCGCTTGTCTTCTGTGGTATTAACAATTTAGAAACTTATCAAAATAAATTAGAAAATAATATCACAGGAGTAGTAGAGTCTTTCGATTTAACTAGCACTATTGAAGTAGCCAAAAAACTACAACCCAATATTAAGAATGTTTTTGTTATTAACGATTTTTCAATTACCGGTCAAGAGAATGTTGCAACTGTTAAAAAAAATATTGAACATAATAATTATAATCTTAATTTTACTTTTTCAAAAAAATCCTCCATTGCTGAATTAATTAATGATATTAATAAACTCCCTGATGATACCATGGTCTTGTTGATGACCTTTAATAAAGATAACTTAGGTCAAGTTTTTGGCTATCGAGAAATATCAAGACTATTAGCAAATCAAACAAATCGACCAATTTATGGAGTCTGGGACTTTTATGTTGGCAATGGAGTTATTGGCGGCAAATGCATTGACGGCTTTTCACAAGGTAGCGCCGCTGGTAAAATGGCTAAACAAATTCTTGCTGGTACACCAGTTACAAATATCCCAATTCAAACCGATAGTCCAAACAATTATATCTATGACTACAATCAATTACAAAAGTTCGGCCTTAATCTTAAAGACCTCCCTAAAGAAGCCTCGGTGTTAAATAAGCCATTATCTTTTTATGAGGAAAATAAAAAGATAATTTATGGTACTATTTTATTAATAATTTTGCAATTAATAATCATTATAAATTTAGTTATCGCCATTATGAAGCAAAAAAAAGCTCAAGCAGACTTAACTTTTTCTGAAGAAAAATTTAATAAAGCTTTTTATAACGTCGCCGATATTGTCGCTATCATTAATCTTGATACTCATGAATATATTGAGGTAAATGAAGCTTTCAGTAAAATATTGGGTTATGATAGAAGTGAAATTTTAAATAAGTCTTCTAAAGCAATAGATTTATGGTTAAACCAAAAAGACTATGAGGAATTTTATAAAGCTATCAATAATATAGGTTTTATTCATGACTTTGAAGCCGGTTGGAAAACTAAAGCTGGCGAAGAAAGATTCGGCTTGATATCTGCAGAAATCTTTGAACTTAGCGGAAAAAACCATCTGGTTTATGTTTGGCATGATATTACGGAACGACAAAAGTCGGCCGATGAGCTTAAACAAAAATCTGATGAAATAAAGTTTATGGCCTATACCGATCTATTAACTAATCTGCCGAACAAAGTTGCTTTAAATCAGTGGATGGAAAATGAACTAACACAATCTCTATAT
>RRZT010588258.1_pt1 | contig 13145 bp, 10 predicted proteins | sample 2165551 | NCBI WGS metagenome assembly RRZT01 (sample SAMN10456910, study PRJNA506462) | wastewater metagenome | biome: wastewater; feature: sludge; material: wastewater sludge; isolation source: wastewater sludge with Escherichia coli K12::gfp cells carrying plasmid... | place: USA: Moscow, Idaho... | reverse complement strand
ATGTTCGACGTCGCCTGCTCGGTCGGCCACTCCCCCTGTTTGTCCCCCAGTGACGCCCGGGGCTTCGTCGTCGACGAGGCCGAGGTCATCTACTGGGGGCTGTGTGCACAGTGCAACGAATCCGACGAGAGGTAGATCACATGAGCAACCGCGAAACCATGGGCGAACAGCAGCCCATCGGCGTCTCGACCCGACTGAACGGCGCGCCGGCCGAGTCCGATGCGCATTCGCTGACTGTCGGCAATGACGGCCCGATCGTGCTGCACGACGTCCACCTGGTCGAGCAGCTCGCCCACTTCAACCGCGAGCGGGTGCCGGAGCGCACCCCGCACGCGAAGGGCTCCGGCGCCTTCGGGACCTTCACCGTCACCAACGACGTGACCGCCTACACCAAGGCCGCGCCGTTCCAGCCGGGCGCTGAGACGAAGATGGTCGCCCGCTTCTCCACCGTCGCAGGTGAGCAGGGCTCCCCCGACACGTGGCGCGACGTGCGCGGCTTCTCCACGCGCTTCTACTCCACCGAGGGCAACCTCGACATCGTCGGCAACAACACCCCCGTGTTCTTCCTGCGCGACCCCATGAAGTTCCCCCACTTCATCCGCTCGCAGAAGCGCCTCCCGTCCTCCGGCCTGCGCGACAACAACATGCAGTGGGACTTCTGGACCGCCTCGCCCGAGTCGGCCCACCAGGTGACCTACCTCATGGGTGACCGCGGCCTTCCGAGGTCCTGGCGACACATGCACGGCTTCTCCTCGCACACCTACATGTGGATCAACGCGGCGGGCGAGAAGCACTGGGTGAAGTACCACTTCCGCACGAACCAGGGCGAGGAGAACCTGACCGCGGCTGAGGCCGAGAAGATCGCGGGGGCCGACGCCGACTACCACCGTCGCGACCTGCATGAGGCCATCGAGCGCGGGGAGTTCCCGTCCTGGACCCTCCACGTCCAGGTGATGGCCTACGCGGACGCCAAGGACTACCGGTTCAACCCGTTCGACCTGACCAAGACCTGGTCGCAGAAGGACTACCCGCTGATCGAGGTGGGCGTCATGGAGCTGAACAAGAACCCGGACAACTTCTACGCACAGATCGAGCAGGCCGCCTTCTCGCCGTCGAACATGATCCCCGGAACCGGCATCTCTCCCGACAAGATGCTGATGGCCCGGGTCTTCGCCTACCCGGACGCGCACCGGGCGAGGATCGGCTCGAACTTCCACCAGCTGCCCGTGAACCAGCCAGTGACGAAGGAGTTCAACAACTACGCCGAGCAGGGGCACATGCAGTACCACCACACCGGTGACGCCCCCGTGTACGCCCCGAACAGCTACGGCCGGATGTTCTCCGACGCACAGGGCGTGGCCGAGGACGGCTGGGAGTCCGACGGCGCCCTCGTGCGCTCGGCCGCGACCCTGCACGCCGAGGACGACGACTTCGGCCAGGCGGGAACGCTGGTGCGGGAGGTCTTCGACGACGAGCAGCGCGACCGCTTCGTCGAGACGGTCTCCGGCCAGCTCCTCGGCGGACTGACCCCCGAGGTGCTGGAGCGCGCCTTCCAGTACTGGAAGAACGTCGACGAGACGATCGGCCAGCGCATCGAGGACGCGGTCCGCGCGGCGGGCTGATCCCGAAACAGAAGAGGCGGCGGTCCCCCAGGGGCCGCCGCCTCTTCGCGTCTCACAGGGAGATGTAGGGCGCCTCAGGCGGGGCCTCGATGATGCCCGCCTCGGTCAGGAACTCACCCATCCGCGCGAAGGCCGCCTCGTCGACGGAGACGTCGACCTTCCCGTCACGCAGCCACATCCGCGTCGTGGCCTCGAGCACCTTCGCGGCCGCCTCGCGCTGCCTGGCGTCGGAGAGGGCGGGCACCTGCTTCGCCGTCGCCTCGAGCGCCGCCTCCGGGTCGTCGATCACCGCCTGCTGTGCCTCGGCCATGGCGTCGGCCATCCGCTTGAGGATCGCATCCTCGAGTGCGCCGCCCCTGGTGATCAGGCTGGGCCCGACAAGGCTCGGCTCGCTCCCGCTGGTCACCGGCAGCGCGAGCGGCGTGCCACCCCTCAGCTGCAGCTGCACGAGCTCGTTGTTGGTGAACCCGACGATGAAGTCGACCTTCCCGGCCTCGAGGGCACTGAGCGCCGTGTAGCCGATGTCCTGCAGCGTGACCTGCTGCTCCGTCAGCCCGGAGCGGTGGATTGCGCACAGCGCCGCGTAGTAGCTGGAGCCGAAGTGGCCCGGGATGCCGAGCGTGCGGCCTTCGAGGACGGTGAGCGGCTCGGGGGGAAGGGTGAGGGTGCCGTCGAGGCCGATCACGTTGAGCGGGTAGGTCTGGTATGACGTGGCGAAGGTGCGCAGGTCGTTGCCTCCTGCAGCCGCGACCATCGCCTCGTCTGCGGAGGCGAACACGACCTGTTCGTCGCCGCGAAGCAGGGCGCCGAACACGTCCTCCTGTTCTCCGTGGTGGCGCAGCGTCACGTCGAGGCCGTTGTCGGCGAAGATGCCGCGGTCGACGCCGAGGTAGAAGGCACTGAACTGGACGTTGGGGATGTAGGTGAGGCCGACGGTGACCTTCCCGCCCTGTTCTCCGCCGCTCGTGCCGCAGGCGGCGAGGCCCACCGCGGCACCGGCCGCCAGCCCGCCGAGCAGGAAACCGCGTCGGTCGATCATGAGGATTCTCCTTGGAGTCGGTTGACGGCGGCACGCTCCAGCAGCGTGACGAGGCCGTGCAGGATGAGGGCTGAGATGGAGACCCAGGCGACGACGGCGAAGACGCCTGCCGTGTCGGCCGCGTCCCGGGAAAGGGTGAGCAGGGTGCCCATTCCTGTACCGCCCATGACGAGTTCGCCCACGACGGCGCCCGTCATGGCGAGCACGACCCCTCCGCGCACCCCGGCGAGGATCGCGGGCGCGGCCATGGGTGCCTCGATGTGGACGAGCCGCTGCCAGCCGCTCGCCCCGTCGAGCATCGCGTTCTCGACCACGCGCATGTCGAGCGAGCGGAGTCCCACGACGGTGGTGGTGACCATCGGGAAGAACGCGACGATGGCGCACAGGACGGCGATGGGGATGGTCCCGTAGCCGATCCACAGCACGAGCAGCGGGGCGATCGCGACGAGTGGGACGGTCTGGGACAGCGCGACGAACGGCTCGACCACCGCGGCGAGCACCCGGGAATGGGCGATGAACACACCGAGCGGGAGTGCCACGAGCACCGCGATGACGGCGCCGAGCACGGCAGCGGTGAGGGTGGGTGCGAGGTAGCGCCAGGCGATCCCGGTGGCCGCCTGGTCGAGCATGCGGCCGAGCACCTCGCCAGGGCCGGGAAGCAGGTACGGGCCGATCAGGCCGGCGGCCGTCACCACCCACCAGATGCCGACGATCAGCAACGCGGCGGCCAGCGCAGGCATCCAGCGGCCCTTCAGGGGTCGGGTGCGCGCCGTGTAGGCGGACCACAGCCCCAGGTGGGAGAGGCGCTGACGCCGGTTCATGGAACCCCGTTTCCATCCATGGCTCCGGGGCGGTCGCGACAACACCGCCGTCACAGATGCGTGCGCACGCGCACGCCACGGCAGTGGCGCCGTGTTCCTCCCATCCAGACTCTCACTGTCGGTCTCGGAATTTCACCGAGTCAACCCTTCGGCCATGAGGCCTCGGGGGTCGCGGACTGTCACCGCCGGTTCGGACTTACACCGACCCCGGAACACGTTTGGCCACAGATTAGCACGCACCGACAGCCCGGCTCCTGCCGCGCCAGGTCAGGTCCAGAACAGCTCCTCGGTGACCTCGTGCGCCCTGCGCAGCAGGCGGCGGGTCTCGTCGTCGAGCCGTGAGGCCTGCCCCGTCGGATAGCCGAGGACGTCGGCGATCGCCGCGAGCTCGCGGGCGTCGGCAGGCATCGAGTCGCTCGCCCTCCCCCGTACAAGCATCATGGCGTCGCGCAGCTCACTCGCTCGCCGCCAGGCTCCGGCCAGCCGACTCGCCTGCTGGGCGGTGACCAGGTCGAGCTCGGCGAGCGCGTCGAGCGCCGCCATGGTTGAAGGGGTGCGCAGCTCGACGTGCGCGTGCGCGTGCTGGAGTTGGAGCAGCTGGACGGTCCATTCGACGTCGGAGAGGCCGCCGGGGCCGAGCTTGAGGTGCCTGTCCCGGGCAACGCCGCGCGGGATGCGTTCCTTCTCCATCCTGGCCTTCAGCTTGCGGATCTCGACCACCTGCTGCTGCGTCAGCCCACCGTCGGGATAGCGGAACCGGTCGGTGCTCTCCAGCACCCGGCCGGCCAACTCCCGGTTTCCCGCGCCCGGCCGGGCCCGGAGCAGCATCTGCGCCTCCCAGGTGGAGGCCCACTTGTCGTAGTAGGCGGTGTAGGAGCCGACGGTGCGCACCTGCGGTCCGCCCTTCCCCTCCGGGCGCAGGTCGCTGTCGATCACCAGCGCGGGGTCGGGTCCAGGCTTGCCGACGATCTCCGCGGCGCGCCGCACGAGCGCGGTCGCCTTCGTGATCTCCTCCGGCTCGACGCCGTCCGGCACGACGAACATGCAGTCGGCGTCCGAGGAGTAGCTCATCTCGTAGCCTCCCCATCTTCCGAGCGCGATCACACCGACGTCGCAGGCGTCGATCTCGCGGCGGGCGAGGAACAGCCCCGCGTCGATGGTGGCCGAGGCCAGGTCGCTCAGCGCCGTGCCGACCGCCGTGAGGTCGGCGAGGCCGAGCACGTCGGCGAGCGCGATGCGGCAGAGCTCGGAGCGGCGAAGGGCACGGACCGAGGCGATCGCCTTGTCCAGGTCGTCGTGGCGCGAGGCGGCCCGCTGCATGGAGGTGGCGAGCTCCTGGGCGGAGCGGGGACGCAACTCCTCGTTGCTGCCGAGCATCCGGATCATGTCCGGGGCGCGACGCAGCAGATCCACCACGTAGCGACTCGACGAGGCGATGCGGGCGAGCCGGTGCGCCATGTAGCCGTCGTCGCGCAGCGCCCGCAGGTACCAGGAGGCGGAGCCGAGCGCCTCGGAGAGCTGGCGGAAGGCGAGCAGCCCGAAGTCGGGGTTCGGACCTTCCGCGAACCAGCCGAGCATCGCGGGGAGCAGCTGGCGTTGGATCTCTGCTGCCCGGTCGGTGCTCCTGGTGAGGGCCTGGATGTGGCCGAGTGCCGCCTGCGGATCTTTGAACCCGAGGGCCCGCATCCGCGTCTTCGCCGCGTCGGCGGTGAGCTTCAGGCCGTCGGTCGAGACGGCGCTGACCGCCTCGAGCAGCGGGGAGAAGAAGATCCGCTGCTGCAGTGCCCGCACCTTGCGCGTCGAGTCGCGCCACTGCTTCATCAGGTCCTCGGCCTGGGTGCCCATCGATCGGGCGATCTGGCTCAGCGCCGCGTCCTCGTCCGGGAGCACGTGGGTGCGGCGCAGCCTGCGCAGCTGCACGCGGTGCTCGAGGACGCGCTGGAAGCGGTAGGCGTCGGCCATCTGGGCGCCGTCGCTGCGGCCGATGTAGCCGCTGTCGACCAGTTCCCTCAGGCCTTCGAAGGTGCCGCGCACCCGGATCCGGTCGTCCGCCCTGCCGTGCACGAGTTGGAGGAGCTGGACGGAGAACTCTGTGTCGCGCAGCCCGCCCTTGCCGAGTTTGATCTCGCGGTCGGCCTGCTTGCTCGGGATCAGCGAGATCACCCTCTCGCGCATCGCCCGCGCCTCGGACAGGAACTCCTGGCGCTCCCCCGCCTTCCAGACCATCGGCCACACGAGCTCGACGAAGGCCTCCCCCAGTTGCCGGTCGCCCGCCGCCGGGCGCGCCTTGAGCATGGCCTGGAACTCCCAGTTCTTCGCCCACTTCTCGTAGTAGACGCGGGCGCTGTCGAGGGTGCGCACGAGCGGGCCCGCCTTCCCCTCGGGGCGCAGCGCGGCGTCCACCTGGAAGATGGTGCCCTCGGCGGTGTGCGCCGAGCAGATCCTGGCCTGGGCGGCGGCCAGGCGTGCTCCGACCTGCATGGCGCGTTCGGTGTCGGCGCCGTCGACGGGTTCGGCGATGTAGACCACGTCGACGTCGGAGATGTAGTTGAGCTCCCGCGCCCCCGTCTTGCCCATGGCGAGCACGGCGATGCGGACGAGCTCGGAGTCGGCGACCTCGGCCCGGGCGTAGGCGAGCGAGATCTCGAGCACGGCGTCTGCGACCGCAGCGAGTTCGGCCGCGATGTCGTCGACGATGGCCGCCGGGTCGGCGGCACCCAGGTCGCGCGCTGCGATCTCGATCAGCGCGATCCGGTTGGCGAGGCGCAGCGCATCCGCCCCGTCGGAGGGGACGCCGTCGACGAGGCCGACCCGGTCGGCGAAGAAGTTCAACCACCCCTCGGGGCCGCGGGCCCTCGGCTCCTCGCGGAGTGCGACGACCTCTGCCGGGTGCCGGACGAGGGTCTGGGCGAGCACGGAGGAGCCGCCGAGCACGAGCAGCAGGCGCCGCAGCCACGCCTCGTCGGCGATCACCTCGTCGAAGACAGGATCGGCGGAGATGCGTTCGAGGCTGTCGAGCGCCTGGTCGCGGTCGGCGACCCCGGCGAAGAGGGCGAGATCGACCGGCGGCTCCTCACCGATCCTGCTCTGCCAGCGTTCCCAGACGCGCGCGGCGGACGTGGCCGACTCGAAGCCTCTGCGGGCGAACTCGGCGGTCGGGGACGTGTACCTGCTCACCCGGCCAGATTATCGGTCCGGCTATCCTTGCCAGGTCATGTTCAAGCCATCGCCCAAGGTCGTCGCCGCGCTGCGCAGCAGGATCGACGACGCCTCCCTCGACGCGGAGCTGGCCCGGAAGCGTCCCGACCTCACCTCGCTGCTGCTGCGCGTGGCCCGCGACGAGGACGGCGACCTCGGCAGGGAGCTGACCGCCGCCGTCTGCCGGGCGGGATGCGCCCTGCTCGGGGAGCGCCATCCAGGGGCGAGCATCGAGGTGCGGGTGCCGCCGTTCGCGGCCGTCCAGATCGGCTTCGGCAGCGGTCCGCGGCACACGCGCGGAACCCCACCAAATGTCGTGGAGTTCGAGCCGCAGACGTTCATCGACCTCGCGGTCGGCCGGACGGCGTGGGCGGCGGCGCCGAAGCGCGCGAGCGGCGTCCACGCGGATGAGGCTGAGGCGGCCTTCCCGCTCACATGACGCGGATGTGGCGCTCCAGTTCCCACGGGGTGACCTGGCGGCGGTAGGCCGCGAACTCCTCGCGCTTGTTGCGCAGGAAGTACTCGTAGACGTGCTCACCGAGGGTCTCGGCCACGAGTTCCGACTCCTCCATGAGGCGCACCGCCTCGTCGAGGTTGTGCGGAAGCTCGCGCACGCCGAGCGCCTTGCGCTCCCGGTCGCTGAGCCGCCACACCTCGTTCTCGCTCTCCTCGGGCAGCGGGTACTCCTCCTCGATGCCCTTGAGGCCTGCGTTGAGCAGGACGGCGTAGGCGAGGTAGGGATTGACGGCGGAGTCGACGGCGCGGTACTCGATCCGCGCCGAGGACGTCTTGCCGGGCGTGAACTGCGGGATCCTGACCAGCGCGGACCGGTCGGCTCGGCCCCAGCAGGCGAACTGAGGTGCCTCGGACCCGGAGACCAGTCGCTTGTACGAGTTGACCCACTGGTTGGTCACGGCGGTGATCTCCGGCGCGTGGCGCAACAGGCCGGCGATGAAGTGCTTTGCCGTCTTCGAGAGGTTGTACTCGTCCGAGGCGTCGTAGAAGGCGTTGGTGTCACCCTCGAACAGCGACATGTGGGTGTGCATGCCGCTTCCCGCGAACTCGGAGAACGGCTTCGGCATGAACGTGGCGTGGATACCCTGGCTGACGGCGACCTCACGGACCACGACGCGGAACGTCATCACGTTGTCTGCCATGGTCAGGGCGTCGGCGTAGCGCAGGTCGATCTCGTGCTGGCCCGGCGCCGCCTCGTGGTGGCTGAACTCGACCGAGATGCCCATCTGCTCGAGCATGGTGATCGCGTCGCGGCGGAAGTCGGTCCCGTCGCCGAGCGTCGTGTGGTCGAAGTAGCCTCCCTCGTCGAGGGGCTCCGGAGGCAGCAGGTTGCGCAGCAGGAAGAACTCGATCTCGGGATGGATGTAGTAGGTGAACCCCATGTCGCTCGCCTTCTGCATCGCGCGCTTGAGCACGAAGCGGGGGTCGGCGTAGCTCGGGGACCCGTCGGGCAGCTTAATGTCGCAGAACATGCGCGCCGTCGAGCGGCCCGCCTGGCGCCACGGGAGCACCTGGTAGGACGAGGGATCGGGATGGGCGACCATGTCGGACTCGTAGACGCGGGCGAAGCCTTCGATGGCGGAGCCGTCGAACCCGACGCCTTCCGCGATCGCCCCTTCGACCTCCGCGGGCGCGATCGCCACCGACTTCAGCGAGCCGAGCACATCGGTGAACCAGAGCCGCACGAACCGGATGCCGCGCTCCTCCATGGAGCGGAGGACGAACTCAGTCTGCCTATCCATGCCCGCAAGTGTGCCCGCCGGATGTTACAACCGCGTGACGACCGGAGCGTGAGACGAGGTCAACCTAGACTTGCCCCATGGCTCAGCCCGGCTGGTATCCCGACCCCGAAGGCGGCCCGACCCCGCGCTGGTGGGACGGCCGTTCCTGGGCACCGCGACGTCCCGGCTCCGGGCAGCCTCCGAAGGGACGCGGAGGCCTCATCGTCGGCCTCGCGATCGGCGTCGTGTTCGTCGGCCTCCTGGCGGGGCTGCTGATCCTGCGTCCGTGGGACGGCACCGCTCCGGTCGGCACCGACACCCGCACCGCCCGGCCGACCGGGACGCAGTGGGACGAGCGCAAGACCTCCCCCGATCCCGACGAGGAGGGCTCCGAACGCCCCTGCCCCATGGCCGAGGAGGACGACTTCGTGCGCGGGAGGGGCAACACGTTCACCTCGAGCGGGATGAGCTTCGACGGCGTGAGCGGATGGGAGGACTCGCTCGGCTGGTCGCTCGACTTCGCGACGCAGCGCACCGGCCAGGAGCAGTGGGTCGCCGAGGGCTGGGTCGCCGCGATCGCCATGGGCGGCCTCGACGTCGACGAGTACTCCTCCGATCCGCGCACCGCCGCGTCCCAGGTGGCCGACTGCATGTCGAGCTGGGTCTACGAGGGGCTGCTCGGGCGCAGCGAGCTGACCGACGACCGCGCCTACACGACAAGCGACGGCGTCGCGGGCTGGCTGCTGGAGTACAACTACTGGAACAACGACGACGTCGAGTTCGAGAACATCGAAGGCGACGTGGTGGTCTTCCTCGTGCTCGACACCGGCGACCCGCAGCGGCTGACCATCTTCCACTCGCAGGTCCCGATCGGCGACGATGCCCTGACCACGAAGGTCGATGCGGCCCAGTCCTCACTGCGTCGCGCCTAGCCGTGCGTGTCGCGTGCCGGGGCGGCGCTCCCACCGTCACCTAAACTGGCCCCATGGCACAGCCGGGTTGGTACGCAGATCCCACGGCGCCTGACGGTCGCAGGTACTGGGACGGTCAGCGCTGGATCGACCCGACCCCGCAGAAGAAGACGCCAGCCACCTGGTTGTGGCTGGGGATCGCGCTCGTCGTGGTGGCGAGCATCGTCGCCGCACTGATCCTGTGGCCCAGTGCCGGGAACCCCTTCGCCGCCACCCCCGAGGACACCCGCACCGCCCGACCGACCGGCACCCAGTGGGACGAGCGCCAGCCGTCGGAGACGCCGACCCCCACCCCCGTCGAGACGGGCTTCGGCGAACCGATCGACTGTCCCACCGCCGAAAGTTCGCCGCGCAGTGAGGTGAGAGACGGGAGGCTGTCGAGCGCGGGCCTGTCCATCGAGGCGCCGCGCGGCGAATGGACCGACTCTCCGGCCTACATCGACTGGATGCACGACGACAACTCGATGATCCGCTCGATCGCGCCCGGCTGGATCAGCAACGTCAACCTCGGCTACATCAAGGTCTCCGACGGCTTCTCCGACTCGCTGCCGCAGGCGGCCGAACAGTTCATCACCTGCATGGCCTCCTCCGGCATGTTCGAGAGCTTCGAGAAGCGCGAGGTGCTGCGCAACGAGGACTTCAGCGTCTCCGGCAGGATCGGCTGGCGACTGACCTCGAACATCTACGTCAGCAACCAGCGCCACAACAACATCGTGGGCGACACCGTCGACGTCGTGCTCGTGCCGACCGAAGACAAGGACAAGATCGCCGTCTACGTCACCTGCGCGACGATCGACCTGAAGGACAATCAGGAAGAGACGAACCAGATGCTGCAGTCCCTGCGCTGGGACGGCTGACGACGACGCCTTACCGCTGGGTGCTCCGCACACCGCAGCACTAGACTTGGGCCTCGTGAACCCAGTGACCGCGTACGACATCACCCCCATCCGCGACGTCCCCCGCGCCATCCGACGCCCCGAGTACGTGGGCCGTCCGGCGCCCGAGCGCTACACCGGCTCGGATGCACAGAGCGACGAGGTGATCGAGAGGATGCGCGTCGCGGGTCGGATCGCGCACAACGCGATGATGGAGGCGTCGAAGGCGATCGCCCCCGGAGTCACCACCGATGAACTCGACCGCGTGGCACACGAGTACATGCTCGATCACGGCGCCTACCCGTCGACGCTCGGCTACCGCGGGTTCCCCAAGTCGATCTGCACCTCCGTCAACGAGGTGATCTGCCACGGCATCCCCGACCTGCGTCCGCTCGAGGACGGCGACCTGGTCAAGATCGACTGCACAGCCTTCATCGACGGGGTGCACGGCGACAACTGCGGCACCTTCTTCTGCGGAGACGTGGACGAGGAGTCGCGGCTGCTCGCGGAGCGCACCCAGGAGGCGATGGACCGCGCCATCCGCGCGGTGAAGCCAGGCAGGCCGATCTCGGTGATCGGGCGCGTGATCGAGGCCTACGCGAAGCGCTTCGGCTACGGCGTGGTGCGCGACTACACCGGCCACGGCGTGCACACCGCCTTCCACTCCGGCCTCGTGATCCTGCACTACGACGAGCCGCGCCTGAACACGGTGCTGCAGCCGGGCATGACGTTCACCATCGAGCCGATGCTCACCCTCGGCTCCGCCGAGACCGAGCAGTGGGATGACGACTGGACGGTCGTGACGGTCGACGGTTCCCGCTGCGCCCAGTTCGAGCAGTCGCTCGTGGTCACCCCCGACGGCGCCGAGGTGCTGACCGCCCCCTGAGCGGACAATTCCTCTCAACCAACCGGGGAAGGGAACCCGTAGTGGTGGGTATGGAAGGCACAGATGCAGACGAGGCGTTCAACGGCTTCGTCACCGCACACTCACCGGCCCTGCGCCGCACGGCGTACCTGCTGACCGGGTCGACGTCCGCGGCCGAGGACCTGCTGCAGGACGCGCTGGTCAAGCTGTGGCTCGCCTGGCACCGGGTGGAGGCATCCACCGCGAGCGCCTACACGCGGCGGATCATGGTCAACCTGGCCACCGACCGTTGGCGGCGCAGGCGTTACTCGACGGTCCCCGTCGAGGAGGCCGAACGGTTCGCCGACCAGGGCGCGGCCCGCACCTTCGAGGCGAGCGAAGACCGCGCGCGCGCGTAGCACGTCATGGCCCCCGTGGATGCGACCGACCTGCGCCGCGAACTCGCGCAGGTCACCGTCCCGCAGCGTGACGACTCCGCCCTCACGGCCTCCGTCATCGCACGTGGACGCGGAATCAAGCGCCGAAGGGGCATCGTGGCCGCCCTGGCCGTCGCCCTCGTTGCGGTCGGCGGCATCGGGCTTGGCGTCTCGCTGATGCCCGGCGAGACGACCGCCCCGGCCACGGCGTCGCCTTCGCCCGCCCCGTCGACCTCGCCGTCGCAGACGCAGACCCCGACTGTACAGTCTCCGTCGCCGACGCTGCCTGCGCCTTCCGCGTCGGCAAGTCCCAGCCCGGCGGCGCCGGCCTTCACCCCCGTCTGGACCGACCCGGGCAAGCTGCCCGGCCAGGTCGGGGACCTCGGCGGCCGGGCGCTCCCCCTCGACTCGCACGAGCCGGCGATCGCGGAGGAGAGCCTCGAGGCGCAGGACACCGAGGTGTTCTGCCTCCAGGAGCCGTTGACCTTCCCCGCCCTGACCCAGCTGACGGGTGGCCACACGATGGTGCTGAATGCGCCGACGTCGGTCGAGTGGCAGACGGTGCTGATCTTCCGCGACGAAGCCTCGGCGGTCGAGTTCATGGCCCAGCTGAGGGAGCAGGGACAGGCCTGCCTCGATGCGGGGATCACCGAGCCGACCGTTGCCGACGGCATCGCCTATCGATCGGTCCCGACCTTCCGCGACCTGGAGGATCTGGGAGACGAGGGCACCGTGCTCGGCGGTTACTCGGAGGTCTCGCACGACGATCAGCGCAGTTGGGGGCTCGCCCCTGATGCCTCCGCGGGCTTCTGGGCACGGGAGGGCAACGTGGTCGGCGCCGCCTTCCTCGGCGGCGAGGCGGCGGGCGACATGGCGGTCAACGAGACCGTCGGCAAGGAGCTCTTGGCGAACCTCGAGCAGATCCTCGAGGGCTGAGCCCCCTGGGGCGACGGCGGTGCGGCGCAGCGGCTAGCCTGTTGCGGTGCACCGCCGTCTCGTCTCAAGCAACCTCCGGATCCAGGTCTCCACACCGGCCCAGCTCGTCTTCTCCGTGGCAGTCAGTGCCGAACACGAACCGGCGCAGGAACGACTCAGCCTCACGGTCGACGGGGCCCCGATCGACGTCGAGGAGCTCCTCGCACCCAACGGTGGGCGGCTGCACCGCGCGGTGAACGTACCGGTCGGCCAGCTGATCGTCGACTACGCGGCGACGATCGACGGCCAGGCGCCGCCCGCGCCGCTGCAGGGCATCGACGAGGTGCTCTACACGCGCCCCTCGCGCTACTGCGACTCCGACCGGTTGGCCGCCCTCAGCGGCGCCCACTTCGACGGCCTCGAGGGAAGTGCGCTGGTGTCTGCGGTGCGGGCCTGGGTGCACGACAAGATCGCCTACCGCTCCGGGTCCAGCCGCGGCGTCGACGGCGCGCTCGACACATATATTGCCCGGGCGGGCGTGTGCCGCGACTTTTCGCATCTGGCGATCGCCTTCCTGCGCGCCAGGAACGTTCCGGCCCGGTTCGTGTCGGTCTACGCACCGGGGCTGAAGCCGATGGACTTCCACGCCGTCACCGAGGTCTGGCTCGACGGGGCCTGGCAGCTGTT